>PDWJ01003319.1_pt1 | contig 27481 bp, 21 predicted proteins | sample 1430881 | NCBI WGS metagenome assembly PDWJ01 (sample SAMN01162460, study PRJNA174530) | Oral metagenome, whole genome shotgun sequencing project. | biome: Marine environment; feature: Marine mammal; material: Swab sample of the gingival sulcus; isolation source: swab sample of gingival sulcus...
ATATTTCCATTTTTACTTTCTTAGCTTATTCCAAATCTCTTTTGCCTTTTCTATATCCTTTTGCTGAGTTGATTTATCTCCTCCAATCAACAAAATGATGATTTTACCATCTTTTTCTTTGATATAAATGCGATAACTCTTTGCAAAATTTATTCTTAGCTCAATAATTCCGTTTCCAACGGATTTAAAGTCTCCAAAGTGCTCATCATTCTCTAACTTTTGAATCCTAAATAAAATTTTTGCTTTGGCTCGTAAATCTTTCAGTTTTCTAAACCACTTATCAAATTCGTTTGTCTTTTCGATAAAGTACATTTGCTACTACAGTATTCATTTGGATACAAAATTACACTTTTTTTGTAAATTAGGAAATTTTTTTGAGGTCTTCACCAATACACCACAACAAGGGAGCATGCGCATAATAACAAGAGAGCATGCTCCCTTGTCAATTTTAAAACACTTTTTTTTATATAAAAAACAAAAAATATTTCCCAAAATAAAACGTTTATAAGAAAACCACCATTACCCTCCTTGTGAGGACGAGGTCGTAACAACAACAACAAGGGAGCATGCTCCCTTGTCAATAAGATTAGTAATTTAAAAATTTATTTTATAAACTTAAATACATAACAGCATGAATAACAAACATTTACAAATGGCAATACTCCTACTGCTCGGAGTATTTTTAAGCAGTGCAACACTAAATGCACAAAACATGAACCACTACATTACCCTCACGGTAAAGCAAGGCGAAGATATTAAATTAGGCATTGGAGCAGCAGTCAACAACACCTCCGTAAAAATAGTAAGCGGTAGCACCAACACTATAATTACTGTAGGTACTTCACATACGTACGGAACTTATACAGCAGGTGCTACTACCATGACCATTTACGGTAATGTAACATATTTTGATTGTTTAAGCAATTCTGCAAACATAACCGGGGTGGATTTATCACATAATACTGCTTTAACAGACCTTGATTGTAGCTATAATGAAATTACAAATTTAAATGTTTCGAGTTGTACGGCTTTAAAATATTTTCGCTGCTTTGGTAATAATCTCAGCAGTTTAGATGTTTCAGGTTGTACAGCTTTAACAGACCTTTATTGCTCTGAAAATAACCTTAGCAGTTTAGATGTTTCAGGTTGTACGAAGTTAGAAATTCTTAGCTGCTATAAAAATAATCTCAGCAGTTTAGATGTCTCTAACAATACGGCTTTAAGAGATTTTAGCTGCTATGAAAATAATCTCAGCAGTTTAGATGTCTCTAACAATACGGCTTTAACAGGATTTTATTGCGACAATAATAATCTCAGCAATTTAGATCTTTCTCACAATACAAATTTATACTCGTTTTCTTGCAACAATAATAATCTCAGCAATTTAGATCTTTCTCATAATACATATTTATACTGGCTTTCTTGCTATGAAAATCCTTTCAGTAATACCCAAGCTATAGACGATATTTATTGCGCATTAAACTTTGTATCAGCAGGCGGGAAACTAAAAATTTTAAAAGATAACACAGATCCCAATTCCGCCAAAGTATTAGCAAGCAACAAACAAAATGCTATAAATAAAAACTGGCAAGTATTGTATGAAAATAATACCGACATACCGACCACCACAGGTACATATTCATGTGGTGCTAATATACCGGTTACAGGTATTAGTTTAAACAAAACTACAATTGATATAACTTATGAAGCAGAAGGTGGGTATTATTCATCAGAACAACTAATCGCCTACGTAACCCCCGACAACGCCAGCAACCCAAGCGTAACATGGAGCAGTAGTGATAATACTATAGCTACTGTAAATAATACAGGCCGGGTAGCTGGTGTGTCAGAAGGCACTGCCATTATTACCGCAACTACTGTGGATGGCGGTTTTTCGGCTAATTGTACCGTAAATGTTCCCGAAGCCGGTGGTCCAATAGATGCAGATGGAGATGGATTTAATGATGACATAGATTGCGATGATACTGACGCAAGTATTTACCCCGGCGCTTACGATATTCCCAACGACGGCATAGACCAAGACTGCGACGGCGAAGATGCAACAACACAAGGTGAGAGCCGCTACATTACTTTGAATGTAGAGCAAGGACAAGATATTACATTAGATTTTTGGGCATATGCTGACAATACTCCCGTAAGAATAGTTAGCGGCAACCAAGAATACAACATTACCGTAGATGAATATTGGATAGGTACTAACAATTACACAGCCGATGCTTCCACAATGACCATTTACGGAGATGTAAAAAGATTTGCTTGTAAAAACAACCAAACGAAGATAAGCGGTTTAGATGCTTCGCACAATTCGGCTTTAAAAGAGCTTCATTGCAATGATAATAATATTGAAAGTTTAAATGTTTCAGGTTGTACGGCTTTAACAAGAATTCTTTGTTACAATAATAAGCTCAGTAGTTTAGACATTTCGGATTGTACGGCTTTAGAAGTCCTTTTCTGTAAGGAAAATCAACTAACAAGTTTAGATGCTTCAAATTGTACGGCTTTAATAGATGTTGCATGTTATGACAATCCACTTAACACAGCTGCCATTGATGCTTTATTTTGCTCGTTGCCACGAAGAAAGCCTGACGTGACGGGAAATATTTATATTTTAGACAATACCGAAGATAATAATCACGCAGACGTACTTGCCTCCAACAAGCAAAATGCTTTAAACAAAAACTGGAAAGTAACATATTATGATAATTGGTCAGGTGCTTTACATGATACCGACATACCTGCCACTACGGGTACTTACGAATGCCCGCTTCCTGAACCTAACATGAACCGCTACATTACCCTCACGGTAAAACAAGGCAAAGATATTAGCTTAAATATAGCGGCAGATGCCGAAGATACCCCCGTCAAAGTAGTAAACGGCAACGAAGTTAGCCACTTTGTTATAGGCACAAACTCTGTAAACAAAGTCTATACTGCCGGCTCTACTACCATGACTATTTACGGAGATGTAGAAAAATTTGATTGCAGTTTGCATAACTTCACTTCAAATAATGTAACCGGAGTGGATTTATCACACAATACAGCTTTAACAATGCTTAATTGTTATTACAATGATATTGAAAGTTTAGATGTTTCAGGTTGTACAGCTTTAACAGAGCTTTATTGTGCTCATAATAAAATTGAAAGTTTAGATGTTTCAGGTTGTACAGCTTTAACAACGCTTTCTTGTGGTAATAATAGAATTGAAAGTTTAGATGTTTCAGGTTGTACAGCTTTAACAACGCTTTCTTGTGGTAATAATAGAATTGAAAGTTTAAATGTTTCAGCTTGTACAGCTTTAACAGAGCTTGACTGTTATGGAAATCCACTTAATACTGCTGCTGTTGATGCTTTATTCTGTTCGTTGCCTAATAGAGAAGCTTCTGACTATGCTACAATCTATATTTTAGATGACGAAAATGATGACAATTATGCAGACGTACTTGCTTCCAACAAGCAAAACGCAATTGACAAAAACTGGAGATTAGTATATGGTGATGATTGGGACGATGATTTCTATAATACAGATATACCCGAAACCACGGGTACTTACGAATGCCCCACAGGCATATCAGACATATCAGCTGCAAATATAGAGTTGTATCCCAACCCTGTAAATGACATTTTGCATATAGAACTATCGGCAGATAATTTTGGCGTAGAGCTTTATAATATGTTCGGTCAGCAGGTATTGAAAACGCAAAACGAGCGTGAAATTTCCGTATCGGAATTGCCAAGTGGTATTTATGTACTAAAAATAACAACCGCAAAAGGTGTTTACAGTCGCAAGATTGTAAAAGAATAGGATTTTTGTTTTATGTAGAGACGTTGCATGCAAGGTCTCTACCCTTGTCCGATGGGTTTCTCCAATGGGTTTAAACCCATTGGAGGTATTCGTCTCTTAACTTATAAAATTTAACAAGGGAGCATGCTCCCTTGTCAATAGGTCGCTACTTTTATAATCTTACAACTATAAATACCTTTTTCGATATTAGATATTTCTATTGGGTTAGTTAGACAAGATTTTGAATTATATTAAACCTGTTTTAAAGTAAATTTTATGTTTTTTAATGTAAAGATCATTTTTTTATTTACATTTGTGTTGTCGCTGTAAGTTTACAGCAGTTTTTAAATTTATAGTTTACTTTATAAACCTCTGTAATTAAACCAACTTTATGAACATAAGTATAAACGAAGTGCTTGAGGCTTTAAAATCAATTAAAAATCCTGCAAGCAAAAAAAACATAGTAGAGGCAGACTTAGTGAAAACATTAAGTATTGAAAACAAAAAAATTTCATTCGTTATAGACTTACCCGTAAGCCCATTTAAAAAATCAATAAAAAAAGCTTCGGAAAAAGTATTACGCGAAACATTCGGTGAAGAAATTGAAACAGATATAAAATTTACAGAAAGAAAAGGAAACGAAGTAAGCGTGGGACGTACCGACGACGGCTCAACTTTACCGAAAATAAAAAACATAATAGCAGTAGCTTCAGGTAAAGGCGGAGTAGGCAAATCTACAATATCGGCAAACTTAGCAGTAGCGCTTTCGCGACAAGGAGCAAAAGTGGGCTTGTTAGATGCCGACATATATGGTCCATCGCAAACAAAAATGTTCGGTGTGGAAAAACAACGACCCGAAGTGGTAAAAAAAGACGGCAAAGACCTAATTTTGCCGGTAGACGTACACGGTATAAAACTGCTTTCGATAGGTTTTTTCATAAAACCCGAAGATGCCTTGATATGGCGCGGAGCAATGGCTACAGGCGCTTTACAACAACTGATAAATGATACCGAATGGGGCGATTTGGATTACCTCGTAATAGATATGCCACCCGGAACCGGCGATATACACCTTACATTAGTACAAACCGTACCTGTAACAGGTGCCATAATAGTAAGCACCCCACAAGACGTAGCCATAGCTGATGCCATAAGAGGTATAAATATGTTTAGAGCTGAAAAAATTGAAGTTCCCATATTAGGTTTAGTAGAAAATATGGCATGGTTTACTCCGGCTGAATTACCCGAAAATAAATACTACTTGTTCGGGAAAGAAGGTTTGAAAAAATTAGCCGAAAAAGAAAACATACCGCTACTGGGACAAATACCAATAGTACAAAGTGTATGCGAAGACGGCGACAAAGGTATGCCTTCGGTTTTGAACGAGGAAAGTATTATTTCAGCAGCTTTTACAGAACTGGCAACCAATACAGCTAAAGCCGTAGAGAACAGAAACAAAACATTAGACCCGACAAAAGTAGTACAAATAACTTCTTAAAAACAATTTATCAAACGACCTGTTTAAAGCGTTAGTAATCAGACAGTTACTAATCAATCAAAAACAACATAAGCTCCTGATTATCAATCATTTATTAAAAATAACGAATTATTAAATTATGGAACTCATTTGAATTTTTACTATTGGGTTAAACTCAAAATATATAAAATTCAAATGAGTTCGTATCGTTACCCGATAACAAAAAAAATTATGACCGATAAAAACAAACAAGAATACGTTGAAAAAATAGAAGCCGCACTCGAAAGCATACGTCCATACTTACTTGCCGACGGCGGAAATATTGAATTTGTAGATGTCTCCGACGACCTGATTGTACAAGTTGCCCTCACGGGAGCATGTCACGGATGCCCTATGCACATGCAAACTTTAAAATTCGGAGTGGAAGAGGCTGTAAAGAGTGCAATACCTGAAATTAAATCAGTAGTTACCGTAAACTGATAAAATATAGGTAAAATATAGAAATCCCTAACTCTGTATTAATTTAAAAGTTAAAAATTAAAAGTTAAAAGTGTGATGTTTCATAATATCAGTTGACAAAAACTTGTAAACATTAAGCTAATATTTTAATGTTCAAAAGATTATACAAACATCAACGCAGAGCTTCACAAGTTTCTTATTATCAACAGCTTAATACCACCATGTAAAATCTTAACCATTTGTAACTTTTAATTGCTTACGTAAGGACTTCACCGTTCTTAATTTTTACTTTTAATTTTTAAATTTTTTATCCAATCGGGTTAAACTCATAGGACAGCAGAAGTTTGAATTTTTAGAGCTTGCCGTAAGCAATCACGGACGTAACATACTAATAATCAAACAGTTATAAGTCTTGAAGCAAAAACACCATAACTTTCTGATTATAAGTAATTTACAGAAACAACGAACTATTAAAAATGAATACGGAACATAACAAATTTATGCGAGAGGCAATAAAACTCTCGGAAGAAAATGTAAAAAAAGGAGGCGGACCTTTTGGTGCGGTAATAGTAAAAGACAATGAAATTGTTGCTAAATCTGCCAATAGCGTAGTGCCTGACAACGACCCCACCGCACATGCCGAGGTAAATACTATACGAGCTGCGGCTCGCAAACTTGGTACTTTCGACCTGTCGGGATGCGTAATATACAGCTCTTGCGAACCGTGTCCGATGTGTCTTGGTGCAATTTATTGGGCAAGGTTGGACAAACTATACTACGCAAACACAAAAACAGATGCAAAAAATATAGGTTTTGACGATTCTTTTTTCTACGAAGAACTTATGCTTGATAAAGAAAACAGAAAACTACCCCACCAACAAATATTACATGAGGAAGCTCTCAATGCTTTCAAACTTTGGAATACAAAAACAGATAAAACAGAATATTAAAAGTAATGTTTTTAATACTTTCTAAAATACTTCATTTCCTTACTACCCCTATTGTTTGGATTGGCTTGCTTATGGTGTTTGCAATATTTGTAAAAAAGAAAAAAATAAAACGCATTAGCCTGCTGCTCGCAATAGGTATTTTGTATTTGTTTTCCAATGCTGCATTGTTTCGTTTGGCTACCTCCCAATATACTCTTGCGGAAAATATAAAGATTAAAAAAGAGCACTATTCCGCCGGCATTGTGTTAGGCGGCATGTCGCGCTACAACAGGGCTGCCGACCAAATAACATTTATGAAAGCAGGCGACCGTTTGGCACAAGCCATACACTTGTACCATACCGGTATTATTGACAAAATAATTATTTCCGGCGGCTCGGGCAACCCTTTCGCAAATTCTGAAAAAGAAGCGGATATATTACAGAACTATCTGCTTGATATACACATACCTACATCGGATGTGATAATAGAAAATCAGTCGCGCAATACTCACGAAAACGCTTTATACACCGCCAAGCTGATAAAAGAAAACGATATAACGGGTTCTTTTGTACTAATATCTTCGGCATTACACTTAAAAAGGGCAAAAAAATGTTTTGAGGCATACGGTATAAAGGCTGATACCTATGCCGCAAATTACGAAAACGGCATGCCCTTGAAAATATCTGATTACTACATGCCTAAAGCTGAAATCTTGAAAAACTGGGAGTATTTTTTACACGAAATAATAGGTATCGGGGTTTATAAATTAATGGGGTATATTGATTGATTTTTGTAAAAGTAAGCTACCCAAAACCCTAACTCTGTGTTACTTTAAAATTTTCAAAAAACTTGATTTATGAATTTTTATATCAACGAAAGTGTTTTCAAATGACTAAAAAACAGCGAGTAAAATGGAAAATTTATTAAATAGCTTAAAAGTTTTTTTTACAAAATATCCCGAATACATTTATTTGATAATAGGAATTGTATTTTTCATTCTTTTTATGGGGACATTAAAAGATAAAAAATGGGCTGTTACCCCACAAAATATGCGACAAAAAGATTTTTATAATACCTTTGGACATAAAGCATTTAGAATATTTATCATAGGGGTATATTTAGTGGGAATAATTGCAGGCTTTGGTGGTTTTTTACTGTATCTTTTTTATTATTAATTTCTGAAAATTATAAGTCAAGTTTTTATGTAATTCATTCGGTTAAAATAGGCTTTAACAACAACAATAAATACATCATAAAATGAAAATTTTAAAGGTTATTTTTTTACTTTTTTTTAGCATCGAAACTTTTGCGCAAAATCATACTATTTACGGATATATTAAAGACAAAAATAACGGTGAAAGCCTAATAGGGGCAACTGTATCCATACAAAAATTGAATACAGGCGCTGCAACAAACAATTACGGGTTCTATTCCATAACAACGGCTGACGGAAAATATAACCTTAAATATTCCTACATAGGTTACGAAACAATAATCAAAGAAATTGAGTTGTCTAAAGACACACTGATAAACATAGAATTACCACCGTCAACATTTCAATTTGATGAGATTGTTGTTAAAACGCAAAAAAATAATATAGTCTTAAATAACGAAATAAGCAGCCAATCGGTAAAAATTGCAACCATAAAAGCTCTTCCTAATTCAATTGGGGAAGCCGATGTTATTAAAAGCCTCCAATACTTACCTGGAGTACAAACCGCAAACGAAGGCACAACCAACTTGTCGGTCAGGGGCGGTTCTTTCGACCAGAATTTGTTTCTTTTAGATAATGCCCCTGTCTACAATCCCTCTCACGCTTTGGGCTTTTTTTCAGTTTTCAATCCCGATGCAATCAGAGATGTTAAAATCTACAAAGCAGCCTTTCCGGCACAATATGGTGGACGATTATCATCAATAGTTGATTTATACATGAAAGAGGGAAATAGTAAAAAATTCAGTTGTAGCGGTGGCATCGGGCTTATAGCAAGCAGATTAACTATTGAAGCTCCTTTGATTAAGGATAAATTATCGTATATAGTGTCAGGCAGGTATAGCTATACGGGCTTCACTATTAACACATTAGGCTCGCTTGGACAAGATTTGGGAATGCAAAATTTAAAAAATTTCAATGATAGAAATGAAATTAATTTTTATGATTTGAATGCCAAAATTAATTATAGCATCAACAACAAAAACAGAGTATATCTGTCGGCATACTCCGGCAGCGACCATTTTCACTACTACTCCATAGATAACAGAAGCAGTATGGACTGGGGAAATTTTACAAGTACAATACGCTGGAATCATGTGTTTAATTCAAAACTTTTTTCAAATACAATTTTGGCTTACAGTAAATACAACTATTCTTATATCTTAAAAGATGATGCCAGACATTTTAAATGGAAATCTAATTTACAAGAATTGGACTTTAAAACAGATTATGACTTTTTTATTAATACTCACAATCATCTCAAATACGGCTTATCTATTGAAGGGCATAAATATTATCCGGGGAAAATTGAACCGCGAGACAATAGTTCTATCATAAATTCATTTGAACTTGATAGACAAAAATCTATTATTGGTGCAATTTATTTAAGCAATGACCAAAAAGTAAATAATTTGTTAAATCTTAATTACGGAATAAGGTACTCAACTTTTTTTCTGCTTGGCGCAAATACCGTATACGATTATTCTTCAAACAATACAGTTACCGATTCTACCCATTTTGCAAATGGCGAACTTATACAATTCTATCACGCAATAGAACCACGTGTTGCCATAAGGCTTCTTTTGAATGAAAAAAATTCAATAAAGCTATCATACACAAATGCTGTACAATACCAACACTTAATCAGTAATTCAAGTGTGGGATACCCCTCCGATGTATGGCTGCCGTCGAACAAATATATTAAACCTCAAAACGCTCATCAATTCGTAATTGGATATTATAAATCTATAAACGAAAACAGTTATGAGTTTAACACCGAAATATATTACAGAAAAATGAACGACATAATTGATTACCGTGATAATGCTGATTTATTTCTGAACAAACACCTCGAAACTCAAATTTTATCGGGCAAAGGGCAATCTTATGGTATAGAGTTTTTTCTAAAAAAGAAGACAGGCAAGCTTAAAGGCTGGATTAGTTACACCCTGTCGAAAACCACAAAACAAATAGAAGGGGTAAACAACAACAATCCGTATCCGGCAATGTATGATAAACGACACAACCTATCAACGGTAATAAATTACAACTTATCCGGTACATGGTCTATATCTTCAGTATTCAAATTTACCTCCGGCGGGTATATTACTGCTCCCGAAGGAACTTTTAATTTTCATGGTGCTTCATTTAATTATTACACCTCTCGAAACGGCTATAAATTACCCCCATATCATAGATTAGATATATCTTTTAGCTATAAAAGCAGAAAAAATAAACGAAGAAAATGGAAAACTGAATGGAATTTTGGAGTATATAATGTATATGGCAGAAAAAATATTTTTGCACTTTTTGTAAAACAAGATAATCTTAATTTGGGTGAAAGCAAAGCATATAAAATGTATTTATATAGCGTAAGTCCTTTTGTAACATTCAATTTCAAATTTTAAGAAATGAGAAACTTAAACTTATTATTCATATTGCTATTCTTCATTGCAGGCTGTGTAGAAGAATATGACCTTAATTTCAACAACCGTGAACCAAGATTAGTTATCGATGGTTTAATTACTAACAAATCGGGTCCGTATTATGTTCGTTTAACCAAGAGCAAAATAGGCATTAATACCACCAATAGCTTTACTTTTAACGACAATGTGGAGCCGGTTATGAATGCTTTGGTAATTATAACCGATGATTTAGGAGTTGCCGATACATTGCAACCCATAGATATAGATTTAAGTGAATATAATTTAGACCCATTGTTGGGATACTATAAATTAGTACAAGATGATGACGGAAATATAATTGATACTTTATGGTTACAAGCCTTGCATCAAGATATTAACAGGAAAGGCTTCTACCAAACCACAAAGTTGGTTGGTACACCCGGGCATACATACAACTTGAGTGTAACTGCCGAAGGAAAAACATATAACGCCTCTGCATATATGCCGCCTGTTCCCGATATTGATTCTGTGGGGTATGTAAAAAAAATTTCTGAAAAAGATGGTGTGGAATATTATCATCCTTTGCTATTTTTTGCCGACCCGCAAGGGGTAAGTAACTTTTATCTTATTCAGCTTAATAATGAATTAACAAGTAGATATAGTTCGGCTGTAAATCTATGGCAATTTTCTATTCTATCCGACACTTATCTCGAACCATATATCAATGGTCTTAAAATTGATTTGGGAATATCGCCTGATGATACTCAATACCCCGTTTTAATGCAGGGCGATTCTGTTTATGTGGCTCTATCCTCTTTGAGTGAAAACTCATATAACTTTTATGAGGCTTTGATAGAGCAGTTTAAAAACGATGGCGGAGTTTATAAACAAGTTCCCGCCTCACCGCCAACTAATATAAGCAATGGGGCTTTGGGGTTATTTAGAGCCTCTGCTGTTTCTGAAGCAAAAACATTTATTGAACGAACAAATCCGGAAATGCCTGCTATAACACAATATTAAATCTCGGGTAATACCATCCCTTCATGATTATAACGGGAGACCGAAGACGGGACATTTTACCCACTTCAAACTAAAAATACAAACCTCCCAAAACATAACAAGGGTTCTCAATTTTATTTATTTTAAATGAAAAAATTTCATAAATTATTGTAACTTTAGCCAAAAATAGAACCTATACGCAACACTGCGCCATACCACTGATTATCAGTACATTAACGCCAAGTCAACAAAATTTTGTAAATCAACACAATGCCTTGTTTTGAAGGAAATTGAGTGTGTAATAAATGGTCTAATGTGTAATTCGGGTTTAATCCGCCAACCCTTATTTTATATTGCATTTTTTTGTTTAAATTAGCAACCAAAAATTGGCTGTGGTTAGGCTTGAAGTTTATGGCTTTTAATCTCACTACTGCTCATATTCTTAACCATTTTAAACAATTAAATGAAGCCGAAATACATGTTAGAAATAGAAGAATTAAATCTTGATGGTTGGACTCTGAGTGAAGAGACTTCAACATTCCGAGTTTATCATAAAGATGGGATTGATAAAAAATTGCATATTTTTGACAATTACACTTTAGAAGAAAACTATAAGGGTGAAAAACTAAATGGTTGTCTAATTGGCAGAATGAAAAAGCCTTTTCTTCACTATCCGAACTATGAAAGTAAAATCTACCTAATAGAAAATTATAAATGCGGATTAAAGGAAGGTGTTTCAGAAAACTTCTATGATGATGGTTCTAAAACTCGACAAGAATGGAGAAACGACCAACTCAATGGTAAGTGGAAAGAATGGTTTGGCAATGGACAGAAAGCAAAAGAAAATAATTATACCAACGGAACTTTAAATGGAGAACAATGTGAATGGTACGAGAATGGACAATTGAAACTAAAAGAAAATTTTGTTAACGGAATTCAAACCGGAGAAAGTATAAAATACTTAGAAGATGGAAAACTAAAAAGGAAGAAGTTCTACAAAAATGGAAAAATTGAAGGGCTTGTCTACGAATTATGGGACTTTAAGGGCAAAGTAGTTCATAACGGAGTTTATAGCGAAACGGAATACGTAGAAGATATCCCAAATGGGAAAAAAACGGTTTTCTATCCAAACGGAAATAAAATGCGAGAAGTAATGGTTGCAAAAGGGAAAGAAAACGGTGAACAAATATGGTATAATATAAATGGAACTAAATCTATTATAGAGTATTACAACAATGGAAAACTTGAGGGTGAAAGATTACTTTATGACGAGAATGGGAATTTAAAAAGTACCCAAGAATACTCAAATGGAGAAAGAATATCTTAATAAACTGCTTAAAACAATCTAAATAAAAAATATGCAGAATAGTAATAAATAAGAAAATAAAAGTTCAATAATTAGATATAGTTGTGTATAGCAATATGAGAAAAAATTTTATTTGACACTTTCCCGAAAAGTGTGTAAGTTCACAAAATACTCCAACCTTTTTTGGGGTTTATATCCCGCCACCAACCCCCTTAAATTTCTCAACGAAAGAAGCTATTTTTTGAAAAACGTTTTGCTTTTTCGTTAAAAACTCAGGATTTAAAGGACTCATTTTAGGCAAAACTGAATTAAGCTCAGTGCCGTTTTCACTGGCATATTCTCGTTTTAATGAATTTATAATATAGCGTTTTGCAGCCTCTTTGTTTAAATTTTCATCCTCTATCAGCCGAGTAGCCTCTTCTTTTTGCCTTTTTTGAGCAAAACCAAAGAAAGCATCAATTATACTAACTTTATCTTCTATGCTGTCAAGGTCGGTGCTGTTAATAAAATCAACAACCAAACTTTCTTTTGCTCTATTGCCTATGCTTGAACGAATTACACGACGAATTTCATTTATTAAATCGTCTTTATCTTTGATATTCTTATTGTGATTAAAAATAAGCTCAATAATATAATCAAAATTTATTTCTTGCGATTTAAGCAAATCAACCTCAAATACAACATCGTCCCAGTCAATGTCTGAGTTTTCGGCTTCTTTACCGTTTTTTGCCTGACGTAACCAATCACGAATATCATTGTAAGTCGAACGATAATCTTGAATTGTCCGCTCAGACGGCATTTCAACCTCCTGCATTCTTGCAATTTCTTCGTCGGTTACAAAATGAACTTCTTTAAAAGCTGATATATCTTCTTCATCATTTATATCAATAGATTGTAATGCCTTTAACAAAGAAAACTCATCGTAGTTTTGCAAGATATTTTCAACTCGCAGATATTCTCCAAAAAGTTTTGTGAATGCTTTCTTGTCCTTTTCTTTTACAATTTCGTCAGGCGCAGGGAATTTTTCATTTAACTCTTTTACAATCTCAATATATCCTCGCTTTGCCTTGCCTGTGGCTATATCGGTAAAACCTTCCATATACTCTTTATAGCTTTTTTCCAATACCACATTTTTGGTATTGCTATCGCCAAAAAGAGTAATGGCATCAACGGTTGCTTGCTCTAAATTTCTGAATGTTACTATGTTTCCAAAAGTCTTGGTCGCATCATAAATACGATTGGTACGAGAAAATGCCTGCATCAAACCATGATAACGCAAATTTTTATCTACAAATAATGTATTAAGCGTAGGAGCATCAAATCCTGTGAGAAACATGCCTACCACAATCAGCAAATCAACTTCCTTGTTTTTCACACGTTTTGCCAAATCTCTATAATAGTTTTGAAACTCTTTGCTTTCCACACCATAGGTGCTGCCAAACATTTTATTATAATCATTTATGGCAGATACGAGAAACTCTTTTGCACTGCTTTCCATTGCAGTAGGTTCAAAATTTTCATCAATAATATCACCAACGGCACTTTGTTCTTCATTAGCAGCAAAAGAGAAAATAGTAGCAACTTTAAGTGGCTTTTCACAATCTTTTTGCAACTTATTAAAAGCTTCGTAATAACACTTAGCAGTATCTACACTTTGCACGGCAAACATTGCATTAAAACCTTTTTGTCCGCCTTCTGTTCTATGCGTTTTTAGCTTGAAATTATTAAGAATATATTGCGATATTTCATTAATTCGTGCAGGATGCAAAAACGCTTTTTTATTTTCAAAAGCAGTTAACTTTTTCTCGTCTATTTCGTTTTCTAAATTTTTAAATCGAGGACGAACATTATTGTAATCAACTTTAAATTTCAATACTTTCTCATCACTAATGGCATCGGTTATTACATAAGAATGCAATTCGCGACCAAACACACTCGCCGTAGTTTCTGAACCTAAGGCATTTTCGGGAAATATAGGCGTACCGGTAAAACCAAACTGATAATACTTCTTAAATTTCTTTTTAAGGTTCTTTTGGGCTTCGCCAAATTGCGAACGATGGGCTTCATCAAAAATAAATACCACCTGTTTCCGGAAGATGGGCAGGTTAGTTTCACTTTTCATCAAGTTGTTCAATTTCTGAATGGTGGTAACTATAATTTTATTGTCTTCTTTTTCAATATTGCGTTTTAATCCTGCTGTACTTTCCGAACCGTTTACGCTGTCAGGTGAGAAACGTTGGTATTCTTTCATGGTTTGATAATCTAAATCTTTTCTATCTACCACAAAAAAGACCTTATCAATGAAATCAAGTTGGGTGGCTAAACGTGCCGCTTTAAAACTGGTTAATGTTTTTCCCGAACCTGTTGTATGCCAAATAAAACCACCGCTTTCGGGCTTACTCCAATTTTTGGCTTGAAAAGCACTATTTATTTTCCATAAAATACGTTCGGTAGCTGCTATTTGATAAGGACGCATTATTAAGAGCGTGTTGTTAACGTCAAATACCGAATAAGTAAGCAATACGTTTAACAAGGTGTTTTTCTGAAAAAAAGTAGCGGTAAAATCTTTTAAATCTTCAATATGTTTATTGTCTGATTTTGCCCAATTCATTGTAAAATCAAAGCTGTTTTTATCTCTCTTTACTGTATTTGCAAAGTATCTGCTATCTGTACCATTTGATATTACAAAGAGTTGCAAATATTTATACAGCGAATTATTACTGTTAAAACTCTCTTTGCTGTAACGATGCACTTGATTAAATGCCTCGCGGATAGCCACGCCTCGTTTTTTTAGTTCTATTTGCACAAGCGGCAAACCATTTACCAAAATAGTAACGTCGTAACGATTGGTATGTATACCTTTTTGTTCAAACTGAGAAATTACCTGTACTTTATTACGTGCAATAGTTTTTTTATCTACAAGGTATATATTTTGAATGTGTCCATCGTCAAAAATCATCCACAAAACGCAACCATTCTTTATCAGAGAATTGCATATCGTTAAGCGTTTGCAACTGCTCACGAATATTAACAAGTAATTTTTCATTTGTGTTTAAATCCTTGCGATATTCATAGCCTTGATTTTGCAAATCTTGGATAAATTCTTTTTCCAAGCTTGCCTCTGTTTGATACTTTGCAGGCGGCTCATTTAATTCTGAAAATTTTTTGTATTCATCTAAAACTATGAAATTGTTGCTTTCGGCTATTGGTTTATATGTTGTCATATTTATAAAATTTATCTTCTTTCCATTTTTTAGGATTATTAATAATATAATTCGTTGTTGGGGCGAATTGCAATTCGCCCGTACTCTCCGATTTCAATTCGCCCATATTCTCTAATTTCAATTCGTCCGTATTCTCTAATTTATTTATAAAATTTATCTTCTTCCCATTTTTTAGGATTGTTAATAATATAATTTGCTATGTTGTTATATGCTCTTTCATTTCTAATTATATGTTCGTAATAATTGCGTTGCCAAATTTTAAAATTTAAGGATTTTATTATTCTCGTTGGGGCGAATTGCAATTCGCCCGTACTGTCTGATTTCAATTCGTCCGTATTCTCTGATTTTGATTCGCCCGTATTCTCTGATTTTGATTCGCCCGTATTCTTTTTTAATTCCTTCCCTTCTAATTCTCTTTCTAATATTAAATCTTTAATCTTTTTTATGGTGGCTATTTTATAGCCTCGTATTATTGAGCCTATGGTTTGAGATGGTGATTGAAATTTGGTTGGGGCGAATTTCAATTCGCTCGTACTTTCCGATTTCAATTCACCCTTATCTTTTATTTCTATAATGCCATGTATATGATTGGGCATAATAATAAATTCGTGAATAATGCAATAGCTTCTTACTTCCTCAGTTCTTTGCCATTCTGCAAATGCGATTTTCCCATATTCGTTTAAATTCAATATTCCATTTTGGATATTTCCAAAAATAAAGGCTCTATTCTGTATGCAAATAGTTACAAAATATAATCCTGCTTGTGAATAATCATATCCTTTTAAGCGAATGGATCTTCTATTATGTTTGTTTGGGTTATATCTCATTTTATATTTATATTTTTATATTTGGGGCGAATAGTTGTACGGGCGAATTGCAATTCGCCCGTACGATTATTTCGTCCCTTCTCCGTATTTTTTATTTTGGCGCGATTGAAGCGAATTGAGATTCGCCCGTACGATTTAAAATGATAATAATTCATCTCGATAATATTCATATTGTTTTCGGCGCAATTCTATTTCTTTGGGCAAGCCCTCGCTGATAGAATGTGCTAAGGTATTAAATTTATCTAATATTTTTACTATTCGTTTTTGTTCTTCCATTGAGGGAATTGGGATTTTTATTTTTGCCAAATCATTGTTATATAATCTCTTTATTGTTCCTCCTTCTGCTATATTCCATTTTGCAATTTGATAAAAATAAAATAGATATTTATTCAAAACCATAGTTTCATCATTTTCTATCCAAACAATATTGCTGTCTTGAAAATAAGCATCTTTCCCATCAAAAATTATTGTACGTCCAATTGTTCCACTTGCTGAAATTAAAATGTATCCTTTTTTAGGATAATTATACTTGTTTTTATATTCTTCAAATAATTCTTTTGATATATAGGAATTAGCCTCTTTGCCAAATGTTCCAATTTTGTAAAATGGAATATCTCCATTATTTGATGTTTGTTTTTTCAGAATACGTTTACACATACGTACCTCACCGACTTCTCCCAAAGTTTTCCATTTACGTTCTACCCCCCCCGATTTTAAGTCGCTGAAATTCAATAACTTATCGCGGTAATATTCATATTGTCTTTGCCTTGCTACTAGCTCCGCCGCTAGCTCCGCCGCTAGCTCCGCCGCTAGCTCCGTAAAATTGTCGAGTACCTCGACAATTTTACGCTGGGCTTCCAGTGGCGGGATTGGGATTTTTATTTTCACAAATGATTTTTTTGATATATTGAAACGAGTAACACCATTTGCTGATTTTGCTATCTCTTTTCTCATAAAATGAGAACGAAATAAATATTTTGCAAATTCCGGAATTATTTCAATATCATCATTAAATCTCAATCCAAATGAAAAACTGTTTAAGTAAATATCTTCCTCAAATTTTGTAGTTACCGCCGATGACATACCTGCATCCTCTGCTGTTTCAGACGAACCTGTAAATAAAATATCTCCATATTTTACTTTATGTTGATTTTCATTTTCAGCAACAATAACACTTTCTAAAATATCAGAATTAACTTCAATATTATCAAATATATTTTTGTAAGTAATATATTTAGAATTTCCTTTTTCAAAATCAACTTTACTTTTTCCCGTCAAGCCTCCATAAAGAATTGCTACCTCTCCCAGCGTTTTCCATTCTACTTTTTGTCCTTTTAATAATTTTTCTAAAAATTTGTTCATCTTTTATTTATTTTATTGTTCGTCGCCGTCGCTGTAAAGACAAGGCATGCCCTGTCTCTACATGCCAACATCTCTACATATGCAGCCCTATTTCTACGTTTTTTCATTTTCAATTTTCAATGACTTTATTACATGGATAAATACGATGTAAGTGTTTTATAATAAGTTATTTATAACTTATAGTTCGTTGTTTTTTATTATAAATATCTTATAATCATTTCGTTAATTTAGCAGTCATACAAGCGTTGTAATTCACTGATTATCAATAGCTTTATTACTATCGTGAGGGCTTCGCCGTTCGTAATTTGTAATTCGTAATTGAAGATTTGTAATTGATAATTTAACGAACTCACAACCAGTATTTTAGGTGCTAATTAGTCCATGCAACAACGTCATTTTCAATTATTAATTATTTCCCTTATTTTTTCTTTTAATTCTTTTTTATTTGGCAATAACAACTGATATTTTGACACAAATAATTGATTAGTAATATTTGCTGTCGCATATTCTACCAAAATATCATCTTTATCAGCACCGAGAACAATGCCAATAGGCGTATTATCTCCTTCAGTATTCTCTTCGGCAGAAAAATAATTCAAATACAAATTCATTTGCCCTATATCTTGGTGATTTACTTTTCCTTTTTTAAGGTCAATCAACACAAAACATTTCAAAATTCTATGGTAAAAAACCAAATCTACATAAAAATGCGTATTGTCTAAAGTTATGCGATATTGTTTGCCAATAAAAGCGAAACCTTTGCCGAGTTCTAATAAAAATTGTCCCAATTTATCTATCAATTCATTTTCTAAATCTTTTTCAAGCCACTGCTCTTTTGGCTCTAATTTCAAAAATTCAAAAATATATGGGTCTTTTACAATATCTTTGGCTTGAGTTGTTAATTGACCTTGTCTTGCAAGTTCTAACACACCCTTTTTGTCTTTACTCAATGCTAATCTCTCAAATAATGCCGATTGTATTTGGCGTTTTAGCTCCCTTACCGACCAGTTTTCTTTTTCGGTTTGTTTGCAGTAAAACGAAAAAGCAAGGTCATCTGATACGCTTAAAAGTTCTACATAATGTGTCCAAGACAATTTTCCGGTCAGTGACTGGAAAATTGGAATCCTCAAATAAAACTGACGCATAGCATATACATTTGATTTGCTAAAGCCTCGTCCATATTCTTTAGTCAAATCTTTGGCAAGTTTTTTTAAAAGCTGACTTCCATATTCGGCTTTTTCGTTTCCGTGTTGTTCGTATTCAACAATTTGTCTACCAATATTCCAATAGGTTTCCACCAAAATAGTATTAACCTTTTGAAAAGCTTTTTGCCGTCCTAAAGCCAATACATCTCCAATATTAGTGATTAAACGCGTGTATTGCATTTCGCTTGGTTTCATTTCTTTCATTCCTCTATTTCATCAACTATTTTATCAATATCGGTACGCAGCTTATCTATCTTGCTCACTGTTGCCGCAATTTCTTTATTTAAAACCTTAATATCAATTACTTCACGTGTGTCCTTAGGTTCTACATACGAACTTACCGAAAGGTTGTAATCGTTCTCGGCAATTTGGGTGCTATCTATTGAAACGGCAATATGCTTTTTGTCTTTCTTACTGTCGAATATTTGCATAATTTTGGCAATATGCTCATCGGTAAGTACATTGTTTTTGGTTTCTTTTTTGAAAAAATCTTCGCCCGTGGCATCTATAAATTGTATTTTGTTTTCGTTTTTATGCTTTGAAAGCACCAAAATATTTACAGCTATACTTGTTCCGTAAAACAGATTGGGCGCAAGCGAAATAATAGTTTCAATGAAGTTATTATCTACTAAATATTTTCTTATTTTTTGTTCTGCCCCACCACGGTAAAAAATACCCGGAAAGGTTACAATTGCGGCTCGTCCCTTGCTCGACAGATAGCTTAAAGCGTGCATTATAAAAGCAAAATCGGCTTTTGAATTTGGCGCTAACACCCCTGCCGGAGCAAAACGGTCGTCGTTAATGAGCGTTGGGTCGTTTTTGCCAATCCATTTTACAGAGTAAGGCGGATTAGAAACAATGGCATCAAAAGGTTTATCATCGCCAAGTTTGGGATTTATAAGCGTGTCGCCCAGCACAATATTGAACTTATCATAATTAATGTTATGCAAAAACATATTCATACGAGCAAGATTGTAGGTAGTGTGATTTATCTCTTGCCCAAAAAATCCTTCTTCTATAATGTAGTTGTCAAAATGTTTTTTGGCTTGTAGCAGCAACGAGCCTGAACCACAAGCAGGGTCGTAAATTTTGTTTACAGTAGTTTGTTTGTGCATTGCAAGCTGTGCAATTAGCTTAGACACATTTTGCGGCGTAAAAAACTCTCCTCCCGACTTTCCCGCATTAGCGGCATAATTAGAAATTAAGAACTCATACGCATCGCCAAACAAATCGATATGATTGTCTTCAAAATTTCCCATTTTCAAACCTTCTACTCCTTTCAACACAGCTGCAAGACGTTTATTCTTGTCCTCAACGGTACTTCCAAGCCGGTTGCTTGTGGTATCAAAATCTGCAAACAGACCTTTTATATCCTCCTCCGAAGAGTAGCCATTTGCAGAACTTTCAATAGCATTAAAAATATTTGCTAAATCGGTATTTAGATTATCGTTTTTATTTGCATTTTTGGCAACATTAGCAAACAACTGACTTGGATAGATAAAGTAACCTTTTGCTTTGATTGTATCTTCTCTTATGAGTTTTATTCTTTCATCATTGTCATCAAAATCGGCATAGTTTACACTTTTATCGCCGCCTTCTATATAATTAGTAAAATTTTCACTGATAAAACGATAAAACAATGTTCCTAAAACAAACTGTTTAAAATCCCAGCCATCTACCGAACCACGTACATCGTTGGCTATTTTCCATATTTGAGCTTGTAATTCAGCTCGTTGATTTATACTTGTCATTATTTATTTTTTGGTAATTATCCACAAAAGTACATAATTATCTTAAATAATGAGATATAAGGACTAAGACTTCGTTAAATTACGAAGTCTTAATTACATAAATTAACAAAAAAATACTATTTTTTTTAAAAAAACGTTATTTTTACAACGTGATAAAATCATTTTTTAATAAAAATACACAGAAATGGAAAATTATAACAACCCAATAATCGTACCCTGTGACTTTTCAGAATTGGCTGAATACGCATTCCTACATGCTTTAAACCTTTCAAAATCATTTAATTATGATATAATTCTTGTAAATATCGTTAAAAAAAATTCAGATATTGAAAGTAGCAAAATAAAACTTGAATCCATAGCACAAGACTATGAGCAAAAATATGGCGTAAGACCATTTACCAAAGTCAAAGCAGGAAGCATCTTTTCCGAAATTACCGACATTATTTCAGAACTCAAGGCATCTTTTGCCGTTATGGGAACTCACGGAATAAAAGGAATGCAAAAATTTACGGGAAGCTGGGCTTTAAAAGTAATAGTAGGCTCAAAAGCACCTTTTATAGTAGTGCAAGAAAAACCCAAAAAACAACAAGATTTTACAAATATTGTATTTCCCGTAGACTTTAAATTTTCAACAAAAGAAAAACTAACATGGGCTAACTTTATGTCGCAACAATACAGCACCAAATTTCATTTGTGCTACAACGACAGTACAGACCTCGGATTTAAGAAAAAAATTCATACCAACATTGCAATAGCAGAAAAATTTCTTTCAGAAAAAAAAGTTGATTTTGAAATAATAAACTTAGACGGAAAAAACATTGAAACAGATGCAGTTGCATACGCAAAAAAAATTGATGCCGATATGATTATGATTTCAACAACTCGAAACATTAGTTTTCAAGACTATGTACTGGGAGCAAGTGAACAAAAAATAATTGCAAACAATGAAAAAATACCGGTAATGTGCGTCAACCCGCGTAAAGACATAACAAAATACGAAAGTTTTAATTAAAAAGACCACACCGTACTGCGGACAGCCCTCCGAAGAGGGGGAATGAACCACACCGTACTGATGACAACTCTCCAAAGGAGGGGAATGCACCACCCCGTCCTGCGGACACCCCTCCAAAGGAGGGGAATGCACCACCCCGTCCTACGGACACCCCTCCAAAGGAGGGGAATTTCACCCGTCCTAAGGTAGCTTGCCAAACAGGGGGAGTGGGGCTTGTGTTATATATTAGGGTTTAAATTAATAAGTAAAGAAGACAAATTTCTCACTTCAAACTTCCAACAAAAAAAACAATACCAAACCCTCAGATTTTTTTTGTTTAAAATTCGATAAAGGAGCATGCACGTAATAACAAGGGAGCATGCTCCCTTGTCAATGGATAGTAACAAATTTCTTATTCTTTTACAATATTACGACCAAAAGCACCTTTCCCAATATAAAACACTGTAAATGAGTAAGTTAAACCTCACAAAGCAACCTTTATTTAAACATAATCATTGTAAAAACATTCAAAACATTAATATTTTTTAGCCTGTTCTTTTAGAACAGGCTTTTTTATTAACAATGATAAACCTATATTTGTACTTTTATAAAAATAATATTATGAGTAAATACGACTTTAAAGAAATCACAGCCCATGCAAAAGAATACGGATTTATATTTCAATCCGGTGAAATATACGACGGACTAAGCGCCGTGTACGACTACGGACAAAACGGAGCCGAGCTCAAAAATAATATCCGTAGATATTGGTGGGACGCAATGGTAAAACTAAATGAAAACATAGTAGGTATAGATGCCGCAATATTTATGCCCCCCGTAGTCTGGAAAGCATCGGGACACGTAGACGCTTTTAACGACCCGCTCATCGACAACAAAGACTCGAAAAAACGTTATCGTGCCGACGTACTTATTGAAGACGAAATTCAAAAAATACAAGATAAAATAGATAAAGACGTAAAAAAAGCAAAAAAACGCTTCGGTAACTCATTTGACGAAACAAAATTCCTGCAAACCAACGACAGATGCAAACGTCGTTTGGAAGAGAAACAAATACTCGTCGAACGGTTTAAAGAAGCAATGAACGACGACGATACAACAAAACTTAAACAAATAATTACAGACTACGAAATTAAATGCCCCGTTTCAGGCAGTATGAACTGGACTGATGTGCGCCGTTTTAACCTAATGTTTGAAACCGAAGTAGGCTCGGTTGCCGATACAGCAGGCAAAATATACCTGCGTCCCGAAACAGCACAAGGCATATTTGTAAACTATCTTAACGTTCAGAAAACAAGCAGGTTATCACTACCTTTCGGAATAGCACAAACAGGTAAAGCATTCCGAAACGAAATAGTGGCACGTCAATTTATTTTCAGAATGCGAGAGTTTGAACAAATGGAAATGCAATTCTTTGTGCGTCCGGGCGATGATGCCAAATGGTTTGAACACTGGAAAAAAGCCAGAATAAAATGGCACAAAGCATTAGGTACAAACGAAGACCTATACCGCTTCCACGACCACGAAAAACTTGCCCACTACGCAAATGCAGCAACCGATATAGAATTTGATTTTCCTTTCGGATTTAAAGAACTCGAAGGCATACACTCGCGTACAGATTTTGACTTGTCGAAACATCAAGAATTTTCAGGCAAAAAAATACAATTCTTCGACCCCGAACTCAACAAAAGCTATGTTCCATACGTCATAGAAACCTCAATAGGCTTAGACCGAATGTTCTTAGCTGTTTTTTCTTCGGCATATACCAAAGAAACAATAGAAAAAGACAACGGCAAAACCGAAGAACGCACATTGCTAAAACTGCCGCCGGCTCTTGCACCGGTTAAAGTAACAGTACTGCCCTTGCTAAAAAAAGACGGACTACCCGAAAAAGCCGCCGAAATATTAAACAAACTAAAATTTGAATTTAATTGTCAATACGAAGAAAAAGATTCAATAGGTAAACGCTATCGCCGACAAGATGCCATAGGCACGCCTTACTGCATAACTATTGACCACCAAACTTTGGAGGACAATACCGTAACCATGCGCGAACGCGACACCATGCAACAATCGCGCGTAAACATAGACGATTTAATACACGAAGTAAGAGCTAAAGTAAGCTTGACTGAACTTTTGAAAAAAACAAGTTTGTGAAAATAGGAGATATAAAAATAGAGCGCTATCCGTTGTTGCTCGCCCCTATGGAAGACGTTACCGACCGCTCGTTCAGGCGCATGGCAAAGCAATTCGGTGCCGATATTTTATATACTGAATTTGTGGCTTCGGAAGCTCTCATTCGTAATGTAGAAAAAAGTTTTCAGAAACTTATAATCGAAGATTTTGAACGTCCGGCAGGTATTCAAATATATGGTCATTTGATTGATTCAATGGTCGAAGCAGCAAAAATTGCCGAAGAAGCCAAGCCGGATTTGATAGACATAAACTTCGGTTGTCCCGTGAAAAAAATAGCCGGACGAGGTGCCGGCTCAGGGATATTTAAAGATATTCCTAAAATGATAAAAATGACGGAGGCTATCGTAAAGGCAGTAAAATTGCCCGTTACGGTAAAAACACGTTTGGGCTGGGACGAAGAAAACAAAGTCATAGATAAATTAGCCAAACCTTTGCAAGACGCAGGCATACAGGCGCTTACCATACATGGTCGCACACGGTCGCAACAATACAAAGGCGAGGCTGATTGGTCTTTGATAGGCAAAATAAAGCAAAATCCGGATATAAAAATCCCGATAATAGGTAACGGCGATATCACCGATGGTACATCAGCCCGAAATGCAATAGCGCGCTATGGCGTAGATGCCATTATGATAGGACGTGCTGCAATAGGTCGCCCTTGGATTTTTAAAACAATAAGACACTATTTAGAAACAGGCGAAGAGTTGCCCGAACCTGATATTCGTGAAAAAGTAGCAATAGCCAAACAGCATTTCCTTGAATCAATGAGAATAAAAGGAAGTCCTAAAGGTATATTTGAAATGAGACGACATTTTGCACTGTATTTCAAATCATTACCTCATTTTAAACCTATGCGACTTAAACTTCTTACCTCAATGGATAAAGACGAAATTTTTGCAATTCTCGACAGAATTGTTAAAATTTACGGATAACTAATCAGCTATTTAAAAACTAAAATTATTAATTATGTCGAAGATTTTTAACTTAATTTTATTAATAAGCATACTAACAATAAGCCAATTAAACCTAAATGCACAGAACATAAACCTTACTTTCCCAAATGGCGGCGAACATTGGATAAACAATACCGAAAGTCCACACAATATTATATGGGAAAGCTCCTCGGTGAGTAATGTAAAAATAGAATATTCAACCGATAACGGGGTTTCGTGGGAAACAATAACAGATAATACCGCAAATGAGAACTACTACACATGGGCTGTTCCCAATATCGTTTCTGACCAAGTGCTTATAAAAGTTTCAGATAGTAATGACCCAAACATTACAGACCAATCAGAAAATACTTTTTTAATATCTGACCAAAACATTTATTATGCAAAATGGGAAACCTCTATGGGCAATTTCAGGGCAAAACTACACGGCGACAAAGTTCCTATTACGGTTCAAAACTTTATAAATCTCGCGGAACGTAATTTTTATGATAATTTAATTTTCCACAGGGTGATTTCCAATTTTATGATACAAGACGGGTGTCCGCTCGGCACAGGAACGGGAGGTCCCGGATACGCATTCGACAACGAGATACACCCCGACTTAAGCCACTCCTCCGCCGGTGTGCTTGCCATGGCAAATGCGGGTCCTAATACAAACGGCTCACAGTATTACATAACAGTAAAAGCTACAACTTGGTTAGATGGCTCATACAACATTTTCGGACAAATAGTTGACGGATTAAACATAGTTTACGAAATAAGCGAAGTACCTACCAACAACGACGCACCCATTACAGAGGTTAATATACACAGCATATCGATAGAGGAATACAACCCTCAATTAACCCTCACTGCGCCAAGTAACAACTCCGAGCTAATAGCAGAAAACGATTTTTATATTCGTTGGGAAAGTGATTTTATAGAAAATGTGAAAATAGAATTTTCATCAGACGGCGGTACTACCCGTACCGTTATAGCAGACAATATACCTGCTTGGCACGAAGAATATAAATGGACTGTTCCCAAAGAGCTTTCAGACGATTGCTACATATACATAACAGACCTTAGCAATCCTGCCTTAACAAGTTCCAATACGCAAGCATTTTCAATAAAAAAAAATCCCGCTAAAGTTATACGATTAAATTTTCTCGAAGACATTACTGCCCCCGACGACAACCCTGCCAACTTGATAGGTCCGGGACGCAAAGTACATTTCAAAGCATTGGTAGAAAATAATCTTACTCAATCAATGGATGCTCTTTCGGTTGATGTAACGTCCGAATGTCCCGATGTGCAAATAACGACAGGTACGGCAACCGTGCCTTCAACAACTGCCGGAAGTACCGAATGGACTGAGACTTGTTTTGAAATAATGATGCCTCAAGATATTTCTTCAATAAAAAATCTGAAGTTAAAATTTTCGGTAGCCGATGCAAATATTGATGATACTCCTTGGGAAACAAAATTTAATATCCCCCTGCCTGCAAAATTAAACTACACCTACGTAGATGATGACAACAACGGCAACAGTTCAGGCAATAGCAATATTACGATTGAACCCAATGAAATAATAGAGTTTAGTCCCAATATTACTAATAGCGGTGATAGCACATTATACAATGTATCAGCTCGTCTTACAAGCCCCAATAGTTTTATATCTGTATGGAACAATGTGGAAGGCGTAGACGGGATGGTTTATGACAGCTTAACTTACAATAACTCCGAACCTATAACACCCGACATGTACAGTGCAAAGCTCGACGGTGTTTTTGTATTTGACTACACAGAAAACGAAACTTACTACACTGATTTAATACTGGAGGTTTATGCTTTTGTTAATGAACCGCAAGGCTCACATATTGGTTTTGCAATACCTTATTCTTTCAATACTAATTTCCCTGTAGGTATAAAAAATTTACAAAGTGATAACTCGGCTATAAATATTTATCCAAATCCAAGTAGTCGTTTTGTGTTTTTATCTTGTAATGAGGCTCTTAAAGCCAGGACGATACAAATCAGTGATATTAGCGGCAAGACAATAAAAGAATGTGTAATGCCCCAAAACGGGAAATTACAATTAAATGTTTCTGATTTTAATGCCGGAATTTATTTTGTTTCCTTAAAAACGGATAAGCAGCTTTCAGTAAGTAAGTTGATTATAAAATAAGTTAGAAATCAATACTGAAAAACATTTAAAGTCCCTTGGTTATTTTAATTAGTAATGATAGCTTTGGCAGTAATTGAAATATATACGTAATTGAGGGGGGTTGGGAGTTGCGTATATGGAAATGTTAGATGTAATTTCATAAAACCATGATTAGCAAAGAGATAAGATTGAATAAGAGTCAATTTAGAGAATTAAATGC
>PDWJ01001592.1_pt1 | contig 27478 bp, 22 predicted proteins | sample 1430881 | NCBI WGS metagenome assembly PDWJ01 (sample SAMN01162460, study PRJNA174530) | Oral metagenome, whole genome shotgun sequencing project. | biome: Marine environment; feature: Marine mammal; material: Swab sample of the gingival sulcus; isolation source: swab sample of gingival sulcus...
GTCTCCGTTTTTGATCTTAGAAAACCAAAATTTATGGGTATCCCATGGCTCGCCTTCAACCGGCTCCGCCAAATTTACAGAAACAATGATACACTAGCCTCCTCCTCTCTCGCCATTTTCGCCTATCTACTTGATATGTCGAAAATTGGCTGCGGTACTATTCCTTATCCTTTACTCGAACTGAACACTTTGCGGAGATTCCTATAGTGAGATAGTCAGACCAATCAGTTCCATTCCCTTGTTGTATGACGATTATTTGTGCCTGATCAACATTGGGTTTATAATCGAAGGTCACAAGGATAAAGACATCGATGGCAACACAGTAAGGATGGCAACATGATTGAAAAATACTTAACACACCAGCCCGTTTTAGGGAAAAACGCATGGGTGCACGAGCGCGCTGTCGTCATTGGACGGGTTACTTTGGGTAACGACGTATCAGTATGGCCCAATGCCGTGCTTCGCGGTGACGTTAACGACATTAGCATTGGCAACCGCAGCAATGTTCAGGACGGCAGCATTGTCCATGCCACCCACGCCGGCCCGTTTAATGACAAGGGCTTCGCCACCACTGTTGGCGAAGATGTTACTATCGGGCATAACGTCATCTTGCACGGTTGTACAATCGGCAATCGCGTGTTAATTGGCATGGGTTCAACGATTCTGGACGGCAGTGTTATTCCCGACGATGTCGTCATTGGTGCAGGTGCTTTGGTGTCTATGAACAAAACGTTGAAAAGCGGCTATTTGTATATTGGCAGTCCCGTCAAACCGTTGCGAGAACTCAGCCAAAACGATCTGAACTTTTTAAAGTATTCGGCTGATCACTATAAACTGCTAAAAGACGATTACACCAATTCCGAAAAATAAACTATAGTTGAAAGTGGTTCTTTACTTTGTCTATTAGTTGAAAAAAATTATACCGTTTAAATGATCTTTTTAAGATTTCTTAACTTATTAATATCTTTTGTGGTAAGACCAGATTTATCAATCTCCTTGCTTAACTCCTTAATTTTAAAAACCTTTTCATTGAATCGGTTAGTGTCCTCATCTGAAACTCTTAACTCTTTAGCAAGCTGATCAATAGACTTCATTGTTCGCAGCGTGGTTTCACAATGTCTTATAGCTTTCATTTGAAAATACCGTTCTTGCCATTCCCTAACAAATGTAATCCCCATGGAAAATAAGCTCGATATGATTATAAAGATGGATCTTATAATGGAGTATGTTCCCGCTAAAAAACCGATAATATCTTTCTTGATTTGGTTAGTAATTTTATTCATTTTCTCTCCTATTAAGTTTAGGCTACTCCATGTATTAAACAGTGTATTATTGGTTGAAATTGAGGTCCTGCTGTTTTGGTTTATTTTTTTTAGCAGATATAACGGTATATAAATCAAATTTAGTCGAAAACTCGGTAGGATTTCTGATGAAGTCTTTAACGCTTTCATTCTGATATAATGAAACACAGAGAGCTAGTGTTCTTGCTTGGCAACTAAATGAACGTTTAGGGTTAAATTCAATATCTGTAAATGCTCCAAAATGCTCATTTAAAAATTTTTCTTTTAATTCTAAATTGCATGCTGAATTAAACAAAGTTTTTATATATAACCAATCATAAAACAGGCTCTTAGGTTCTAGAGGAAAACATTCATTATTAAATGAAAATTTCCTGATTTTACCATTTTCTTTTAATCTAATATCTCTTTTTGCTTCTCGAGGGGTAACTGTTCTTAAATCTAAAAACTGCTTGCCATTTTCAAAAACTTTACTGCTTTGAAAAAGATTCTCAACAGGACAACCTTCATCATCTTTTAGGAAAAAAGCACTTAATTGTATACCAATAGCTTGTTCCGATTTGCTTGATACTTCTAGGATATTATGAAAACCTGCTTCATTTGCTTTTTGATGTAGACTTTTTATTGAGCGTTTTCTAACTTCACTACTCATTCCCATATGCCATTCAAAAGTAATATTTTTCTCTATCACTCCAGCTTGTTGACTTTTGGGGATAAAAATGGGCCTGGTTGCTTTTCCTAATTTCTTACTGTCATTTGGCATGGTAAATTGTCTTTATTTAAAATTATTTTAATGAGTTTTTTATATAGGTTATTTCTTATATTTTATGGTACATGCTTTAATATAACATTTTAACTATCAAGAAAAAATAAATATAAAAACAGCAATAATTAGCATAATCATACAGCCCAAATTATCACCACTATATTTGTAATTATCTTCTTTATTATCAAAGTAATATGATTTATCCTTCTTTTTTATTTTAGAGTTTTGTTTTTTGTCATTATTAGTATTATGCGAGTTAGGGAGATTTGTATTTATTCCTTTGTTTGTTTCAATATTGTCTAGTTGATGTAAAATTTTATTTAATTCCTTGATAGAGTAATAGACTTTTTCTGGTTCCTTAATAGAATTAGACTGAGTTCGTTTAGGATAAGCGTGTCTATATTTTTTATCTACTTTTTCTTCATTTTTAATTTGTTGAGAGGAAGAATTGTCAGGAAATTTATAAAATCTAGTAGAATTTTTTTTATTACAAAGTGCTATCTGGCTACTTCGGTAATTTTCAAGTTGCATTTTCCTGATAAAATTTTCTATTTCTCGGTAGGTTAAAGGAATATTTTCTTCAATAATATACTGAATATTTTCAAAATCGATTTGACCATAACATTGGACCTCAGCCTGTTCTGATGTTGTTTCTGCTTTGGCTATGTTTTGGTTACGAAATAATTCAGTTGGAAGAAAGCCTGATTTTTGATAGGTGATAGGATTGTCAAATAACGTTTCAAGTGCTGCGGCTCCAATAAATTGTTCTATAGGTATATTTTTGTAACACTTTGTTGCCGCATTATGTGGATAAAATGCACATCTTTTTTCATAAAGAATTTTCGGATTAATAAGTAGTAAGCATAAGTCAAACCCCTCTCTTTGCTTCTTTTCAAACATCCATTTATTGGGTTTGCTAATCGATAAACAAATAGTATCTAAATGCCCATCATAACGTGTAATATCTGTTAAGGTTGCTGTAATATCTGAATATTTCCCAAGCTGATTTCTAGGCAATAAACCAAATTTTTTAATATTTTCTAGATTGCTTCTGGGCGTGAAATGACAAAGCCATTGAATATCTTTGTCCTCCACAATTTTTTTTATTTCTTTATTAATTGGCACAATATTGAGCAGTTCTAAGTTATCAATGAGTGAGTTGGTAGTATTATTCATAGTGGATGATAAATTTCTTAATGACATGAAATTTCGCAATTAGCTAATTTTAATAAAACAATTCATTATTCCTGACGTTAATTTTTTGATAGTGGTAGAAAAACTAACAGAACAAGATTCAATCTTTATAATAGTTAACCAAATAACTAAACTACTAGTTTACCACATGACTGAACTAACTCAATTAGTTACTAAACTTTTTAATGGCAATAGTAGTCTATTGCTATGGATGCAAATAAACAAAAAAAACAATTTTCTGATCAACTAAAAGCAGCTATGATTACCAAGGGGTATGAGGCAAAAGCAGCTGTTTTAGAAAGAGAATTTAATTTAAGATATTACGGTAAAGCAATAACCATTCAAGGAGCTGCAAAGTGGTTGCGTGGGCAATCAATTCCTAGAGCTGATAAAATTTTGACATTATCTAAATGGCTAGAAGTAGAACCTAGCGAATTGGTTTATGGAGTTGAAATAAAAGAAAAGATAAAAGAAAGCAAGAAAAAATGGCAAGAGGCTATTGGCTACCAAGAAAAAGAAGTTTTTGAGGCTTTTTTGAATTTACCCGTCCCGCAAAGAAAAATTGTAAGAGAGGTGATTCTGGCTTTCAGTCTAGCTTGCAAAGAATAACGTAATATTGTTCAATATGCTGCTATTTGTTGTGTATTTAGAGTAATAATTAATAAATACGTGTAAAAAATAATAACAACTAATTAGCTGTTATTACGGGAGGGTAGACGTGATTTACAATCTCCAGTTACTTTTCAAAAGATCCAATTCAAACTTGAATCTGCCTCTAAACAATCGACCATATCTCATTGACTTCTTCACCAGTGCTTTTGTCGCTGCGGCCGGGTAAATCTGTACTATAGCTTGTTTTGTAGGTTTAGTATCCGCTGAATTAATGTGCCTTATCCCAATTATCCCCCACACCGCTATCGACCACCAACGGTACCGACAACTGTACAGCATTTTGCATCGTCTCAGTAATCATTGCCCGATAGGTATCAATCTGATCGTTTTTGACTTCAAAAACCAATTCGTCGTGGACCTGCATAATCAGGCGAATATCGCTGTGCCGTTCAACAATCAGTTCGTGTACTCGATTCATGGCAATCTTGATAATATCGGCAGCAGTCCCCTGCATCGGTGCGTTAATCGATAGCCGCTCGGCAGCATTTCTGCGGATGGCATTGGTCGAGGTGATATCGGGGATGTAGAGGCGGCGACCAAACAGCGTCTCGACATAGCCGAGTTCTTTGGCATAAACGGCAATTTCCTCCATATAGTGTTTCACACCGGGGTATTTGGCAAAATAGCTTTCGATATACTGCCCCGCTTGGCGCCGCGATACACCGATTTGTCTGGCCAAGCCGAATGCCGACATACCGTAGATCAAACCAAAGTTGATGGCCTTTGCCTTGCGACGGTATTCGCTGTCAACGGCATCAACGTCGAGTTCAAAAATTTCTGCTGCCGTCTGCGAGTGAATATCTTTACCTCGACCAAAAGCATCAATCAAGCGCACATCGTGTGATAAATGCGCCATAATGCGCAACTCGATTTGGGAGTAATCACAGGCCATGATTTGGTAGCCTTCGGGGGCAATAAAAGCAGCCCTAATTTTGCGGCCTTCCGGCGTACGAATGGGAATATTTTGTAAATTCGGATCAGAAGACGATAGTCGTCCCGTGCTTGTTACGGCTTGATTATACGTCGTGTGAATACGCCCGGTAGACGGTAAAATCATTTTTGGCAACTTATCAATGTAAGTCGATTTCAATTTTGTCAGGGTGCGGTGTTGCAAAATCAAGCGCGGCAATTCGTGCTCGACGGCCAGTTCCTGTAAAACCGTTTCGTTAGTTGACGGTGCGCCTTTCGGCGTTTTTTTAACCACCGGCAGAGACAATTTATCAAAAAGAATATACTGCAATTGTTTGGTTGAATTGAGATTAAATTCTTCACCGGCGATAGCAAAAGCGCGCTGCTGCAAATCAGCGATTTGGCTGGTAAAGTCCTTACTCTGTTGGGCAAGACGTTCTTTGTCGAGCAAAATACCGTTATCTTCGGTTTGTGTCAATGCAGCGATAAAGGGCATTTCAATGTCGCGATAAACGCGAGCCAGTCCCGGCATCGAATCAATGCGAAGCAATAAATAGTCGGCCAAACGCCAAATAAAGTCGGCACGCTGGCAAGCAAATGCCGTGGCATCGCTTAAATTGACCTTGGCTATGGAGATAGCTTTTGCCCCTTTGCCCAACAACCTTTCTTTATCCTGCATGTGATATTGTAGATAGCGCTCAACCGCATTTTCCAAAACGTGTTTTGCCGTCGATTGATAGACATAAGAAGCAATCATGACATCATCGCATAAATTGACAACCTCAAAGCCATAGCGAGTCAGCGTGTGCAGGGCTTGCTTGGCATCAAAGGTCAATTTCTCGGCAGAAGTCTCAAACACATCCTTTAGTCCCGAAAAAACGTTGGCCAGACTTAACTGTTGTTCAACCAGATCAAGCTGGTGTGTCAACGGTAAATACGCCGCCCTACCCGGCTCCAAACAAAAGCTGATGCCGATTAATTCGGTATCAACCAGTAATTCACTACTCGATAAAACTTCAAAACCCCAGCGCGGCAAGCGTTTCAAGCCTTCAATGAGTTGTTCAAAAGCTTTTTGTGTATTAATCAATTGATAGTCAATGCGAATATCGGCGGTTTTTTCGCTGTTTTCATGAGCGGCATTGGTTGCCTCGCTGCCGAGCAATTGCGAATGCAGCTTGGTCAAATCGAAACGCTGACACAGTGCTGTAAAGGTTTCCTTATCCATCGCATTCATCGACAATTTTTCGATGTCAATATCGGGCAAGTCGACATCGAGTTTAATTTTTGCCAGTTCTTGTGACAAATACAGTTGGTTGAGGTGATCGCGTAAACTTTCACCAACTTTGCCTTTAATAGCGTCTTGGTTTTCGACAATACCGGCAATGCTATCGTACTGTGCCAGCCACTTCGCCGCAGTTTTCGGCCCGACTTTAGGTACACCGGGAATATTGTCGGATGTATCGCCAACCAAACCGAGAAAATCGATAACTTGATCAGGACGCAAGGCATCAACCTTAAATCGTGCCGCCACACCGGTGTGGTCGGTAATGATCATTTTCATGGTGTCAATCAACTTGGTATTGCCGTCAATCAACTGGGTTAAATCTTTGTCACTGGTTGAAATTAACACTTCCATATTGCTTTCAACCGCACGTTTGGCCAGCGTGCCAATAACATCATCCGCCTCAACACCGCTGATTTGTAATAAGGGATACCCCATCGATTCAATCAGCTGTATCAGCGGCTTGATTTGTACGCGCAAATCTTCATCGATTGGCGGACGGTGAGCCTTGTATTCAGGATAAATATCCGAGCGGAACGTCTTACCCGGAGCATCAAAAACGATGGCAATATGACTGGGTTGGTATTCATCGTGCAGTTTCTGTATCATGCTAATCACGCCCTTGATGGCACCGGTGGGTTCCCCCGTGCGCGAAGTCAGCTTAGGCAGTCCGTGAAAAGCGCGAAATAAATAACTGGAGCCGTCAACAAGGACTAATTGATTGGTATTTTGCATGGATTGTGAGCTGGTTTTTCATGATGATGTGCTATTATGGGCGATTTGGGTCGCCAATACAATAAACGCGACCCAATACAACAAAGATAATAGAAAACTTGCACAACTTGGAGAACAATTAAATGAAAAAAAAAGCCTACGTTGACCCTGTACAAATGCAGTCGCTGTTGAATAAAGAATCGTGGAAAATTTTTCAAATTATGGCCGAGTTTGTCGAAGGTTTTGAACAACTTGCTACCATCAGCCCGTCAGTATCCATTTTCGGCTCGGCACGTACTAAACCCGGCCATATCCACTATCAATTGGCCGAAACATTGTCGTACAAACTCTCGGAAGCCGGCTTTTCCGTCGTTTCGGGTGGAGGCCCGGGAATCATGGAAGCAGTCAACAAAGGGGCTTACCGTGGCAAATCCAAATCTATCGGACTCAATATTAAACTACCGCACGAGCAACAGGAAAACCCTTATCAGGACATTGCCCTGAACTATCGCCACTTTTTTTCTCGCAAAGTGATGTTTGTTAAGTATGCCTCTGCCTACGTGGTCATGCCGGGTGGTTTTGGTACGTTGGACGAGCTGGCAGAGGTTTTGACACTGATTCAGACCGGAAAAAGTCGTCGCTTTCCCATTATCTTGATGGGCCGTGATTTTTGGCAGCCGCTCATCGATTGGTTCACCAACACGATGGTTGAATACGGCACCATTTCGCCTAATGATTTGGATCTGTTTCAAATCATCGACGATTCCGACGAAGTCGTGGAATCTATTTTTAGTTTCTACGAACGACAAGGATTTGAACCGTCGCATGATGATGTTAAGAAGATATTGGAATTATAGAAGACTTTATAAACCCTACAAACAAAAAACCCGCCACTGGGTGACGGGAAACTTACTCATACAATACACTTTGAAATAAAATTACAGCGGAGTCATTGTAGCGTCAAAGTGTTAAAAATTTCCCTATTATTTTACTGGGTTTAGTTAAAACAGGGTGTTCGGCAATAGATTAACCGTAAAAATACCCCAGTACAAGCAACAAAATAATAACGATAACAACGGCAAAGACAATCTTAACGGTACTTTTCGGGTACTGTCCCGCGACTTTGCCGGTTTGTCCATTCATAACCGTACGGTATATTTTTCCTCTGTATTCAAAGGAACTGTACCAAACGGGCAACAAGACGAGCTTGTAGGTCGAGTTTTGATAACGCGTCTCTTTGTCATCAATGCGTTGCGCGTCACCACCGATATCACTGCGGATAGCCATATCAATCTTGCCGGCCATGCGTTGTTGAGCAATAACAAAAGCATCATCTAAATCAAGTTGATAGTATTGTGCCTTCAGTCCGGCGATATAATCGGGCGTATAGGGCTTTGCTTGTGCCAGTTGCCACGGGCGCAGCTGATTGACAATCGTTTTGGGAATCAACATGGAGGCCAACACCAAAACGTCATCAAAAATCACCCGTACAGTACCCGAAGCCGGAAACCAGCGTGTTTTGGTTACGGGTAAACTGACTGTCTGCATTTTTCCGTTGACCATACGCTGTTGACGAACATATTCAATATAGTGCTCACCGCGCATACCGCGATAGTGGGTCTCGGTTAAGCTGTCAAAAGTCCAGTGCGGGATGTAAATACCCTCTAATTGCTTGCTATGACCCGCCATATCTTTTAGAACGTTAGGGGCAAACCAGCGTCCTTTAATCCACTGCACCAAGGCGGCAAACGCCTCTGATTTGTCAACGTCGAAGGGTAAGATCGCCTCAATTTGTATACGCTGGTTGTCGGTATCCAACTTGGCAATCGGCGTTTTGCAATAGGGACACAAATCCGACAAACTGTAAATATCCCACTCCGATTCAGCGCCGCAATTGGTACATTTAACGCGCTGGTCGGTCACCATCAGCGGCTTGAGTTTGATATTATCTAACGCTTCAGAGAGCTTATATTCGCGAATACGATCACTTGATTCATTAATCGTTTTACTATAACCGCATAACTTGCAAGTGAGTTGATTGGAACCGATTTTGTACTCGATGGCAGAGCCACAGTTGTGACAGCTAAACTGCAACTGACGCGTTTTCGCGCCACTTTTTCCTAAATGCGTAAATTCTGTTGTCATAGACCAGCCACCGACAGCATTTGATTAAAACCTTCTTATAGTTTGTTTTAAAGGAAGAATTATGATGACGGCAAAACTTTGCCGAGATCAATCTCGGGGGTTTGCTCCAGTGTTTGCCACTCCGGCATCCCTTTACGCCAAATCAAGGTATAGGGGGTTATCACCCCATCGGTCAAAAGCTCATAGACTTTTGACAACGGCATCGGCCCCTGACGTTCTCCCACAATGATAAGATAGTAAACAGGAGGCTCGGGCGGCATTTCAGGCGCCGAATGATCGGTCGCATTGCTCATTGATGACGCTGTCTCCCCGGCTATCTCCCGGGCCATATTTATCCCCATTGCCATCCCCATGCCGGCAGAGGCCATATCAGCGCCGGCACCGCCCTTTGCCATGCCTTGTGAAGCCTGATATTTGGCATAATCATTGAGATCGTCACCGATAATATTCATGCCTGTCTTTTCATCAAGCACCTTTTGAACATTTTCGGGCAGGGAAATACTTTCGATATAGAGTCGGCCAATGGCAACGCCGTATCGATTGCACTCGCGCAGAGCACGCTGTCTCAGCCGCTCGGCCAATTCGCTGTAACGCGTCGGCAATTCAAGCACGCCTATGCGAGATTCAGCTAGGACTTCTGGAAAAGCGGTAACAATCACATTGGTCAGTTGCCGGCTAATTTCGTTAATTTCAAAATTGCCATCCGTGCCGACCAGTGAACGCAATAGCTTCGCCGGATCTTTAACGCCCAGGGTGTAGGAACCAAAAGCACGCAATCGAACCATACCAAACTGGTTATCAGGTAGGGCGACAGCTTGCTTGGTACCCCATTTCAAATCGACAAAGTGCGTTGTGTTAAAAAAGTAGACCTCAGCCTTAAACGGGCTTTCAAAACCGTGCTGCCAATTTTGCAAGGTCGATAAAATGGGCAAATTAGCCGTTTTTAGCTCGTAAATCCCCGGGAGAAAGACATCGGCAATCTTGCCTTCGTTGACTAAAACAGCGGTTTGTCCTTCGCGAACCGTCAATTTGGCACCGTACTTAATTTCGTTACGATAGCGCGGATAACGATACACCATCGTATCGCTGTCCAGCTGCGTCCATTCGATAATATCGACAAATTCACTACTCAGTCGGTTAAAAATCCCCATCTCCTCTCCTCATCAGTTCGTCCTGAAAAATCTATCTCGGATTTTTTCTTATCATCGGTCAAATTAAGCGCTTGCCATTTCAGCTTCCTTAGCGGCGGCACGACGCAAGGTCTCTTTAAGCTCGCTTTCCGCTTTTTCCAAAGTAACCAAAGCCTCAGCACGCGCTTTCTTACCCTCGGATGAAATTTGCAGGCTTTCTTCAATCGTCTTGATCAAGGTATCATTGGCTTTCTTAACGCTTTCGATATCAAATACGCCGCGCTCAATCTGGCGCCGCGCCTGAGCATTGGCTTGCTGCAAGTTTTCTGCATTCGCTTCCAACAAATCATTGGTTAAATCGGTTGCCGCTTTTAACGTATCGGCCGCCTGATTAGAGCGGAAAATCGTTATCGACTGAGCGAGCTGCTGGCGCCACAAAGGGATGGTGTTAACCAACGTTGAATTAATTTTGGAAACCAGTCCTTTGTCATTATTTTGTACCATGCGAATGCTAGGTAGCGATTGCATGGCGACTTGACGGGTCAAACGCAAATCGTGAATGCGACGCTCCAGATCATCACGCGTGGCGCGTAAATCCCTCAGTCTTTGAGCATCCAGCATATCGTTGCTTTTTTCGGCTAATTTAGCCAAAACGGGAATATCAGCGTCATCTAAAATAGCTAATTTTCTCTCACCGGCATCGATGTAAAATTCCAGATTGTGATAGTAATCGAGGTTAGCCACGTACAGTTTATCCAGCGACTTGATATCGTGTAATAATTTCTCCTTGTGCTTTTCCAGTGAATTGGAAATGGTTTCAACTTGATCGTTGACTTCTTCGTAGCGCTGCTGAAATTTAGCAATTGGCTTGGCACGTCGGAGCATTTTATCCCACCACGATTGTTTTTTATTCGGGTCGAGTTTGTCCATATCAAAACCACGCAGGACAACAACCATTTCGGACAACATATCACCGGCCGGGCCGGCGTCTTTACTTTTCACGCCGGCAAGCATCTGGTCGGCAACAGCGGTAACTTGTTCTTGTGCCTGAGAACCATAGTGAATAATACCCTGACTCGATAAATCATCCAACTCGGACAAGGCACGTTCAATACCGGCCTCGTACTCCGCTATCGGCAGGTTTTTTTTGGCCAGAGATAAATCGCGCACCTCAGAATGCGTGTCGGCAACCGATAAATCATTCAATTCAGCCAGTTGTGTGTCTGTTGTTGTTTGGTTCATTATTTGTCCTCTTAGTGTATCTAATTGTTGCGTTATTCGTGTTTAATTTGTTCGTCTAGAACTTCTAATTGAATGTCGAGTTTAAACATATCGTCATCCAACAGCTGTGACTGTTTGGTGCGAAATGCTTTTTCCACTTCGGTCAATGTTGACAAAATGCGTTCACGCAAATCATCTGCCTTACCGTGTTGATTCAGTTTAATATATTGTTGTAGTATTTCTTTGATACGATTGATATAAACATTTAAAAAACGCCTGGCACGACCGGCGTCTTCCGGTGCTTGAACCAGTAGGGTCATAATGCCGTAAGATTGATTAAGCACTTTGTCGAGCATTGACTTAATGGCCGAGTCTTTGTCTTGCAGTTGTTGTCCCAAAGACTCAATGACGGACAAATCGTCGTAAGCTTCTTTGATCGCCTCACGCGTTGCTCTGGGCATATTGTCGTAATCGACGGGCACCTCAGGAGACTTTTTAGGTAATCCGTAAAACATGACGTAACCGACAAAAGCACAGGCAGGCATCAGCAAGGTGGCAGCGATGCCCTTGCGAATCATTATCATGACAATCAATACACCCACTGTGGTATAGATAGCTCCCCAGAGTCGATTATCTTTAACCTTGGCTGGACGTTTTTTATCCTCAGTCTGGGCATAGCGCACCAAGGTCATTCGCGTCAAGTGGGCGGCACTGTAAAAGAAAAACAAGGCAGCAGCCGTCAATAACAATTTCGGCACACTAATCATAATGATTGAAATTATCAGCTTGATGATCAGTGGTGCCGGCAATAGATAGAGTAAAAAAGCCTTGGCTCCCAAACTGGCGTAAGGGTTACTTACCGGGGTATGGTGTCGGTATTCTTTTGGCATCAGGCAAAAATCCCCCACAACGACATCAACCCGATGCTGATAAACAACAACAGGACACCGATTAGACGGTTAAAACTTTTGGGCAGCATACCATCATCGTGTGATGGCTCAGTGGAATCATTCATTTTCGTATTATTTTATTCAGTTAAATATTTTTCGGCAAATCCATCATACGACAAATTCACCATCGATTATCAGTCATTATATAGAAACCGTTGCAAAATGCACATTTCGGTCAATAAGTGCATCATAGCGATCGGGCAATGTAAGCATACTGCTGACGGCTAACGCATCGTGACAAATTCCTCGCCGCTGGTTGGGTGAATCGCTAATGTCCTATCAAAGTCGGCCTTTGTTGCCCCCATTTGTACGGCAACGGCAAAGCCCTGAATGATTTCATCGGCAAAATCTCCGACAACGTGCAAACCGATAACCGTTTGTTTTTCGCCCAGACAAATCATTTTCATCAGAGTAGGTACTTTATGTTCTGTCATTGAGCGCAATAGTGGATTAAACCGCGAGCGGTACACCGTGATGTTCTCTTGGCCATACTGCTTGACGGCCTGTCCCTCGGTCAGACCGACCATACCGATTGCCGGATGAGAAAAAATCACCGTTGGCACATAGGTAAAATCGGCCTTTGCCGTTTTTTGGCGATTAAACAGACGTTCAGCCAATTGTCGTCCCGCTTCAATAGCTGCCGGCGTCAGTGTCGGTTGTCCGGTGATATCGCCGATGGCATAAATGCCATTTACACTGGTATTTTGTTGTTCGTCAACGACGATATTACCGTTAGCGTGGCACTCTACTGCGGTATTTTGCAAGCCGATGGCATCGGTCATTGGCGTGCGGCCAATCGCCCACAGCAATTGATCAACGCGTAGCGTATCACCATTGTTAAGTGACAGGTTCAGTTGATTCCCTGCTTCTGTCACCGATTCAATCTGCCTTTCAAAGTGAATGCAAACGCCGTCTTTTTGCATCTGTTCGGTCAACACCTGATTGATGTCATCGTCAACCTGCTTGAGAAAACGTTTTTTTCTCACCAACAGATGCGTTTTAACACCAAAGGTATTGAGCATACCCGCCAATTCAACGGCAATATAACCGGCTCCGACGATGGCGATCGATGTTGGCAGTTGGCGCAGGGCAAAAAAATCATCACTGTCCATGCCCAAATGCGCACCGTCGACGGCAGGGATTTGAGCTTCGCCGCCAACGGCAATAACAATATGGTCGGCAGTGTAGCGGTGTTCTCCAACAACAACGCTGTTGTTGTCAACAAATTTTGCATAGCCACGGACAATATCCACCGCCGCATTGTCGAGACCGTCTTTGTAAAGACCATTGAGTTTTGCGATAAAGGCATCGCGCTTGTCGGCAAACTGACGATAGTTAAATTTCGGCTTTAATTCATCAAATCCGTAATCTTTGGCAAGATGAACGAAATCAACAAGCTGCCCGGCGTGCCAAGCGATTTTTTTCGGCACACAGCCAACGTTGACACAAGTCCCTCCCAACGCTTTGGCTTCGATAACCAGCACTTTGGCCCCGTACTCGGCCGCACGTCTGGCGGCGGCTAGTCCACCACTGCCACCACCGATGCAAATTAAATTATAGTGTGTTGTCATATTCGCTATTCCTCAACAAAACAATTAAATAAAACCTTTGCACAAACGCCTGCACATGACAATTTTTTTGTTGCGCGGTGCACAAAATTCTTATCTTTCACCTAGTAACTAGGTGTAGTAACTCTGGTTTCTGCGCGCCGTGCACCTTGAATTTGACCCATTCGGCAGTTTGTGCAAAGGTTTCGATAGACTTTTTTCACTGTAGTAGAATGCCCTAATTTAGCAAATACTTCCACAAATCAACGCCAATAACAATGGCCATAAAAGCCAGCATCAATGATAACCCCAGCCGCATCAGCAGTCCCGTCGCTCGTTCCGACAAGGCTTTGCCGCGAATCATTTCAATTGTGCAAATCATCATATGACCGCCGTCTAACACGGGGATGGGCAATAAATTCATCACCGCCAAAGTCAAACTAATCGCCGCAAGAAATTTAAAGAAAGTGACATAGCCCATTTGCAAACTTTTTCCCGAATAATCGGCAATGCTGATGGGGCCGCCCATATTCTTGATGGAAGCTTGACCGGTCACCAATCGCCCGAGCATTTTAACAATCAGTTTACCCTGCAGATAATTTTCTCGCACAGCCATGGGCAGGGCGTCGATGGCACTGTATTTTTTCTTGGTACGATATTTGTCATAAATACTCGGATCAAACCGACCGCGCACACCGGCATAACCGATTGCGGCATGTTGACGGTGGGGCGCGGGTGTTAAAATCAGCTGCTGTCTGTGGCCATTTCGCTTAACCAGCAGCACTACGGCTGTATTGGGATTGGCTTGTACCACCGTAACAAAATCTTGCCAGTTGGCAATTGGCTTGTCATTAGCGCGGATAATCACGTCATCGGTTTGCAAACCAGCCTTATCAGAAGGAGAGCCGATAACCACGCTGTCAACGGTGGCCGGCTGTCGTTGCCCCACTTCGGCAATTTCCCAGTGAAAGCCCAACGCTTTTTCAATGTCTAATTCACTGCCATCGGGCAGGTGAGACAGGTCAACAACGGCCTGCTTGCTGATGTTATCACTATCGACCACCGTGATGGTTGTTGTCGGGTTGCCCATATTGTCAACGAGATGAATGACCGTATCGGTTAATGTTTCAATCCGATTGCCGTCGATACTGACAATTCTGTCGCCCGCTTCAACATGGCCGTACAACGGAGAATGTCTTTCAACGCTCCCGATATAGGGACTTAGGGCCGGAATGCCGATAATAAACAACAGCCACAGGGCAAAAACGGCAAAAAACAAGTTGACACCAGGGCCGGCAAAGGCAATCAAAAAACGTTTCCAGGCCGGCAAACCGAGGAAACTCCCTTCGTCATTGGCAACGTCTTTACCAGTAGTGTCAACATCGCCGACATCAGTGATGTCACTGATGTCATGATGCGCTTCGCTATGGCTATCGCATCCGGTCGCAGCTTGACTGTCTCGAATATCGTCGTAATGTTCGCCGTGCATTTTGACATAACCGCCAAGCGGTATCCAGGCGATACAGTATTCGGTGTTGTCGCGCCTACCGTGCCATTTGATAATCGGCTTGCCGAAGCCAATCGAGAATTTCTCGATTTTGACGCCAAAGCGCCTCGCCACCCAAAAGTGGCCGTACTCGTGAATAGTAACCAAAAATGAAATGGTCACAATAAAGCCAATCAGCGAGATAAGTGGTGTCGGCAGTTGGTTGAGAAAATCAATCATAGTGTCATCGTATAGCGTGTTAACTGAGTTGCGAGGTTATGTATGTCGCTCGTTGCCGTGCCAAAGCATCCACTGTTAACACGTCGTCCAGACAGTTTATGGTGATACTTTCACTGTTATCAAGTGTTTTTGCAACAATCTCGTAAATTTGCGTAAAGCGTATTGCCCGCTTTAAAAAAGCGTCAACGGCAATCTCGTTAGCGGCATTCATCACCGTCGCCAAGGCATTGTCTTTAGCGATGGAAATAGCAAGTTTTAGGCAGGGATAGCGCAAGTAGTCCACCGCTTCAAAGGTCAATGCCTGACGCGTTAAGTCAATATCACTGACGCCTGATTCGATGCGTTCGGGATAGCCCAAAGCATAGGCAATCGGTACGCGCATATCGCTGCGTCCGATTTGGGCCAACGAGGTGCCGTCTTTATATTGAACTAAGGAATGAACAATGGACTGAGGATGAATAATCACGTCCAGTTCGTCGTCATCGGCATCAAACAGTAACTTGGCCTCGATATATTCCAGTCCCTTATTCATCATCGTTGCCGAATCGACTGAAATTTTTTGTCCCATCGACCAATTCGGATGTTTGCAAGCCTGATCCGGTGTTTTGTCAACCAGCTTATCCAGCGGTGTCTGACGAAAAGGCCCACCCGATCCCGTCAACAATAATTTTGACACCCCGGCATCGCTCAGTGTTTTGTGACGAAAGCCTTGTGCCGACGGCATGCACTGAAACAAGGCGTTGTGCTCACTATCGAGCGGCAGAACCGTCGCTCCGGTTTGTTTGGAGGTATCCAGTAATAAGCGCCCCGTCATCACCAGCGATTCCTTGTTGGCCAGCAGCAAGCGCTTTCCAGCCTTGACCGCAGCGTGGATAGAGGGCAGTCCGGCACCACCGACAATTGCGGCAACGACTTGGTCAACATCGTTGTGACTGGCAATATCAGCCAGTGCCTGCTCACCACACAACAACTCGGTAGTTAAATTGGCGGTTTTGAAACGCTGTAACAGGTCATCATAGCAGTGCGCTCCAATGACTGCATAGCGCGGTTTAAACCGCTGGCACTGTTTGAACAATCGATTGACGCTGTTCAAAGCGGATAGGGCAAAGACGGAAAAACGCCTTGGATGCTCGGCAATAACATCCAAAGTCTGTGTACCAATTGAGCCGGTTGACCCCAATATTGTGACGGCTTGCACCTGAGTTGTAGTATTTTCCATGACAGGTATTGTAGCAGAAATACAACTGCCGGCGTGGCAAATGATTGTTCCTCGCATCATTCAAAGATTATTACCAGATTTAAGCTCATATTTTTAGCTTTTACCTAACCATTTGGTAATAAATTTTCTATAACTTTATCGGCACGTAAAAAAATATCACTTATAGTGCTATGAATTAACTTTTGATACAAAATTTGCCCAGCACTTACACCAGAAGTTGCTGGGCAAGTTGGTGAAGCCAATATCGGTATTAAATACGATTTTTTGTCAGGTCAAGGCACTAAACAGGTAAATTCCCTTCTCCCTTTGGGAGAAGGGTTAGGGATGAGGGTGATATTTGACCATTGGCCTCACGTATAGTCGTGCCTCGCTCCTCGCAATGACGATAATTGATTATCATTATACCGCTATAAACTCTGCACTTCGAAGGAGTTACTATATGGGCGGCGCAACGTCGTTGATATCGCGCTTATCGAGCATAAGCATTAACAACCTGTCCAGCCCTAATGCTACACCGCTGCAAGCCGGCAGTCCCTGCCTTAGCGCATCGATCAAACCTTGGTCATAACGGATAACGGGTTTTCCCAGTTGTTGTCGCCTGTCGTTATCGGCCTCAAAACGTGCCTGCTGTTCATCGGCATCGGTTAATTCATAAAAACCGTTGGCAAGCTCTATACCTTGATAATACAGTTCAAAACGCTCTGCCACCCAATTGCCATCGGCATCGCGCGTTTTTTTTGCCAACGCCGCCATTGATGCGGGGTAATGCGTCAAAAATGTCAGGACATTTTGCCCCAACGTTGGCTCAATTTGCGTCACCGTGAGAAAATCCAGCCACTCATCGCGGTTATCGTCCAAATTAGGACAATAACCGACAATTTCAGTCGTTTTACGTCTTAGTTCTTGAAGACTATCTTGATGTGGATTCACACCGATATTGGCAAAGGCATCGGCATAGCTAATCACCTGCATCGGCAATTTTTCCCACGGCTGATGTAGTGTCTTGATCAATTCGAACACTTCAGCAATCAATTGTGACGTGGAAAATCCAAGGCGATACCACTCCAACAGGCTAAATTCGGGTAGGTGGCGGCGGCTGTTGTCTTCGTGCCGAAATACTTTGCCGATTTGGAAACAATCACCGAAATCAGCTGCTAGTAGTCGCTTCATATAAAATTCCGGCGAGGTATACAGATACATTTTTCGCCCCTGCCAATGTGTTACAAAACTGTCGATGTGGACATCGGTTGAACCGTACGACGACAAGATCGGCGTTTCCACCTCGCTGACGTGGCGTTGTTGAAAAAAACGGCGAATGCGACCGTACATAGCCATCCTGACTTGCATAACCTGAGCCACGGAAGTCATCGCTAAATGGGTTTGATGTGTCATTGATACACCTAAATTGCCAGTCAATTTTACCATAACTCAATTTTCGGCTATTATAACCGATTGATTGGCAGACAATCCTATCACACGCTTTAATCATGCGAAATAAATTTGATAACCGCCCTGAACGCGATATAACCTACTTGTACCGAGACGAAGATATCGTTGTCGTCAGCAAACCCGCCTGGCTGCTGTCCGTCCCCGGTCGTGGCGAAGACAAAATTGACAGCGTTGCCCACCGCGTACAACAACGTCATAGCCAAGCACGTGTCGTTCACCGTCTTGATTGGGCAACGTCAGGAGTAATGATCATGGCGCTTAATGCCGATGCGCACCGCAATCTCAACAAACAATTTGCCGATAGAAAAACGCAAAAACGCTACATTGCCATCGTTGCCGGTATCGTTGAAAAAGACGAACAAATTATTGATATGCCGCTACGCTGCGATTGGGAAAATCGACCCCGTCAAATTGTCGATTGGCAGCAAGGTAAAGCTTCGCAAACCATCACCTACGTCGATAGACGCGACCGAGAGAAACAACAAACCCGTCTGATCCTAAAACCAATCACCGGACGCTCGCACCAGTTGCGCGTACACTGCCAACAAATCGGACATCCTATCATTGGCGACCAACTCTATGCACCACCCAGGCACCGGGACATCTCGCCAAGACTGCTGCTACACGCCGAATGGCTGCAGGTCTATCACCCAAGCACAGTCAAACCCATCGAATTTTTTGACAACAGCCCATTCTGAGACAATTCATTCTGAGGCAGTCCGTTTTAAACACCAGTCTTTGGCCAGCTCCCTTATTCTATCTACCCCTGCTTATCGCCAATCAGGACAGACTCCAAGGCGATAACCATCATATCGTTAAAGGTATTTTGACGCTCGGCAGCAGTGGTTTGCTCACCGGTCTTGATGTGATCAGAAACCGTACAAACCATCGCTGCTTTAGCACCAAATTCGGCAGCCACACCATAAATACCCGCAGCCTCCATTTCAACACCAACAATGCCATATTTAGCCATGATATCAAACATCTCTGGCCGTGGCGTGTAAAATAAATCGGACGAAAATACATTGCCGACGTGTGGGGTGATTCCCTGCGCTTTGGCGGCTTCGAACAGTGCTTGCGTCATGCCGAAATCGGCGATAGCGGAGAAATCGTAACCACCAAAACGAGAACGATTAACGGCAGAATCGGTACAAGCTCCCATGCCGATAACGACATCACGCAACTTAATTTCCTCACGAACAGCACCGCAGGAACCGACGCGGATGATTTTTTCAACAGCAAAATCCTTGATAAGTTCGGTGGCATAAATAGAGCAAGAAGGAATACCCATCCCGTGTCCCATAACCGACAGCCTGCGACCCTTGTACAGCCCGGTAAAACCCAACATACTGCGCACATCGCAGACTTGTTTGACATCGGTTAAATAAGTTTGTGCGATATATTGTGCTCTCAGCGGATCACCCGGCATTAAAACAACATCGGAAAAGTCACCACGCTCGGCATTAATATGTGCTGTTGCCATTTTTCTCTCCTATTTTAAGTTAAAGGAACCAGTTATTAAGAACATTATCGTTGATAAACACCATATCGCAAAACGAGATATGCTTATTTTTTAACAATGCTTTTTTCTCAGTGCTTTTTTGTCAATTTTGCCGACCGATGTTTTATCGATCACTTCGACAAATTTGATTTTAATGAGCATTGATTCACGTGCCATAATTCCTTTTCTAATGTACTCCTTAGTATGTTCCAATATCGCTTTTTTCAGTTGTCTTGATGGTTCTTTATTGATGACAACCAACGCCAACGGAATTTCCGTCCACTTGTCGTGAGGCATGGCGACAACGGCGACTTCGCTAACCGCCGGATGTTGATTGATAATATCCTCTAATTCCAGTGACGATACCCACTCACCGGCAACTTTGACAATATCTTTGGAACGGTCGGTGATTTTATAATGCCCGTCTGGACTTCTGTTGGCGACATCACCGGTGTGCAAGTAGCCGTTTTTCCATAAATTCGCCGTATTTTTTTTGTCTTTAAAATAACCTGCTGTCAACCAAGGGCTTCTGACCACCAGTTCGCCAACCGCTTCCCCATCACTGGCGACATCGTGCATCGCTTCATCAACAATGCGAATATCAACCAAACCTAGGGGCTTGCCGGTTTTTGCTCTCAACGCCGCTTGCGTGTCGAGATCAGCTGCTAATTCTTCTTTATTCAACTGTACCAATGTCAAAATCGGACAGGTCTCACTCATGCCGTAACCGGTAAACACATCGATGCCTTTTTCCAGAGCTTGCCTACACATGCCTTTCGGCAGTGTTGCTCCGCCGATAATCACTTTCCAGTGAGATAAGTCAATTGCATCTATTTTTTCTGACCTTAGTAACATATGGAGAATCGTCGGCACACAGTGGGAGAAAGTGACTTTTTCCCGGTCGATTAATTCCAACAAGTTATTCGGAATATATTTGCCCGGATAGACCTGCTTAACCCCCATAAAGGTCGCCACATACGGCAATCCCCAGGCGTGAACGTGGAACATCGGCGTCAATGGCATATAGACATCGTCGCGCCGGAAATTTTGCGAAGTTGACGTTGCCAGTGCCGCAATTGCCCCCAAAGTATGCAACACCAGCTGTCGATGCGAAAAGTAAACACCTTTGGGCATACCCGTCGTACCCGTCGTATAAAAAGTTGTGGCCCGAGTATTTTCATCAAAGGTTTCAAAAACAAATTCGTCCTCAGCCGTTGCTAATATACTCTCGTATTCACCAGAAAAAGGAATAGTTGAATGAACCGCTTTTTTTTCATCTTGCAACAAAATACACTGACTAACCGTACTAATGCGTCCTCTAATATGTTCGAGTATCGGAATAAAATCTTGGTGGACAAAAATAATGCTGTCTTCGGCGTGCTCAATCGTGTAGAGAATTTGCTCTGCCGTCAGTTTGACGTTAACTGTATGCAATACTGCACCAATCATCGGTACGGCAAAGTACAATTCCAAGTACCTGTGCGAGTCATAATCCATCACGGCAACAGTGTCACCCTGCTTAATGCCCAGATCAGTCAGCATATTAGCCAACTTCTTCACCCGCTGATGAAATTCGCGATAGGTAAAACGATACAAATCGCTGTAAATAATTTCTTGCTCGGGGTTGTTGACAACGGGGGTTAACAGCAAGTCTTTGATGAGTAATTGATGAGAATACATATTTTATCCTTTTTACATTAAATTAACGTCACGTATAATAGCTTAACTGTTTTAAAAATAAAGTAGATTATGCCAGTCACACTATCCAATACCCTTATTTTAATCATTTTCACAGCAGTTATTTCCATACTGGCATTTAACAATCGTGCACTTAAAGGACGATTAATCTTTTGGCCCCCGGCAATCAAACGGGGACAGCTCTATCGTTTTATTACCCACGGTTTTATCCACGCTGATGGCAATCACCTATTGCTCAACCTGTTTACCTTGTACTTTTTCGGTACGGTGATGGAACCGTTGTATCAACCCTATTTGGGCGGATACGGCTTTTTCGCCTTTTATCTGTCAGCCATTGTTGCAGCCATTATTCCCAGTTATTTAACACACCGCAATCATCCAAACTACGCCAGTTTGGGAGCATCAGGAGCGGTATCTGCCGTACTGTTTGCCTATATTTTGCTGGCACCGTGGAACATGCTGTATATTTTCGCGGCCGTGCCCATTCCCGCTATTGTTTTTGCCCTACTCTATACCGCTTACAGCATCTATGCCCAAAAACGTGCCAGAGATAATATCAATCACAGTGCTCACCTATGGGGAGCAACTTACGGCATTATTGTGACCATTGTATTAAAACCACAGGTTGTACCCCATTTTATTAAGCAACTACTCAGCCCTGATTTTTTCTAAGACGTTTGACCAAGGCAGGTTATTTTCTAGAATGCAGATAAACTCTTGAAATCATCTATCACCACCCCTATTAATACCAGCAATATTAAACTAATTATTGAGAATACTATGGAACAATATCGAGGCACGACGATTTGCTCTGTGCGCCGCGACGGTCAAGTCGTTATCGTCGGTGACGGACAGGTCTCGCTGGGCAATACCATTATGAAGGGCAATGCCAAAAAAGTACGCCGTATTTACAACGATAAAGTGCTGGTTGGTTTTGCCGGTGGTACAGCCGATGCCTTTACTCTGTTTGAACGTTTTGAAGGCAAGTTACAGCAATACAGCGGACAACTCACCAAAGCTGCCGTTGAAATGGCAAAAGATTGGCGCCAAGACCGCGCTCTGCGCAGATTGGAAGCGATGATGATTGTCGCCGATGAAACGGCCACCTTGATTATCTCTGGCAACGGCGATGTCATTAGTTGTGAAGACGATTTATGCGCCATTGGTTCCGGTGGCATGTTTGCCATTTCCGCCGCCCGGGCTCTATTCTACAACACGACGCTGTCGGCCCGTGAAATTGGCGAGAAAGCACTCAATATTGCTGCTGATGTCTGTGTTTATACCAATAACAACCTAACTATCGAAGTATTATAATGACCAAATCTCTATCTCCCATGACACCGCGTGAAATTGTTCAGGCGCTGGATCAACACATTATCGGACAACACGATGCCAAACGCTCGGTCGCGCTGGCACTGCGCAACCGCTATCGTCGCATGAACGTTGACGAAATTATCCGCGATGAAGTCACCCCAAAAAACATACTGATGATTGGTCCTACCGGTGTTGGAAAAACTGAAATTGCCAGACGCTTGGCTACCCTGGCACAGGCACCGTTTGTCAAAGTTGAGGCGACCAAGTTCACCGAAGTTGGCTACGTTGGCAAGGAAGTCGATTCAATTGTCCGTGAATTAGCCGATGCCGCGGTGCAAATTGCCAGAGAAAGCGCCATCAAAAAACAACGCCCGAGAGCCGAAAGAGCCGCTTTGGAACGTGTCTTGGATGTTATGCTGCCCGGCTCTGAAAGCGATGGTTTTGGCAACGACGGAAAAAGCACTACGCGCGAAAAATTTCGCCAAAAAATCATCCGCGGTGAGATGGACGACAAAGAAATCGAAATTGATGCGCCGGTTATGCAAATGGGTGTGGAGATTATGGGGCCGCCGGGTATGGAGGACATGACTCAGCAGTTGCAGTCGATGTTTGCCAGTATGGGTAAAGAAAAAACCAAAAAACGCAAAGTCAAGGTCAAAGACGCGCTGAAAACGCTAACCGAGAGCGAGGCGGCAAAACTGATTAATGAAGACGATATCAAGTCGAATGCCGTCAAAAACGTTCAGGAAAACGGCATTGTCTTTATCGATGAAATTGACAAAATTTGCAAAAAATCCGACCATGCCGGTGATGTTAGCCGCGAGGGCGTACAGCGTGATTTATTACCCCTGATTGAAGGTTCAACCGTCAATACCAAGTACGGCATGATTAAAACAGATCATATCCTCTTTATCACTTCCGGCGCTTTTCACTTGGCAAAACCCAGTGACCTCATTCCCGAGCTACAAGGTCGGCTGCCGATTCGGGTTGAATTAAAGGCGCTAACGAGCGAGGACTTTGTCCGCATTCTAACCGAACCCAAAGCATCGCTAATCAAGCAATATCAGGCGTTGATGGCGACCGAAAACCTGACGCTAAACTTTGATGATGATGCCATTCGTCGCATTGCTGAAATTGCCTACCAGACCAATGAAAATGTTGAAAATATCGGCGCCAGGCGGCTCTATACAGTGATGGAAAAATTATTGGAGGACATTTCCTTTGATGCCGGTGAAAAGCCCAAAGACAAATTTACCGTTACCAAGGATTACGTCAACGAACAACTAAGTCAACTATCGGATAATGAAGACCTCAGCCGCTATATGCTGTAGCCTGTACAGGGTGATACTGGGTGACAGACGAGATAGGACGAGATGGGCAACCGAATGCGCTTCTCATGCGACAAACGACAATTAGAGAATGGCTAAACGAGGCAACAGCAGTTATTCAATCGCCATCGCCGAGGTTGGATGCCGAACTGTTGTTGGCCTATCGCTTGGGGACAGACCGCGTCCATTTATTTACTTTCGACGATGACAACATCCCGGCTGAGGTCGTGTCGCTACTGAACGGTGATTTACAACGCCTTAGTCGTGGCTACCCGCTCGCCTACCTGACCGGGAAAAAAGCCTTTTGGGATATGGAACTCACGGTGAGTGAAGACACGCTGATTCCCCGTCCCGATACGGAGACCTTGTTGGAAAATCTGCTCACTTTGTTATCTGCCGATTTTTCGGGAAAAATTATCGACTTGGGCACCGGCAGCGGTGCTATCGCCATTGCCATTAGCCGTCTGTTTGTTCACGCCGATATTTATGCAACCGATATCAGCCCCAATGCCATCAAAGTTGCTCAAAGAAATGCCCAAGATTGGCAGCGCTCGACTATCCGATTTTGTCATGCGGATTGGTTCAATCCCCTTGATGACAGTGTATTGCCAAAGCAATTTGATGTTATTATTAGTAATCCTCCTTATATCGAAGGGAATGACCCGCACCTAAAACACTTACCGTTTGAGCCGACAACAGCGTTAACATCACCGGATAACGGCCTATCCGATATCAAAAAAATTATTAAGCAGTCAACCCGACGATTACATCAAGGCGGCTGGTTACTATTGGAGCACGGCTATGATCAGGGACAAGCAGTACGCGATTTGTTTGACTTAAGCCACTGGCAAGCAGTCAAAACCAATCGTGACTTGTGCGGTCAAGAACGTATCACTATGGCGCAACGTTTGACACAGCCATTTTAAAACAAAGCGCCGATCAATTTTGTCAACAGGCTAATTCATAGCACTATGGATAATTTTACCAATATTTTTTATTGACATCGCAATTAATTAAGTAGTACCTTATATTTAGTTCATCCTAATTACTTAACGAGTTTTGCATGAAAAAAATACTCATTCAATTTTCTATCCATAACCCGAAGAAGATTTTTTTGATTACCGGGTTATTGACCTTATTGTCGCTAGTGGCGATGTTTCGCATCAGCGTCGATACCGATCCGGAAAATATGTTGCCGCACAGCCACCCGGCTCGCGTGCTGCACGATGAAGTTAAACAACGCTTTGGGTTGGCGGATATGCTGGTAGTCGGTGTTACCAATACCACCAATGCCGAAGGTATTTATAATCCGAACACACTGGGTAACTTAAAAAAATTATCCGATGCCATTATGGGTTTGGATGGCGTAATAGTCGATGATGTGATGAGCTTACCGGTCAGCGATAATATTACCCAGATTAAAAAAGACGGCAATCAAGCCATTTCCTTTCACTGGATGATGGAAGTACCACCGAAAAATCAAGCACAGGCAAAGCAAATTCGCGACTGGGTCAGCCGTTTGCCGATGTTACAAAATACTTTGGTATCGGGGGATAATCAGGCTGCCGGGTTGTTTATTCCCATCGTTGCCAAAGATCAAAGTTATCGGCTTTATCAAGAAATTCAGGCCATTATTGCCACTTTGGATAAAGACGGCGATGAATTTTATATCACCGGTTTACCGGTTGCCGAAGATACCTTTGGCGTTGAGATGTTTGTGCAAATGGCCATTTCCGCCCCGGCCGCGGCGGCATTGATTTTTGTCTTGATGTTGTTCTTTTTCCGCTCACCCGCTTTGGTGGCGGCACCGATGATACTGGCGATGGCAACGGTGATTGTCACTATGGGACTGATGATCGGTATGGGTTTTTCCGTACATATTATGTCGTCGATGATTCCGATTTTTTTAATGCCGATTGCGGTGGTGGACTCCATTCACGTGCTATCGGACTTTAGCGACAACTACCGTACCGGCAAAGATAAAAAAATCCTGGCAGAACACTGCGTGACGGATTTATTCCGCCCGATGTTGTTTACCTCGTTGACATCTTTGGTTGGTTTTTTATCCCTGAATACCGCCGATATTCCGCCGGTGCGGGTGTTTGGCAGCTTTGTCGGTTTTGGTATTGTTTTGGCCTTTATTTTAACGATGACTTTAATTCCTGCTTATATGGTCAGTTTATCGGACAAGACGCTGGATAAAATGGCCAAACGTCTGCACAGTCACGATGATGATCAATCATTAACCGCCAAGTTGTTGCGAAAAATGCCACAACCGATTATGCGCCACAGTAAAGTGATTTTGTCGGCCATGGTGGTAGTCATTGCCATCAGCGCCTGGGGCATCAGCAAAACGATCATTAATGATAATCCAATGAATTGGTTTGAAAAATCGCACCCGATTCGGCAAGCGGATCAGGTATTAAACAGCCATTTTGCCGGCACTTACGAAGCCTATATCAGCTTTACCAACACCCAAAACAGCGACAAGGCTATCACAGCCGCGGTAACACCGTTATTGCAAGATGCCCCGGAGAGCGTAAAAAAACAGTGGCAACAATTATTAGCCGATCAGCAAACCAAAGGAAATATTAATTGGTCGGCAGTGGCAGATGCTTTAATCGAGTTACAATTTAATGCAGACGATAGCGAAGAGCCTTTTTGGACAGCATTACAAAAAACGGTTGCCAAAGCTAATCAAGCCCAACAAGTCTTTTTACAACCGGCTAACGTCGCCTATTTGGACAAAGTGCAACAGGCGTTGCAGCAATCGGGACTGGTGGGCAAAAGTAGTGCCTTACCGGACTTACTCAAAGTGGTGAATCGCGAATTGCGTAGCGGTGAGGCCAAAGATTATCAATTGCCCCAATCGGCCGAAGCTAACGCCCAAGCCATTATGACCTATCAAAGTTCGCATCGCCCCAATGCCGTCTGGCATATGGTCACACCCGATTATCAATCGGCAGTAATTTGGTTACAACTAAAATCGGGTGATAATCAGGATATGAGTAAAGTCGTTACCTATATGGATAAGTGGTTTGCCGATAATCCGCCGCCCGAGGGACTCACTAGACAATGGAGCGGCCTCACCTATATCAACGTCGTCTGGCAGGATGCGATGGTCAAGGGCATGCTGCTCAGTTTGGCCTCATCATTTATCATGGCAGCATTGATGGTGATGTTTTTGTTCCGTTCGCTGGTCTGGGGCTTGATAGCAATGATTCCGCTCTCGGCGACCATTACCTTAATTTACGGACTCATAGGCTGGACGGGAAAAAATTACGATATGCCGGTGGCGGTGTTGTCGGCGTTGACTTTGGGATTGTCGGTGGATTTTGCCATTCACTTTATTGAACGCAGCCGCCTGCCGGAAAGCAAAAAACTGGGGCTGGATTGGCAACAAGGCATTATTTCG
>PDWJ01002008.1_pt1 | contig 27476 bp, 20 predicted proteins | sample 1430881 | NCBI WGS metagenome assembly PDWJ01 (sample SAMN01162460, study PRJNA174530) | Oral metagenome, whole genome shotgun sequencing project. | biome: Marine environment; feature: Marine mammal; material: Swab sample of the gingival sulcus; isolation source: swab sample of gingival sulcus...
GTTGCCTTGAATTTGCCGATTTCTCTATATTTTTTTCCGAAATTGCATTAATTTCTTCGGCTGCGATTAGGCTGTCTTCTGCCAGTTTCCTTACTTCGATTGCAACAACCGAAAAACCGCGTCCATTTTTGCCCGCACGAGCTGCTTCAATGGCTGCGTTGATTGCCAACAAATTGGTTTTTCGTGCAATATCATTGATTATCGAGCTTTTTTGAATGATCTCATTGAGCGATCTGTTGCTCGATTCGGTCGCCGCTCGAAGCGTTTTCATTTTGTTCGACAAATATTGAGCTATCTTCTGAGCATTTTCCGAATTGTTTGTCGTTTGCCCAATGGCTGCTACCATTTCTTCGATAGAGGCTGCCGCTTCTTCGATTGAAACGGATTGATTAGACGCTGTATTGCTGATTTCATGAGACATATTGTCGAAATACACCGAGGCATCATTGAGTCTTTTGCCCGAAAATTTTACTTTTAAAACTATCTCTTCCAATGACTCTTTAAGCTGCCAAACCGAACGACTCAGTTTTCCGATCTCCGACTTACTTTCCAATAATTTCCGATTTTCTTCCGCCTTCAAGTCGCCTTTAAAAGCAATATCGTCAATCAGGCTTATGATTTCATTCAATGGTTTCATTGTATGTTTGCGCAAAAGAAATATGAAAAAAAACAGGGCAACACAAAAGAGCGGAAACGCCCATAACATGTTTATCATCTCTGTCGTCAGCACTACGGCTGAAAGATCGGCAGAAATTGCTGCAACAAGCAATATGACAAAAGAAACGTAAAAAAATAGAGACTTTTTGTATATTATGCGAAGGATAATAGCTGCGAGAGGAAGATTAATACAATTAACTACCAATAAAAAAATGCCGACATCAACCATAAATCTAATGCGTTAAATAAGTGTTAATAACAATCACAATCGTAAAAAAAAAAAAAAAAAAAAAAAATTTTTCTCCACTTTTTTTCAAAAAATTTGATAGATTTTTAAGATTTGGCAAATTTGGCGAATTAAATATAAACCAAGACAAAAATCACCCCGAAATATTTAGATATTTCTTTCGCAAATAACAGAAACAATTGATATTTTTGCATAGGCTGAGAAATCATACAAAAATCAGTAAATAACATAATTCAATTTTTCTGTTTTGAAAACAATAATCATATCTGTTACCAACGATTTGGTTGCGGATCAGCGCATTCACAAAGTTGCAATGTCGCTGTGCAAAATGAACTATTGCCCGATACTCGTTGGGCGATTGCTTCAGAACAGAAAACCACTGCTTCGCCCTTACCCGACAAAACGCTTTTCGCTGTTGTTTAAAAAAGGCTTTTTCTTTTATGCCGAATACAATCTTCGCCTCTTCTTTTACCTGCTTTTTGCGAAAGCCGACGTTTTTTTGTCAAACGATTTAGACACACTGACGGCAAATTTTTTGGCTTCGCGCATTAGACACAAAAAACTGGTTTACGACAGCCATGAATTTTTTACGGAAGTCCCGGAACTACTCCGCAAGAAAACCATCAAAAAAATATGGAGCAAAATTGAAGCCCTGATCATGCCCAAACTCAAAACGGGATATACCGTAAGCGAATCAATTGCCGATGCCTATTTCGAGAAATACGGAATAAAAATGAAGGTTGTCCGTAACCTTCCGATGCGAAAAAAAACATTAGACACTGAACCTATTGTTTTTCCTTTCGTGAAAAAAAACGAGAAAGTCATCTATTACCAAGGCGCACTCAATATGGGGCGCGGACTTGAGCATGTAATAAAGGCAATGAAATTTATAAAATCGGCAAAACTCATAATCGTCGGAGAAGGAGATATAAGCAAAGAACTGCGCCGCTTGACAATTGTTGAACATGTTTCCGAAAGAGTAATTTTTTTAGGACGCATCTGTTTCGAAAAACTTTACGCATATACAAGAAGTGCAGACATCGGCATTTGTCTCGAAGAAAACCTCGGCTTGAATTATTATTATTCGCTTCCGAACAAACTTTTTGACTACATTCAAGCAAATGTCCCTATTTTGGCTTCGCCTTTTCCCGAAGTGAAAAAAATTGTAAACGGTTTTGACATCGGCGAACTCATCGAAAAACATTCGGCACAACACATTGCCGAGAAAATAAACTCAATGATAGCATCAGAGGAAAAAATACAAAAATGGAAGAAAAACCTGAAAAAAGCAGCCGAAGAATTGTGTTGGGAAAACGAAGAAATTAAATTAAAAACAATTTTCTAAGCCGAAAGAAAAATCTCGATAATTTTTTATATTAGAGCCAAATTTGTTTAAAACAGTCGCAAATATCAACTTTTACAAAAATAAAAACAGCACCATGAAGAAATTTTTTATCATCTTATTGTCAATAATTTCGCTTATACTATTGCTCCTTGTCGTTACTCCCTTTCTTTTTAAAAACAAAATTCTTGAAACCGTAAAAACCGAAATCAACAAGAATGTAAACGCAAAAGTCGATTTTGACGACCTGTCCTTGTCTCTATTGCGCGATTTCCCTCAACTAAGAATTAGCCTTGAACATCTTTCGGTTGTCGGGATTGAGCCTTTTCAAGGCGACACTTTGGTTGAATTTCAGTCGTTTTCTGCGGGAGTTGATGTCTTGAGTTTCTTGCTCGACGACAAAATCAGTGTGAAAAAAGTAGTTTTAACACAGCCGAATATTTACGCTCGTGTTTTGAAAGACGGAAAAGCCAACTGGGATATTGCCAAAGAATCCGGCGAAAAAAAAGAAGAACCCACAACGCAAACAGCGGAGAAAAATATTAGCGTCGGCTTGGAAAAATTTATCATTGAAAAGGCTACAATCTATTATCAAGACGAAACACTCGATTTGCTCGCAGGCGTAAAAAACCTGAATTACGAACTTTCAGGCGACTTTTCTTCGGAATTTACCTCGCTGACAAACAAGCTGGAAATTGAAATGCTTAGTGTTTTAATGGAAGGAATAAAATACCTCAACAAATCAAAACTCAAATTTGATGCTGCCATTGATGCCGATTTGAAAAATATGGCATTCAAATTTAAAGAGAATCTATTAAAAATAAACAATTTACAATTAAATTTTGAGGGCGATATAAAAATGCCTTCCGATGATATTGATATAAATATTACGTACAATGCTCCGAAAACAAATTTTAAAGATGTCATTTCGTTGATTCCCGCAATTTTCATGAAAGATTTTAAAGGCTTGAAAACCGGCGGAACGTTTGACCTGAAAGGCGCAATAAAAGGAATTTACAACCAAAATACGCTTCCCGGATTTAATTTGTTTTTTTCCGTAACAAACGGAATGTTTAAATATCCTGATTTGCCAAAGTCGGTAGATGATATTAACGTCAGCCTCAAAATTATCAATCCGGGCGGTTCGGGCGATATAAACGATATAGATATCAGCAAGTTTCATATGTCTATTGCCGAAAATCCATTAGACGCAAAAATGCACATTAAAACCACTTCAAAAGATGTCAATATCAAAGGAAAACTCAAATCGAAACTGGATTTGGCAAACATAAAAGATGTATTGCCGCTCGAGGACACAGAACTTGCAGGAATAATTCATTCCGATGTTTCGATTAGTGGAAATTTGTCGTCTATTGAAAAGGAAAAATACGAGGAGTTTGATGCCAAAGGAAAAATCAGCATGGAAAAACTGCAATACAAAAGTGCAGATTTTCCTCAAGGAATTGAAATAAAATCGTCGTTGATGAAATTTTCGCCGCAAAAAATTGAACTTGAAGATTTTTCTGCCATTTCAGGGAAAAGCGATTTTTCCGTTTCAGGGAAATTGACCAATTATATGGCTTTTGCTTTAAAAGACGAAAAACTTGTCGGGAATCTTAGCTTAAACTCTTCTTTTTTAGACCTGAATCCATTCATGACTTCTGAAACAAGCCAAGAGACAAGCGCAGGAAACGATTCTGTACCGATGGAAGCAGTGAAAATTCCGGAAAATATTGACTTTGTTTTCCAATCGAAGCTGAAAAAAGTGAATTTCGATAATATAGAAATTGACGATATGAACGGGCAAATTATCGTGCGCGACGGGAAGCTGCATTTGCCGAATTTGGGCATGGGCGTTTTTGGCGGTTTAATGCAAATGAGTGGTTATTACGACTCAAAAAACATTGAAGAACCCAAAGTGAATTTTAAATTCGACTTGTTGAGCATTGCGGTAAAAAATATTGTGTCAAAAGTAGATATGCTAAAAGAGTTTTCGCCAATTTTAGAGGCTTGTGCCGGGAAAATGTCTTTGGGCTTTGAATTTAGCTCATCGCTCGACAAATACCTGAATCCTGTTTTCTCGACAACCAACGGAAACGGAAAACTCAATGCCAAAGAGATGAAAATAAACAAGACCAAAACGTTTTCAGAACTTGGCGAAAAACTCAAAACGAAAATTTTTGACAGCTTTGCGCTGAAAGATATTGATGTTGGTTTTGAAATAAAAAACGGAAACCTCTATGTGCAACCTTTTACGACAAACATCGGCAAAAATAAAATAAGGATAGAAGGACGGCAAAGCCTCGATAAAAGTTTGGACTTTTCTATTCTTGTGGATATGCCCAAAGAGCAACTTGGGAAAAAAGCCAATGAAGTTCTTTCGGGTTTGTCAAATTCTTCCGGCTTGAAAATCGACAAAATGCAAAACCTCAAATTTGATGTCAGACTTGGCGGAACAGCCGACAATCCTAAAATTGCAGGCATTAAACTCAAAACGCAAGACAATGAATCGCTAAAAGACGAAGCGGAAAAACAAGTGAAAGAAAGAAGCCGAAAAATTGAAAAAAGACTTAGAAAAAAAGAAAAAAGAAACAGAAAAAAAGACAAAAGAAAAATTGAAGAAAAATTTCAACAAACTTTTTTAGGCAGTTTCACGAAAAAAATGAAACAATTTTGCTTTGTCAAAATGAGATTGAAACAAAAAAAAGAGCCGGGCAAATACTTTTGCTTTGGCTCTTTTTGGCTTGATAATAAAAAGGATAATTACAGACTATGCAGCATCGTAATGAAAATCTTTGAGCGATTCCATTAAAAACTTGCGTGCAAAAAATATTCTGCTCTTCACTGTTCCTATCGGAAGGTTCAGTTCTTTGGCAATTTCTTTATACTTATGTCCTTCGACATGCATTTTAAAAGGCAGTTTGTACTCGTCTTTCAGCGCATCAATTTTTTGAGTTATTTCTTTTACAGTGTATTGCGAATCTACCGGTGCCATTGACGTATCTTGGCTGGAATTGATATAATACAAATTTTTCGTATTATCAAAAGCGGTTTTCGACCTTACGGCCTTTCTGTAATTGTTAATAAAGATATTCTTCATAATCGTATAAACCCAAGCTGTAAAATTTGTCTGACGCACAAACAATCTTCTGTATGTTATGGCTTTCAGGTATGTTTCTTGAAGCAAATCTTCTGCTTCGTCCATGTTTCGGGTAAGGCTCAATGCAAAATATTTTAATTTTTGTTCTAATTTTAGAATATGTTCGTTGAATTCAAGGCTTGTCATAATTTTTATTTTAATGTTATTCGGCTTAACAAATATACAATTATGTTTAAGAAATCCCAAAACTGAAAGATAGGTATAGCCTTTCTGCTCTGTTGTTTCTAAATAATATCTTGCAATAAATTATTGATTATTAAGAGAAAAATACCTTTTTATCGGAATTAATAAAAATAGCTCTTTATGAAGAGTTTTTGACGAAAAGCTATTTTTCTATGATGAACGATTTTGTTTTTTCGTAAAAATTACGAATTAATTTTTCCGTAAACTCATCTGTATTAATGTTTTCTTCATATGTTTATTTTTTAAGTTGGAAGTTGGAAGAGGGAAGTTGGAAGTTTTTGTTCTCCGATGTTTATATTTAATTCGATAAATCTGCCAACTTTCAAAGATCTATCAAATTTTCTTGAAAATTAATTATTTGGGGTGAATTGAAGAGACGCAATACATTGCGTCTCTTCGTTAAAATGAAGAATTGGAAATCATTCCACAATTATAGGCTCAATTGTTCGTTGAGGAAGTCTCTGAAGTCTTCAAAAATTTCGGCTCGGAACACATTGATAGGTTTGTTGTATTTCTGATAGTTTATCCTCATGTCTGCAATAAATATTTTTTTATCTTCATATTTATGGGCAATTTCTTTCGCATATTTTTCGATTTCCGACAACGCAAATGCCGACATGAAAGATGTCAATAAATAATCGGGATTGTATTTCTCAACAATTTTGTGAACCTCTGACAAAGAAATCGGAGCTCCAACATAAATTACACTGAATCCTTTGCGTTTAAGGATATAATAGTAGAACAATAAACACAAATCAAGTGTTTCTTTTTCAGGGAGAAATAGCAGGAAGTTTTTGTTTGTGAAGTCTTTTCTCACATCTATATTGTCTATTCCTACAATGATTTTGCGTTTGAGTATGCTAAAAATAAAATGCTGATGTGCAAGGGTAATCGTCCCAATTTGCCAAAGTAATCTGACTTTTTTGTAAAAAGGATAAATTACATTAAGAAAAGTATCTGTGAAGCCATGTTTTAGTAAGGCCCTGTTAAAGATTTTATCGAGTTTTTCTTCGTCAAGATCCATCATTGCAATAACAAGAGCTTCGGTTGTTTTCTCAGGGTCTGAAATGCTTTGTTCTACTTCAATAATTTTTTCTCTTACTTCCTTTTCTGTTAATTTAGCAATTGCTGATATTCGGTATCCGTGACGATTTAAAATAGAAATATTTAACAGTTTTTTCAAATCGTCTTCGCTGTAATAACGAATATTTGTTTCTGTTCGTTCGGGAACGATGATTCCATACCTTTTCTCCCAAATTCTTATGGTATGTGCTTTGATTCCGGAAGCTTTTTCTAAGTCCTTAATTGAGTATGTTGACATAAAAATTAAATATTAATAAATTTTGTTATTTAGAATTTTTTTTAGTGTTCATAAATTTTTTCTATAATCTTTAACAAATCTATCGTTGAATTGTTCAAAATTATAGCCTTTTTTATTGCTTGCTTCTGCAATTTACTCTAAAAAGCTAAAATAAAATGTTTGATTTAAAATTGAAATTTTTTAGACATTTTTTTTTGAAAAAATAAAATATTTTTGTCAAAAGGAGTGTGAAAAAGAAGATAGGAAAGAACGAAAGCAAAAATTCCGGCTGACTTCCGAACAAAAAAATGTAAAGCTTAAAGCACCTAAAGAATTATTTTATAAATTCGTAGCCTAAAATATTGCACTTGGCACTTTTTACCTTACTTTTTTGCAAAAAAACTTGACTAAATCAAAGAGAAAATGACTTTTATTGACGAAGAAAACATTGAACAAGATAAAAATTCCGAAAAAAAACAAGAAAACGAGGATTACAAAGTGAAGTATCTTTCAGGAATGTACGAAAACTGGTTTCTTGATTACGCTTCTTACGTAATTCTTGAACGTGCTGTTCCGTATTTGCTTGATGGTTTGAAGCCTGTTCATCGGCGCATTCTTCACAGCATGAAAAAACTTGACGATGGCAGATACAACAAAGTTGCCAACATCATCGGGCATACCATGCAGTATCACCCGCACGGCGACGCATCAATTGGCGATGCGCTTGTACAGCTCGGACAAAAAGAGTTGCTGGTTGATACGCAAGGAAACTGGGGAAACATCTACACGGGCGACAGCGCGGCAGCACCGAGATATATCGAAGCTCGATTGACAAAATTTGCTCTTGAGGTGGTTTTCAATCCGAAAACAACCCACTGGAAATTATCATACGACGGACGAAACAAAGAACCCATAGCGCTTCCCGTGAAATTTCCCTTGCTTTTGGCGCTTGGCGTTGAGGGAATTGCCGTAGGATTGGCATCAAAAATACTTCCGCACAACTTTAACGAGCTGATTGATGCTTCTATTTCGCACTTGCGAAAAGAAGACTTTGAGCTGTATCCTGATTTCTTGACTGCCGGAATGGCTGATGTTACGAAATACAACGACGGGCTTCGCGGCGGGAAGGTACGCGTGCGCGCCAAAATTACAAAAATCGACAAACGAACGCTTGCCATTACGGAAATTCCTTACGGGAAAACCACAACAAACCTGATTGACTCTATCCTTTCTGCCAACGACAAAGGCAAGATTAAAATAAAAAAAATCGACGACAATACGGCTGCCGAAGTGGAAGTTCTGATTCATCTCGGAGCCGGCGTGTCGGCAGACAAAACCATTGATGCGCTTTATGCCTTTACCGATTGTGAGGTTTCTATCTCGCCAAACTCGTGTGTAATCATCGACGACAAACCCAACTTCATGGGTGTCAAAGATATTTTGAGGCATTCGACCGACAACACGCTTCGGTTGTTGAAACTCGAACTCGAAATACGAAAACAAGAACTCGAAGAAACATGGCATCTCGCGTCGCTCGAAAAAATATTTATTGAAAATAAAATTTATCTCGACATCGAAGAGTGCGAAACATGGGAAGCCATAATTGAAACAATCGACAGCGGTCTGGAACCCTTCAAAGCAAAACTGAAACGCCCTGTTACTTACGAAGATATTGTAAAACTGACAGAAATTAAAATCAAACGAATCTCGAAATACGATGCCTTTAAAGCTGATGATTATATAAAGTCTATTGAAGATGAGATTGAAAAAATAAATTATAATCTTGAGCATATTGTTGATTTTACGATAAAATATTACGAACGAATCAAAGAAAAATTCGGGAAAGACCGCCAACGCCGAACAGAGTTGCGAAGTTTCGATGTTATTGAAGCAACAAAAGTTGTTGTTGCCAATGAAAAACTTTACGTAAACAGAAAAGAGGGTTTTTACGGAATTTCACTGAAAAAAGAAGAGTTTGTATGCGATATATCAGATATTGATGATGTAATTGTGTTTCTGCGCAACGGAAAATATATCATATCAAAAGTATCGGAAAAGGCATTTTTCGGAAAAGATATTATACATATTGCACGCTTTAAACGAAACGACGAACGCACGATATACAATGTTGTGTATCGCGAAGGAAAATCGGGGAAAATAATGATAAAACGTTTTGCGGTTTCGAGAATTACGAGAGACAAAGAGTATGATGTGTCGAAAGGAAACGAGGGTTCGCGCATTTTGTATTTTTCGGCAAACCCCAATGGCGAAGCCGAAACCATTCGCGTAACGCTGAAACCCAAACCTCGCCTTAAAAAGCCGAACTTTGAATTTGACTTTAGCACCTTGACCATCAAAGGACGAAATGCTATGGGAAATATTCTGACAAAGCATGCGATTCATCGAATTGTTATGAAAGAAAAAGGCATATCGACACTTGGCGATAGAACAATTTGGTTTGACCCGGATGTTCGCAAATTAAATGTTGATGGCAGAGGCATAAAACTTGGTAAATTCAGCGGCGATGATAAAATCATGACCATTACAAAATCGGGGAAAGCCCAATTGCTGACTTACGATTTATCAACCTTCTTTGAGGAAGACCTTGAGCTGATTCAAAAATACAAAGCAGATACGGTTTTTTCCGTAGTTTTTTATGATGCAGAACAACGATATTATTATATCAAGCGTTTTTGTATGGAAAATACGGAAAAACAAATCAGCATAATCGGCGATGCGCAGGGTTCGCGCTTGGAAAAACTATTGGTGGACAAATATCCGCGTGTTGAAATAAAATTTGGCGGAAAAGATGCACACCGACTAAACGAAATAATTGATATTGCTACCTTTATCGGCATAAAAGGATACAAAGCAAGAGGAAAAAGAGCGACAAGCTATGAGGTCGAAGCCATAAATCGGATAGAACCAAGCATTGTTGAGGAAGAGGTTGAGCAGTATAAAGAAAACAATGATATTGATTTTGAGATAATAAGACCGGATTCGGAAGATTCGGAAAATGCAGAACAAACAAAGTTGTTTTAAGAGCGTGAAAATTTATTTGCTGGGATATATGGGTTGTGGAAAAACAACAACTGCGAAAAGACTTTCTAACAGGCTGAAATTAAACTTTCTTGATCTCGACGAATTTATCGAAGCAAAATACCAAGTTTCGATAAAAGATATTTTTCAAGAAAAGGGCGAAGAGGCATTTCGGGAAATAGAACGCGAGGCTTTGCACGCAACTTTTGCACTGAAGGATACGATTATTTCAACAGGTGGCGGCACGCCGTGTTTTTTTGATAATATCGAACAAATCAATAAAAATGGAATCAGTATTTACCTTGAAGCATCGGTCGGGACTTTGGTGCAAAGGCTGCTGAATGCAAAAGTTCAACGCCCGTTGATTGTCGGGAAATCGAAAAATGAACTTTCTGACTTTATCATGGAAAGCCTTTACCAAAGAGAGAGGTTTTACAAGAAAGCTTATATTAGCGTTGATGTTTACAAGCTGAACTTTAACGAACTGATTCGTATGATACGAGGTTTCTAAAACCGTGTTGAACAGGTAGTATCTCATAAATTGTCAATCTCCCTAAGCCTCAAAACTTAATTTTCATAAACGTACAAAATGTAAATTCTATGAAAAATCTTACTTTCTTTTTTTGTTTACTTACTTTGGGCTTGTTTTCGCAATCCGGCGAGCCTTTGGAGCTCATCGACATAAAGCAACTTTCTTGTGCCAAAAAATTTGAATTAAGCGGATTGGCATACAGCCACAAACATCAATTTCTGGCAATTGCCGACAATCTTGCAGCAGTTTATAAGATTGATACTTCTGCGTGGAAAACGGATATTTACATAAAGTTAAATCATCACAAAAAATATAAAAACTTTGACATTGAAGGAATTGATATTTGTAATGAGGAAATTTATATTGTTGATGAAAAGCACAATTTGCCGTTTCGTGTACAAACAAATGGCGAAATCCAAGCCTTGTATCTTGATTATTCTGCAATAGACAAAGACAATAAATTAAAGCCCGAACAATGGGGAAATGCGGGATTTGAAGGTATTGCTGTTGATTGTGCGCACAATCTGATGTACCTAACAAAGGAAAGGAAAAGTTCGAGACTGAAAGATTCGCGTTTTATTTTGACTGTTAGCCTCTCCGGCACATTGGCGGTTTTGCCGTATGATTTTGAAAAAGAAAGAAACGACTTTTCAAATATAGAATATTTGAACTCCGGAGGCGAAAACTATATTTATGAGCTTTGCCAAACTGAGTATAAGGCGATTTCAAGATATAATTTTGACAAAAATAAAGAGAAATCCGACTTTGCTGACATAAAATATTTGTATCTTGGAGACGAAAACTACCTTTATGTGCTTTGCCGAAATGAGTATAAGATTGAAAAAATAAACGCAAAAACGTTCAGCAGATCGTCTTTTTCTTTTAAAAAATATTTTGTTGATGCAGCGGGGAGGCAATCGCTGTACGAAGCAAAGCAAACAATCTATGGAATTGCAGAAGCCTTGTTGATATTGGAAAATGAAATATGGATTGGCGTTGATAACAACTTCAGGAGTGTGAATAAAAATCATGCGCTTGTGAAAAAATATAAACTTTCGGGCAAGAGTCCGGCGATTTTAAGGTTTAAACGTCCGGAAAATTTTTAACTTTGTCGCCAAAATATAGGAAACATGGTTCGCATTGAAAATGTTATTAAATCTTTCGGAGGATTGCAAGTTCTAAAAGGGATAAGCCTGAAAATATCAAAAGGCGAGATTGTAAGCATTGTCGGACCAAGTGGCGCAGGAAAAACAACTTTGCTGCAAATAATTGGCACACTGGGAAAACCGGACTGCGGAGAAATTATTATCAACAATACCAACGTAAGCCATCTGAAAGAAAACAAACTTGCACGATTCAGAAATCAAGAAATAGGATTTGTGTTTCAGTTTCATCATCTGCTTCCTGAATTTACAGCGCTGGAAAATGTTTGTATTCCGGCTTATATTGCCGGAAAATCAAAACCGCAAGCCGAAAAAAGGGCAAAGCAATTGCTCGACTTCCTGAAACTTTCGGATAGAATTTTGCACAAACCTGCCGAACTCTCAGGCGGCGAACAACAACGGGTTGCTGTGGCTCGCGCTCTTATGAACGAGCCCTCGGTAATTCTTGCCGACGAACCCTCCGGAAATCTTGATTCAAAAACAAAAACAGAGCTACACAAATTGTTTTTTGAGCTGAGAAATAACTTCAATCAAACCTTTATTATTGTTACGCACGATACTCAACTTGCAGAAATGTCGGACAGGGAAATTCTAATCAAAGACGGAGTTATTTCAACGAATCATCTTGATGAAAAACATACAAACAGAATTTATTTATAACATAACCATAAAAATACTCAAAACCATGAAAAAAATACTTGCAGCTTTTATTATTGCTTGTTTGATAATAAGTTCGTGCGCATCTAAAAAACACGCTGCCAATGATAGCGAAAGTAAAGCAAAAAATTCAAAATCAACAGTAAAAAAGAAGCCGATATATTCGAGCGTTTCGGGCGATTTTTTGAAAGCGAATAAGGTGAAAACTATCAGTAAACTCAGGTATAAATATATAAACGGAAAGCCTGAAAAAAAACCTGTTTTACTGGAAAAGATAACTTACGACGAACATGGAAGGGAAATCGAGAAAATTGCTTATATGGATATTTCGTACTCTAAAACACGAACCTTTTATTCCGCTGCCGGAAACATTGCCAAAGTTGAAAGTTATGATAAAAGGGATAAAAAAATCGGGTTTGAAAAGTATAAGACGGATAAAAAAGGAAATATTACCGAAAAATTCTTATACGATAAAAATGGCAAACCGAAAGGAAAAATAGTTTATCGCTTAGACAAAAAAGGCAACATTATAGAACAAATAGAATACGACAGCAAAGGCAAGGAGGAACACAAATCGCAAAAAGCATACGACAAAGACGGATTCCTGATTGCATATACAACGCACGACTTGGGGAAAACAGTAAACTGGAAATACGAATACATTTGTGATAACAAAGGGCGTGTGAAAGAGATACGTGATATAAACCAAGAAGACAATTACCGGCTGATTCATAAATTTAACTACAACGACCAAAATAAGCTGACCGAAGAAAAGCACTTTTCTGCTGACGGGAAATTGCAACGAAAGTCACAATACGAGTATGATGAAAATAACAATAAAATCAAAGAAATAAAATACGATAAATACGGAAAACCTGTTTATGTTTATTCTTACATTTTCAAAAGAAAAAAATAAGGTAGCATCTTGGGTTCAATTTTTATACTTGAACCCTTGTTTGTAGAACTTACACACTTTTGGGGATAGTGTCAAAAAATCACTCATGGACTGTTTCATAAATTTTATACACCATACGCTTGAAAACATCTTTGCGAGCCTCGTAAAAATCAAGTTTTTGCTGGCTGTATTCTTTGTATTTTCTGATTCTCTCTTTTTTCAGCAATTCCATTTCAAGGGCATCGTTTTCTGAATTGCCGGTAATGGCTTCCATTTGCAGCTGTATGTTTTCAAATTCCTTTAATCTCCTCAGAACGCGCTTGTAGAAAGTCGAGGTGCTTTTTTGCAACTTGCTTTTCAGGTTCAACAAATGCGTATCTTGTACAAAGCAATCAAAATTTGCCTCAGCCGATTTTAATCTCTTTTTGTGCTCATGAATATTCTCTCGCGCTGTTTCGATTTTCGAAAGGCTCATCAAATCGGCAGATTTCAGATTCATCAAATCTTCAACAAGCAACTGATATTGTTCAAAATATCTCAAAATTTCATTGTGTTCGTCTGATTTTTTTATTTTTTTTCCCGTCGTATCTACGTTTATTTTAAAGCCTTTATTTTCGTTATTTGCGGCTCTTTCTATAATTTTCAGTTTGTCCGATAGTGTTAAAAAATGCTCTTTTACTTTTGTTTTGCGTTTTCCGATAGATGAAATCAGAATAAGCACCAAAAGTGTAGCGACGATTGTTGTAATTATTTGCAGATATTCAGGCATGTTTATCATTATTGTAGGTTCTCGGTCTTCTTGTTTTTTAGACGTAAACAAACATACAAAATTCTTGTGTTAATACAATTCTAAAATGCTGAAATATTTTTGTTGAATTTTATTTTTAAGAATATCAAGGGAAAAAACACTTTCTTCGGTAATCCTTACGAACAAAAAAACGATTTGTGCGATGAGTTTGTTTTTTTTCGAGAAAGTTTAGTTGTTTGGGTGTATAAAAAAAACCGCCAGATTGGCGGTTTTTTTTAATTCTGTTAATTTTTATTTTTTTGTTTCATTTTTGCTTGTGTGATATATTTATCAATTTTACGGGCTTCTGTCGATCGTTTAAAATTGTTTTTGATGTCTTGGTAAACTTCAACAGCTTTGTGGTATTCGCCCAATTCTTCGTAAGCCATTCCTGCTTTGAGCAAAGCCATTGGAGTAACGAAGTTGTTTTCGTTTTTCGAGGCAGCTTTCATATAGTACGATGCGGCATCTTTAAGGTTTTCTTTTTGCATATACGCATCACCTATTCCGCACAAGGCAATCGACGAGACCATTGAATCGTCTGAATCAAAATCTTTTAAATATTCGATTGCTTGATCAAAATTGCCCAAATGAAGCGATGAGATTCCGGCATAATAATTAGCCAAATTTCCGGCTTTTGAACTTCCGTAGTTATTGATAATTTCAATAAAACCCGGCGATGTCCCGTCTCCGTTTAGTGCCACTTGAAACGAATCGCGCTCAAAATATTGTTCTGCAACAAACATTCGCGCCATTGCTTCTTGGTTCTGATTGTCCATATATTTGGAGTATCCCCAATAAATGGCTACAACTGCGAAAATTGCACCAACAATAATAAACAACATACGTTGGTTCTCTTCTATAAATATCTCGGTTTTCGTCAATGCAGCTTCAATTTCTTCTACAGCTTCCAAGTCTTCTTTTTTCTTCTTTGCCATTTTTTTTATATTGATGATTAATATTTTCTGAAAAATCCCCGCAAATGTAAATCATTTGCAATTCATTTAAAAAAAATATGACATTTTTTTGACTTACTTTTTTGCATCTGCTGTTTATGTGATTCAAACAAGGGGATAAATCACTCGTTTTGCTATTATTGTTTGGATAATTCCCCGACTGCTCATAAACAATATCAACGCAAGCCACAGCGCATGGTTGCCCATAAATTGGCTGCCAATCACGTAAGTGGGAATAAAAACAAAGAGTGTTGCTACAAGCAAGGTGTTTCGCATGGCTTTTGATGCAGTTGCCCCGATATAAACGCCGTCCCATACGAAAGAGGCAACAGTAAGTATCGGAATAAATACAATCCAAACTTTAAACGGGGCGGCTTCTGCTATAATGTCTTGATTATCCGTGAGAATACGCAAAATGAAATCGCCTCCTGCGGCATAAAGAACGGTAAAAAGAAAACCGATTCCAAATCCCCACAAAAACAGCAATTTAATGACACGATTGAGCGATGTTTTGTTTTTTGAACCAATAAATTTACCCACCAATGCTTCTCCTGCATAGGCAAAGCCGTCGATCAAGTAAGAAAAAATCAGCAAAAACTGAAGAAGTAAGGTGTTTACTGCTAATATCAAGTCGTTTTTTGACGCTGATTTAGAGGTGAAAAACGTAAACACGAAAATTATACAAAGCATGCGGATAAAAATATCCTTGTTTACACGAAGAAAACTCTTGAAACTGCCTGCTTTCAATATTTTTTTCAGATTCAAATATTTATACATTTTTTTGTAGTATTTATGTATAAAAAACAGGGATAAAAACAATCCCGAATATTGCGCAACGACTGTTCCTAATGCAATCCCGTCTGATTTCATTCCCATTTTCACGACAAACAACATGCTGAAGATGATATTCAGGATATTCACCGTAATGGCTATTACCATTGGTGTTTTTGCATTTTGCATTCCGATGAGCCAACCCGATGTTGCATACAATGCCAAAGATGCCGGAGCTGCCCAAATTCTAATATAAAAATACTGTAAGGCAAGTTGCTCAACATCAGGGCTTCCTTCAATTATCTTAAAACTGAGAAAAGCAATTGGTTTTTGAAATAGAATTAAAAAAAAACTTGTTACGGCAGCAAAAATCAGAGCTTTTACTAAAAAAGCAATACATTTTTCCAAATTTCTTTCTCCGTAGCTCTGCGAAGTAAATCCGCTTGTACTCATGCGCAAAAAGGCAAAACTCCAGTATATGAAATTGAAAATCACACCTCCCAAAGCAATTGCTCCAATATAAACTTCAGAATCAAGATGTCCGACAATTGCCAAATCTATTATGCCCAACAAGGGTACGGTGATATTGCTGATTATGTTCGGAATAGCCAACGATAATATTTTCTTGTTCAAAAGATGCTTTTTTATATCATTCAATCCATAAATCTTCGCCGGCAAAGGTAATGAAATTTAAGAAATAGGAATCGCAAAAAATCAAATCCGGCAATTCTTTCTCACAATCTTTATTTTCAATGAATAAATTTGTTTTTACTTTTGCAAACTTGCAGGCAAGCAAGGATTTTTTATTTTTACTCTTAAAAACAGCTATTCTATGAGGTATCGTCTTCAATATTTCATTTTTTCATACTTTTTTTTGGTACTTTTTTTTCTTGTGTCAAGGCTTTTTTTTCTGTTTTACCAGCATAGTTTTTCCTTTCATTACAATATCGGAGAATGGTTTGCAATATTTGCGCATGGAATAAAACACGATTTTTCAATCTCTGCCTATTTAATGGCTATTCCGGGATTGGTACTTTCTTTTTCCGTATTCATGAAAAATCGTATCGTGAAAGTTTTTCTGAACATTTATTTTGCTATCTTCCTGTTTCTGTGTAGCCTGATTGTCTTAGCCGATTTGGAACTGTACCGAAATTGGGGCTTTAGGATTGATTCAACGCCGCTGCTGTATTTAAAAACTCCATCGGAAGCCTTTGCATCAGCCGAAAATAAAACCATACTGCTTTTTTCTTTGGCTTTAATCGCTTTTTTTCTTACAACAAAGTTTGTTTACAGCAAATACATAAGTCCTATCATCAAGAAATTCAGCCCGCAACACTTTCTCTTCGTGCTTTTCTATCTTTTCATCACTGCCTCGTTGATCATTCCTATTCGGGGCGGAGTCGGAATTGCGCCCTTGAATGTTGGTTCTGTTTATTTCCACAATCAACAATTCCCGAATCATGCCGCTGTAAATCCGGTATGGAATTTCGGACACGATTTGTCAAAGATGAACAAAAAAATGCCGAATCCCGAATTTATGAAAAAAGAAGAAGCAGAAACAATCTTCGATTCGCTGTTTCCGAAAAATGACACAAGCCCTTTATTCCTCAAAAAAAAAGCTAACGTATTGATAATAATTCTGGAAAGTTTCTCAGGAAAAATCATGGAAGAATTAAGCGGACTATCGGGAATAACACCCAATTTGAGCAAACTCATTCACGAAGGCATTTTCTTTAAAAATCTCTATGCCAACGGCGATCGCTCCGACAAAGGTTTGGTTGCCATTCTGAGTTCGTATCCGGCACAAACCACAACTTCGATTATCAAACGCACAAAAAAAACACAAACCTTGCCCTATTTGAGCAAAAAAATGAAAAAGCAAGGATACAAAACTTCATTTTATTACGGCGGAGATCTAAACTTTGCCAACATGCGCGCATATTTAACCAACGGCGAATTTGAGCGTTTTGTAACAAAAGACGACTTTGATTCCGATACTTACAACTCAAAATGGGGAGCGCACGATCATGTTGTTTTTAATAGACTGACAGAGGATTTGAAAAACAACGCCCACGCTTTTTTCAGTGTGATATTTACACTGAGTAGCCACGAGCCTTTTGAAGTGCCGATGGAAACAAAAATTCAGGGAGACGATGAAGAAGCAAAATTCTTAAATTCGGCTTATTATACCGACCGGTGTTTGGGTAATTTTATTGAAAATGCAAAAAAAGAAACATGGTGGGAAAATACGCTTGTGGTCATCACTGCCGATCACGGAAGTCGGCATCCGGGAAATTCGCCGGTTTATGTCAACGAAAAATTTCATATCCCAATGCTTTGGTTGGGCGGAGCTTTAACCAAAACAGATACTGTAATAACAAACTATTGCAGCCAGACAGATATTGCCCCCTCAATTCTTCAACAATTGAAAATTCCTGCCGATGAGTTTAAATTCGGGAAAAATATATTTGCAAAAAATCAGCCCTCGTTTGCATTTTATGCGTTTAACAATGGCTTTTCGTTTATAAACGATTCTACAAACATCATTTACGATCTGACAAGCAAAAAATATCTCTTGAAACAACACGCAAATCCTTTAGATTTGAAAAGCGGAAAAGCATTTCTGCAAATTTTAATTTCAGATTTTAACGAACGATAAAAAAAACAGCATGAAACAAGTCCATTATAAAAAATGTCGTGTAGAGTAATCGTTCATACAATTTCAAATTGTAAATTGATTTTCTATTTTTGCATTTGAAAACATCTGATGCAAATCAATATTACCATAATTCAGCATTAAAAAAAACAAGATATATCATGGCACAAAAATCGGGAATACCCAAAGGAACAAGAGATTTTTCACCAACACAAATGGTAAGACGAAATTATATTTTCGACACCATTAAAAACATTTTTCAGCGTTACGGATATTTGCCCATTGAAACACCGGCGATGGAAACACTCGACACCCTTCTCGGCAAATATGGCGAAGAAGGCGACAAACTTTTGTTTCGGATTCTAAATTCGGGAGATTACTTGTCGAAAGTCGATGAAAATTTGATAAAAAAGACTGAATCTGTCCGACTTTCGGGAGAAATTTGCGAGAAAGGACTGCGTTACGACCTGACAGTTCCTTTTGCGCGATTTGTCGTGCAACATCGCAACGACATAAGGCTTCCGTTCAAACGCTATCAGATTCAGCCGGTTTGGCGTGCCGACAAACCTCAAAAAGGGAGGTATCGCGAATTTTATCAATGCGATGTTGATGTAATTGGAAGCAATGCTTTGCTGAATGAAATTGAGCTTATACAAATTATTGATGAGGTATTTAAAGCCCTGAAAATAAATACCGTTACGAAAATTAATAACCGAAAAATTCTTGCAGGAATAGCCGAAATCATCAAACAGCCCGACAAAATGCTTGACATAAGCATTGCAATTGATAAAATTGATAAAATAGGCAAAGAAAAAGTTCTGGAAGAGCTGAAAGCAAAGGCAATACCCGACGAGGCAATTGAAAAACTAAAGCCAATTTTAAATTTTCAGGGAAATTCTGCCGAGAAAATAAAGGTTCTGAAAGAAACCATTTCGGGTTCGGAAATCGGAATGAAAGGAATCGAAGAAGTCGAATACTTGTTTGATTATCTTTCAGATTTCAAGCTGAATACCGAAGTTGAACTCGATCTTACGCTTGCAAGAGGACTAAACTATTATACAGGAGCAATTTTTGAAGTAAAAGTAAAAGATTTTCAGTTTGGCAGCATCTGCGGCGGAGGAAGATACGACGATTTAACCGGAATTTTCGGCATGAAAGACATTTCCGGCGTTGGCATTTCGTTTGGTGCAGACAGAATTTACGATATTTTAAATGAATTTGCCTTATTTCCTGCCGAAACGGTGATATCAACCAAACTTATGTTTGTAAATTTCGGCACAAAAGAAGAAAAACACTGCATCGCTTTATTGCAAAAAATAAGAGAAGCTGGCATAAATGCCGAGATCTATCCCGAAGCGGCAAAAATGAAAAAACAAATGAATTATGCCAACAAAAAACAAGTGCCGTTTGTTGCTCTTGTTGGCAAGAATGAAATGGAGCAAAGCATTATAAACCTGAAAGATATGAACTCAGGAAAACAAATGAATGTTACGCTCGACGAACTTATCTGTGCTTTAAAATAAAGGACAGGGCAAATTTTCAGGCAAGCCTTGCATTGTCGCAAAACGAATCAAACAAAAAAGCACGAAAAAGCTCTTTTGTTTGATTCTTACTCCGGAAAAAACAATTTTTGTGCAGCGCACTTTCAGCAGCAAAAAAGCATTTTACAGCAATGCGTCGTACAGGATTTCTATCGGATGCAAGGCTTCGCGTCCTGTTGCGTCTTTTATTTGATGTCGGCAACTCGTTCCCGGCGCTGCAACGAGAACATTATCAGGCGTTTTCCGAACTTCGGGAAACAAAACAAGCTCTCCGATTTTCATTGAAAGCTCGTAGTGTTCTTTTTCGTAGCCAAACGCTCCTGCCATTCCGCAGCAGCCCGACGGGATTTCTTCAACCTGATAGTTTGTCGGAAACGAAAGGATTTTTTTTGTTGCTGTTGTCGAGGCAATGGACTTTTGCTGGCAATGTCCGTGCAATTTTATACGCTTTTTTTCGCTTGTAAAAAGTGTTTTTGCTATTTCTCCTTTTTCCATTTCTTTTGCAAGAAATTCGTCGAGCATAAAGCTGTGTTTTGCCAAATATTGCGCATCTGTTTTTAACTCATCGGCAACAAGTCCGGGATATTCGTCGCGAAAGCTAAGAATTGCCGACGGCTCAATGCCAAGCAAAGGGCAATCGGGCGAAATATGTTTTTTAAGAAGTAAAACATTTGCCTCTGCTATTTTTTTTGCCTGCTTCAAAAATCCTTTCGACAAGTAGGTTCGTGCGCTTTGCTTGTGTTTTACCAGCTTTACTTTATATCGTAATTTTGAGAGTAATACATAGGTTTTCAGCCCGATATGAGCATCGTTGAAGTTTGTAAATTCATCAATAAAAAGCACAATTTCGCCTTTCGACGATTTTGTTTTTTCTTGTTTTTTTCTGTATGATTTAATCTGTTGGTGCGCATTTTTTTTGCTTAAAAGCGGAATAGAACGCTTTGGTGCAAAACCGATTGTTTTTTTTATGAAGGCGGAAAAAAACGTATTTGTAAAGAAAAAATTAGAAATTCGAGGCAATTTAGAGCTTAATTGATTCAATTTCGCGAAATTGGCAATCAGCATTGTGCGCAAAGAGGGTTTATGATTTTCATAATAATGGCTTAGAAATTCGGCTTTTAGTTTTGCCATATCAACGCCCGAAGGACATTCGGATTTACAGGCTTTGCACGAGAGACACAGGTCAAGAACATCGTATATTTCTTCGTGCGAGAATGGATTTTTTCGTTCCGATCTTGTCAGAAATTCCCTTAGAGTGTTTGCGCGCGCCCTTGTCGAGTGTTTTTCGTTGCGGCTTGCCATGAAGCTCGGACACATTGTTCCGCCGATTAGAACAGACTTTCGACAATCGCCCGCTCCGTTGCATCTTTCGGCAGCTCTGACAATTCCGTCAGATTCATCAAAGCTGAAAAATGTGTCGAAGTCTTTCGTTTTCTGGTTTGCCTCGTAACGCATTGATGTCAAAATAGAAGGCGTATCAATGATTTTTCCGACATTGAAAATATTTTCAGCATCCCATGTTTGTTTTATATTTTTGAGCAAAGCATAATTTTTCTCGCCAATCATCAGCGGAATAAATTCACCGCGAAGCCTTCCGTCGCCATGTTCGCCGCTCAACGAACCGCGATATTTTTTCACAAGCAAAGCGACTTCTTTTGCCAGTTGTTGGAAAATTTGCCTGTCGGCTTCGTCTTTTAAATTCAGGCTTGGTCGCAGATGCAACTCTCCTGAGCCAATGTGTGCATAATAGACACAAGTAAGCGAATATTTTGCAAGAATTTGTTTGAACTCCTTCACATATTCGGGAAGCAGATCAACTTTTACAGAGGTGTCTTCGATAAGGGTAACTTGCTTTTTGTCGCCTTTAATGTTGGAGAGCAAGCCCAAACCTGCTTTTCGTAATGACCATACTTTTGCAATGTTTTCGCCGGTAAGCAAAGGAAAATGATACGCAAGATGTTTATCCCTCATTTCTTTTTCCATTTCGTTTCGGATTTGCTCAATTTCCTGCATACTTTCGCGTGCAAATTCGATGATTAGAATTGCTTTTGGATTGCCTTGAATAAAAAATCTGTTTTTGCGTTGAGCAATGTGGTTTTTTGTACAATTCATGATGACATCGTCCATCAGCTCGACGGCTCCGGGTTTGTATTTCAGCGCAATCAGATTGGCGTGCAAGGCATCTTCGAGCGTGTTGAAGTGTGCGCAAATCAAAGCCTTGTTTTTGGGCGGCAGCGGCAGCAAATTTAGTTTTATCTCGGTAATGAATGCCAATGTTCCTTCCGAGCCGGCAAGCAATTTGCAAAAATTGAATTTTTCGGCTGTGTCGGAAAAAGGTTCTGTTTCGAGAAGAATATCAAGAGCATAGCCCGTATTTTTTCGCGGATTTGTCGGGTCGGGAAAGTTTTTTCTGATTTCAGCTTGGTTTTCAGCCTTTGAGAGAATGGCATTGATGTTTTCATACAATTTTCCCTCAAGTGAGTTTTCTTTGCCTTTTTCGAGAAATTCGTTTTTGCTTACTTCTTTAAACACAGCTTCGCTGCCGTCGCTCAGGAAAGCCTTGATTTCGAGCGTGTGTTCGCGCGTGCTTCCGTAGATAACGGAGTGAGCGCCACACGAATTGTTGCCGACCATTCCGCCGATGACACACCTGTTGGACGTTGAAGTTTCCGGAGCAAAAAAAAGTCCGTAGGGTTTCAAGAATATGTTTAATTCGTCTAAAACAATTCCCGGCTCTACGCGAACCCATTTTTCTTTTTCGTTCAGTTCAATGATTTTGTTCAGATTCTTTGAAACATCAACCACAATTCCGCTTCCTACAACTTGCCCGGCAAGCGAAGTTCCGCCGCCGCGCGGAATAATGCTTGTTTTGTGCTGCCTTGCAAATTGAATTATTTTTTTTATGTCTTCCTTGTTTTGCGGAACGGCTACTGCCAAAGGTTTTTCGCGATATACCGAAGCGTCGGTAGAATATATTATTCGAGAAATATTGTCGTAATGCAATTTCCCGTCGAGCGTGTCTGCTAATTTTTTTAATGTTTTTTCAGGTATTGATTCTTTCATCTGTTTATATTTAATTTGCTAAATTTGCTAAATCTTTGAGATTTAGCAAATATTTATTCTTTTTTTATGAAAAAGCCCTGCATAAAAAATGTCGTGTAGAGTGGTTTTTCTTTTGCAGTCCTGAAAAAAAACATCTACTTTTGGCAGTCAAATTTTTAAAGAAATTATCTTTTATGATAAGTAGAAGACTTTTGCGAATCAAAGCCTTAATGTCGTATTATTCGTATTTCGTTTCGGAGAATAGTTCCATTGCCAAAGCGGAGAAAGAGTTGTTTTTCAGTATTAATAAAACATATGAACTGTATCATTACCTGATGGCACTTGTGGTGGAAATTTCTGATTATGCGAGAAACAGAATAGATATAGCGCGTCAGAAACTCGTACCAACACACGAAGACCTAAACCCAAACACCCGTTTTATCGACAATAAAGTGATTGAGCTGTTGAGAAAAAACGAACATCTGCAACAATTTCTTAATAACACAAAACTTTCGTGGGTAAATTATCCGGAACTGATAAAAAAACTATACACAAAACTAAAAGAAACAGAAGAATACCAAACTTATATGGCTCAGACACGAGAGTCATATACGCAAGACCTTGAATTTGTAATCCTGATTTTTACAAATCATATTGTTGAAAATGAGCTTCTTCATCAAATTCTGGAAGAACAAAGCATTTATTGGAACGACGATATAGAATTTGTTGTCGGAATGATAATAAAAACAATAAAATCGTTTACTCCTGTATATCCGGAGCGAAACCGCATGATGCCGCTGTACAAAAATACAGATGACGAAGATTTTGTGAAAAAATTGTTCCGCAAATCAATCATAAATTATGAAACCTACAAAGACTTGATTGAAAAATATACAAAACACTGGGATATTGAACGGATTGCATTCGTCGATATTTTACTTATGATTTTGGCAATCACTGAATTTATAGAATTTAGTACCATTCCCGTGAAAGTAACACTAAACGAATATATAGAAATTTGCAAATTTTACAGCACAAACAAAAGCAGCCCTTTTATCAATGGAATTTTGGACAAAATAATTGCACAATTGCGCAGTGAAAATAAAATTATAAAAATAGGACGAGGTTTGAGTTAAGAATTAAGAGTTAAGAATTTTAAAAAAGCAATAATTTGATTCTCAAAACGAGAAAAGGTGAAATAATATATCACTTATCACTCATCGCTTATCACTCATAAAATACAAACACATATGAAACACATACACTACTTATTGATTTTTGCACTCATCGTTTTTGTGTCGTGTGCAGGCAAGGAAAAAACAAAACTTTCGGACGAAAGTCAAACGACGGCGGGATTAGCTCCTGAGATTGAATTTTCGGAAAGTACGTTCGACTTCGGAGAAATAAATCAAGGCGAGGTTGTTGTCCATAAATTTCTCTACAAAAACAAGGGAAACGCAAACCTGATTATCACGAAAGTTGATGCAAGTTGCGGTTGTACGGCAATGAATTTCAACGACACTCCGCTGCCTCCGGGCAAGGAGAGTTTTATTGAGGTTGAGTTTAACACTCGAGGGAAAAAAGGCTCGCAATACAAAACTGTAACAGTCTATTCAAATGCAAAACAAAAGCGAACAGTATTGTCCATAGCTGCACGCATAAAATAAAAAAAATACGAAACAATAATTAACGAAAAAAAACAAATGGAAAATATCTTAAATATTCTTTTGACCGTTTTTGCAGAAGGAGGAGAACAAAATCCTTTTTCAACTTTTATATTTCTCATTTTAATTGTCGTGGTTTTCTATTTTTTCATGATACGCCCGCAAGTTAAAAAGCAAAAAGAGGTGCGCAAATTCAGAGAAGGACTCAAAAAAGGCGACAAAGTGGTAACTGTCGGCGGTATTTACGGAAAAATTACAGACCTTGATGAGACAACGGTTTCCTTAGATGTGGGAAACAATGTGAGACTAAAAGTAGATAAAAACGGATTGATCAAAGACCCGACAGAATTGGCTCAAAAATAAAAAGGTGGTCAAGAAGTATTTCCGAAAAATGAGTTTTGGCATCGAGAAATCCCGAAACTCATTTTTCGTTGAACACGCCCTATGCTGTGTTGAGGTTTGATTTTTATTTGTAATTCATGCTTAAACCTTTGTGTATTAAATGTCACGTAAGCCTTTGAAATTTTTAAAAAAGAAATTGTCAGAAAAAACACTTCAGCTTGACAACAGAGTTATAATTTTTTTGTTTTTTCTGCTTATCTCAACCATTTTTTGGTTTCTGAATGCCTTGGGAAAAGAATATACAACAAATATTGTTTTTCCTGTTGTTTATGAGAACTTTCCGGAAAATAAAATATTGGTCAGCGAACTTCCTGACGAAATTTCCTTAAAAGTATCGTCGTTCGGGTTTACGATTTTAAAGGAAACACAGACTTTCGGCAGCTCGCCCATTACAATAGATGTTGGAGCTATTGCGCTGAATCGTAAAGAGAAATTAGATTCGACAAAATACTATGTATTGTCAAATACAATGATTCGGGACATTGAACAGCAATTTAGTTCAGATTTTAAAATATTGGAAATTTCTCCGGATTCGCTGTATTTTCAATTTGAGGAAATTTTCAGTAAAAAAATTCCGGTTAAAAACAATATTAACCTCAAGTTTGAAAAACAATACGTACAAAAAGGTAAAATTCAAATTTCGCCCGACAGCATCATCATCAGTGGCGCTGCTTCGCTTATCGAGACCATTGATTCTATTTTAACAAAACCTAAGACAATAGAAAATGTCAATGCTCGAATAACAAAAAAAATTGCTCTGCAAGAAATAGAAGGTACAATTTTGTCAGACCAAGAGGTTGTTGTTGATATTCCTGTTGAACGATATACCGAAGAAAAATTTCGTTTGCCCATACAAGTTACAAATCTTCCGGACTCATTGCGCCTGAAACTGTTTCCCTCTTACGTGAATGTTTCTTATCTCGTCGCTTTTAATGATTACGAAGTAATTGACAAAAAAGCATTTAAAGCAATTGTTGATTATGACAACTTGCAACAAAAACAGAATAATAAATTACGTGTGAAAATTGTAAATTTTCCGGAAAATATTATCTCATACTCTTGGTATCCTCGAAGTGTTGAATATATCATAGAAAAATAGGGCAGCAATTGTTTTGATGTTCAACAAACAAAGAAACATGCATGTTGTGTTGCAAAAAAAATATTAGCCAAGATGCTGAAAATTGGACTGACAGGCGGAATAGGAAGCGGAAAATCAATGGTTTGTGCCATCTTTTCAAAATTGGGAGTTCCTATATACAACGCCGACAAAGAAGCAAAAAAACTGACCAATTCGCACCCGAAAATAATAAAACAACTTAGCGATGCTTTTGGTGCAGACATTTACCAAGCCTCAGGAATGTTGAATAAACAAAAACTATCGCAACATATTTTTACCGACAAAAATGCTCTGGCAAGCGTAAACGCGATAATACACCCGATAGTGATTGAAGACTTTACAGAATGGGTAAAACACCAGACCGAAGCAACATACATCATAAAAGAAGCTGCAATTCTGTTCGAGAGCGGCACACATGCTGAAATGGACAAAATAATTACAGTGATTTCGCCGCTTGAACTGCGAATTTCGCGGGTGATGAAAAGAGACAATCTTGAACGCAAAAAGGTTTTGGAACGAATCGAAAACCAAATTTCCGATGAGGAAAAAATACAATTTTCAGACTATGTAATCATCAACAACGAACATCAGGCTCTGATTCCTCAAATCTTAAAAATTCATAAAACACTTGCGAAAAACGGATAAACCGGAAGAAAAATGGACGAACTTCAACAAATATTAGAAAACTCAAAACTTACAGAAAAAAAGATAGCCGACAGTTTGTTGCACCCTTATTTGCATACAAAATACAAAACACGTGAAGTTTTTAGTGAAATAACAGAAGTTGTAGATACTTATTTTCAAACAGGAAATGGCGTGAGAGCATTAGGATATGCAGGTTTACGGGGAACAGGAAAGACTACATTATTATGGCAATCGGCTGATTATATTTACAAAAACTACACTAAAAATATATTTTTTTTTAATTTTTCTGATTTATTGAGATACAGTATTAGTATTTGGGATATCAAAGATGCTTTTCAGAAATACATCGTAAAAGAACATTTGTGGGGATATAAAGAAAAAATTGTTTTAATATTCGATGAAGTTCATGAATCTCCTATGTGGGCAAAAGCTCTCAAATCTCTTTACGATGAATTTCGTATTGCATTTATTCTTGTCAGCGGAAGTTCTGCATTATTATTACAATCAACAGCAGATTTGGTTACCAGAATGGTAATACAACACGTTCTACCTTTAAATTTTCGTGAATATATTAGTTTAACACATCAAAATGTAGATAATATACCGGAATTGAGACAAAAATTAGAACATATTATTTTGCGTTCAGAAAATGCAGATGTTTTATACAATGATTTGTTTAAAATAAAATCTGATTTAGATAATTATCTTAAAAAAATTGAT
>PDWJ01002695.1_pt1 | contig 27445 bp, 27 predicted proteins | sample 1430881 | NCBI WGS metagenome assembly PDWJ01 (sample SAMN01162460, study PRJNA174530) | Oral metagenome, whole genome shotgun sequencing project. | biome: Marine environment; feature: Marine mammal; material: Swab sample of the gingival sulcus; isolation source: swab sample of gingival sulcus...
TTGTATTTATCTGTCCGCACACCATAATGGGAAAAAACATTGTGCTGAGCCAGATGCATCCAGTATCTGTAGTACATGCTCTTGCGCCAGTTTTTGTCCCGCATACCGACAAGATTCGGCCTGAAACTCTGTCCCTGCATTTCAGAGGCGGGTTTTACTCCGGCATAATCCAGCAGAGTCTGGGCAAAATCAACATTCAGAATAATATCGTCATTTGTTGTACCCGGAGGAATTTCCCGCGGATAACACATAAGCATGGGCATTCTCAGCGACTCTTCATACATGAAACGCTTGTCAAACCATCCATGATCCCCAAGGAAAAATCCCTGATCAGAAGCGTAAATAACAATGGTATCCGTTTTTTCACCTTCCGACTCAACATAGTCGAGCAGACGGCCTATATTTTCATCCATGCTGACAATGCAGCGCAGATAATCCTTGATAAACTGCTGATATTTCCAGTTTTTCTCAGCCTCTCTGCTCAAACCTTCCGGAACAGGCTTTTTAAGATCTCGGGGTTTTAAATCTCTTTCAATCCGCATTTCCGCCAGAGAGGCCGCCCGGGCACGGTTTCTGTAATCGTCATTGAAAGTTTCAGGGTATGGAATTTCGGTATCTTCAAAAAGATGTTTATGCTTTTCATCCGGTATCCACCACCTGTGCGGAGCCTTATGATGACAAAACAGGCAGAAGGGTTTATCCCTGTCTCTCTGATCAAGCCAGTCCATGCACAGATCCGTAATAATATCCGTTACATAACCTTCATGATTTTCCATTCCGTCCGGTGTCAGAAAATCAGGATTCACATACGAACCCTGCCCCGGAAGCACTTTCCAGTAATCAAACCCGGTAGGGTCGCTGTTTCCTCCATGCCCCAGATGCCATTTGCCGATCATTGCCGTCTGATAGCCCTCGCGGCGCAGCAGCTTTGGAAAAGTTGTCTGTCTTCCGTCAAACGAAGTATCCAGAGTTGTCACACCGTTCACATGATTGTAAGTACCGGTCAAAATGGAAGCCCGGCTTGGAGCACATATGGAATTGGTACAAAAACAGTTGTTCAGGCGTACGCCGTCATGAGCAATCCGATCAATTGAAGGTGTTTTATTAATGCGGCTTCCGTAAGCGCTGATGGCATGAGCGGCATGATCATCTGAAAGAATAAACAGGATATTGGGTCTTTTGGCTTCCATGTATTATGTCCTTTTCTTATCAATCTTTTTTTGAGAAAACCTGAGTAAAATAATGAAGAGAAAACTCAGAATAATAAAAACAAGGCTGATGGGTCTGGTAAGAAAAATCATGGGATTTCCCTGTGAAAGCACAAGGGCGTTCCGCAGATTTTTCTCTGCTATGGGCCCGAGAACCAGTCCTAATATTATGGGAATAATGGGAAACTCCAGTTTGGTCAGAAAATAGCCAATAATCCCGAAAAACATTAAAACTTTTACATCAAAAACGGAATTGCCGAAGGTATAGGCCCCTGTCGCAACAACCACAACCAGACACGCCGTAAGCAGCTTCATTGGAACCTTTGTAATACTTACAGCGTACTTCAGAAACAGCTTGCCCTGAAAAAACAGCAGTATATTGGCAATAACTATACCAATAAGTATGGAATAAATGGTGGCCTTCTGTTCGGTAAAAAGCGTCGGCCCCGGTACCAGGCCGTGCATCATAAAAGCACCCAGAAGAGTAGCCGCAACAACATCACCCGGAATTCCCAGAGTTAACAGGGGAATAAGCGTTGCACAGGTAGAGCCGTTATTGGCCGCTTCCGGCGCGGCAACACCGCGGATTTCACCGGTACCGAACTCTTCGTCTTTTCTGGCCCGTCTTTTCGCCTCATCGTATGCCAGAAAGGAGGCAATACCTCCGCCGGCCCCCGGAATGGCTCCAATTATAGTGCCAATACCGGCAGATTTGAAAATGGTAGTGAGCAGAGACAGAATTTCCTTACCGCTCAGCCTGTCTTCACGCGAAGAACCCTGCGTGCCGGTAATGGCAACACCCTCATCGGCCTGAACAACACGGATCATCATTTTTGTTATGGCAAACAGCCCCAGAAGCGCAGGAAGCATCTTTATTCCGCCCAGTAAATTGTAATTGCCAAAGGTAAAACGCGGAGCCCCGGATATGCTGTCCAGACCGACCATGGAAATAAGCACTCCAAAACAGCCGGCTATCAGACCTTTAACAATACTTTTACCGCTCACTGACGCAATAACGGAAAGACCGAATATGGCAATGGAAAAATATTCCGGCGCCCCGAATTTCAGCGAAAAAACCGCTATCTGCGGCGAAAGAAAAAGCAGGCAGAACGCACTGAACAAACCGCCTATTGTGCTTGAAACAAGCGCAATGTTAAGAGCTTTATTCGGAAACCCCTTTTGTGAAAGGGGGTAGCCGTCCAGCAGTGTAGCAACCGCCGCGTTTGTTCCCGGAGTATTAATCAGTATGGAACTGACAGAACCGCCGAAATTCGCGGCAAAAAAAATGCTTGTAAGCATAAGCAGGGCATTGACCGGACTCATAAAAAAAGAAAACGGCAGTAAAATTGTTATGGCAAGATTACCGTTCAGACCGGGAATGGCTCCAAATACCAGCCCCACAAACAACCCGATATTAATAAAAAGAAAAGCCTTCAGGGTAAAAAGCTGACCGGCAACACTTAACAGAAATTCCATCATACATCCTCATGGAAGCTGGATATTAAAAGCAAAGGTAAATACCGAAAACAGAAAGAGAATCAATATTACATTGATTAAATAGTACTTCACCTTTCTTACGCCCGACAAATACAGTGTTACAACACCAAGAACAAGAGTTGTAATAATATAACCTGTAACAGGCAGCAAAAACGCGTACAGCAGAATAACCGCCATATACAACAGGGAACGGGCCTCAAGGCGCAGATTTATCTGGCGCCAGGAATCCCTGCCGGATAAGCTCTGAATAATCAGAACAATTCCCCCCGCCCCTATCAGAAGGGCAATAATCTGAGGGACAATACGGGCATTGATATAGGCATTATTATTTGCAAGTGATATTTGCCTGGGTATTATCAGCAAAAGGAATATGCTGAAACACACAGACAAGATACCACTTACAAGGTTAGTTTTAAACCTGACAGTCATTATTAGAGAATAAGCTCCGTCAGCCGTTTAAAGAGATCTGCCGTGCTGAGAATTTTGTTTTTCAGCTCGTCAGGAGGCATTTTGGACGGAGTATAATTCATCTCCGCTGCCTTTTTCAGGAACTCGGGGTTCTCATACACTTCCATAAAAGCCTTGTAGTAATAATCAACCGTTTCGTCTGAAGCCTCTTTTCCAAGAACAAAGAAATTGGAACTCTGGAAAACAATATCATAACCAAAATCGTTCTTTACAGACGGAACAGTAAAGTCTTCATAAGCCGTGTAGGCGCCGTCGCTGAACACACCAATGGGAACCAGAGTACCGTCTTTCAAATACGGTTTTCCCAGACTGGGGTTAACCGCTGTAACATGAACATGGCCGCCCAGAAGAGCCGTCAGATTCTCTACAGAAGAACCGGCAACACTTTCCGCTTCAACACCGGCCATTTTAAAAAGAGCCGTCTGTAACAGATAGGTTGTTCCCCCCGGAGGATTACTGGCATAAACCAGATGATTATTTTTGGCAAATTCCAGTAATTCTTCCATGGAACTGATTCCGGACTTGGAAGGATTTGTAAACAGAATAAAAGGCTCTGAAACCAGTTCCGCGACAACCCGGAAGTCGTCAAAAGTGTAGGGCAGATTTTTGTTCATCAGAGGAACAAGAGTAAACATGCCAATTCCCGGAAGCATCATTCTATGCGGGTCGTAAGGTTTGCCCAGGAAATCAGCCGCAGCAAGAGCACCCGCTCCGCCGTTTATAACCTTTACCACAACATTCTGACCGGTAATATCTTCCAGATACTGTGCCACAAGACGGGTTTTGGTGTCGGCACTTCCTCCAACCGACCACGGGTTTATTATTGTAATTTCACTGGACGGTGCCCATGCTTTTGATTCCTGCTGTTCACTTTTTTCCTTCGTGCATCCTGAAATCAGAAAAACCCCAAGCAAAACCAGTAACACCAGTAACAAGCGCCTCTTCTTCATTTCTTTCTCCTTCCTTTTTGGGAATTATTTAAACCAGATGGGACTGGACATCGCCATCTGGCCGTTTCTCTGACGCACTCTTATCCGGTAATGACACGGCCCCTTTGTTTTATCACTAACGGTAATGCTCCGGCTGTAGAGCTGCTGCGGTATTAATTTGTGAATTTTAAACTTATACGCCATACCATAAACAACATCCTGCCTGTAGAGCTTTCCGGTATCCACATTATACCGCTCTTTCAGAAGCTGACGGCTCTCATCCGTATAAAAATGCACATAGCTTTCTTCCAGCAGAGTTTCTGGCGTGAATTGACATTTACAGCCGTTAATATCAAAAAGGAGTACAGACGAATCATCCAGTTCAAATTCCAGAACAAAACTGTTGTGATGTCTGTAATCGGCTTCTTTCTGACTGACCAGTGAAGAAAAAGTAAACGATTTTTCGTTATGGGAATATTTATGAAAGCCGTCCACCAATCCGGTGCTGAGGCTTTTTATTCTTCCATTCTTAACGGTTATTTCGCCGCTCCAGTTCCGAGGCGGCATTTGCGCGTATGAAGGAGACGGCCCCCAGCCGTACTCAAAACGCATTTTATACAGACCTTTCTCTACGTTCAAAGGACTCTCCGGCGGACCGAGCAACTGCAGGCTTTTCTCGTTTTTAACTATTTCAACATATTCAATGGCATCTTCGCCTTCAACATCAACACGTATGCACGCTGAATCTGTCTGTCCGTTACAGCTGCCCATCAGCTTATCGTTGATTGTAAAATCAAGCTTAATGCGGTCTCCGGTTACAGCGTAGACTCGCCGCTGCGAAAAAGCCTCCCACAGGCCTTCACGGCTTAAGTTCTCTGCCAGAACCGCCGCCAGCCCCCGCCCGTAATGTCCCGGGAATTCCCCCCAGTTATCGGTAGACCCGATAGCGCCGAGAATACAGCCGCGTTTCAATGCCGCACTGTAAGAACTGCATGTAAGGTCCGGTGCAAGAAAAGCGTTATCAAGAAGCGCGCCGCCCCACATTTCGCCTTCCGAGCTGCCATGAACCGAATAAATCTCACAAAACGGACTTAACTCAGGACTCAGAACACTCCAGTCTTTTCCGCGGAATCCCGGTAAATAGGCCGTATGATGCGGTATGGCAATAGCCTTAACACGCTTCAGAGCACGGTAAAGTTCTTCCAGTGTGTCGCATTGAATAAGCTCGGGATAATCGTCAAAGAAAAAAACATTATGATCGCCGGCAACGGCATTGCCCTGCCATTCATACCCCGGGAAGGTAACAAACTTGCCGGGTTTATTGAATTTCTCCATGGCCGCGCATGAATCTTTCCATTCTTTTTCAATTCTTTCCGGAGTTTTCCAGTTTTCAATATTGAGAGGCAGCGGTCCGGTTTCTTCCGAGGGATGTCCCAGGCTGCTGAATGCCGGGGAAGTAGTGGGATAATACGCTGCCGCATAAAAATCCAGATGACTTTGAGCCTTTTCCATTACCTGCTCCATGTTGAAATCCGGATCATCCGCCTGATGCGTATTGTCGTGCATTTCTCCAAAAAAAATGGAAAACCGTTTTGGAACCAAGGTGCATCTCCTATTTGTTCAGACTCAAAACATATTAGGCCACATTATAAACCATCATTTTCCGTTGTCAATATTTTTTTATTGGGATTTTAACCGGGGCGTAACCAGAACGGCGCCTTCGGCCTTGCGGCTTCAGAGGTCTGAAAGTGTCGACTTCAGCACAAAGTCAAACGGGCTGTGAAGAATGGCCTGGGCTATGCCCCCAAGAGCCGAATGGGCTCTTTGAACAGACGGCAGTTCAACAAGAGGGCTTGGAATAAGCGAAGAAGAATTAACATATTTCAACAATGCTTTCTTAATAAATTTCAGCGACTGCTCATTCTGAATATAAGGAACATCCAGAATAACTTTCCGGGGATTAAAAAGGGCGGCAATCTGGCTGATAACCTGGGCAAGAATATCCGATATCAGTCTGACGTCTTCGTCCTGCAGAGGATTCTCCGACTGAAAACCCTTTTTTAACTGTTTAACAACACTCTCGTCATTGATAACAAGAAACGAATCAGCCTGGGTAAAAACACCGTTATTATGAACAAACATCTTGCCAACTTCCATGGCAATTCCGGAAGAACCGTAGAGAAGAGTATAATGGCTGTCAACAAATCCGGCTCCCAGACCTTTATGATTTTCAATATAAACAATGTTGGCAGAATCGTTATTAATATTAAAACAGGCTTCTGCCAGAGCCTTCGCGTTCGCGTTATTTATTATACTGAGCGGAGGTAACTGAGTCTGATTTACAGCACTCTCCTCTATGAGCTGCTCAAGATTCACCGGCCCCTGCCAGGACAACTCCACAGAGCGTATAACGGTTCCCTCACTGTCCACCGGTCCCGGAACCATAACACCAATTCCAACAATGAATTCCTGCGGAATAGACACCTGTCCACAGAGGCTGGAGTAGATATGCCTTATTTGCCGTGCAACACTTTCAGGCGAAAATTCCCCGATGCCGTATTTTTTGTGCGCAATAATAGTTCCCTGAAGATCCGCCATAATGCCGGAAATACCATCTTTTGTAATATCTATTCCAACCCCGTACCTGGCTTCAGGATTAAAGCGGAAGAGCGTTGAGCTGCGGCCCACCCCCTTATTGCCAATACCGCAGGGAACAACCAGTTTTTTTTCTTCCAGATACTGCATAATATGACTGATTGTTGAACGGCTGGAGCCTGTCATGCGGGCAATTTCGGAACGGGAAAGCTCCGCGTTATACCTGAGAAGCCTCAAAACCAGATGGGCGTTATGACGCAGCATGTCTTTCGGGGTTAATAATTGCATTTTCATGAATCTATCCCGTTCATTATATCATTACAAGTAGGTAATAATCCTGCAATCCAGTTACTTTTAACAGGCAAAAGCCCGCTCAAACTGGATAGTATTCACTCTGCGCGCTAAAATAAGCGCATGAAACCGCTAATCCGCATATTACTCGGCTTAGTGCTGGGCATAATGCTAACCCTCGGAGGAGTTATCCTCTTCGGTCAATTCACCCCGCAAAAAAAACCGGCGGCCCCTTCCCTGCCCGACAGCATGGGCGCCGTTATTACTCATATTGCCGGACCTGTCTTTATTATCCGCGGGGAAGAATCGCTGGAAGTTATTCCCGGAGACAGAGTGCAGCCGGGTGATGTCATAAAAGTAACAGAAGGCGCCATGGCCCAGGTACAGCTGGCCGACAAAGGAAGCGCTCTTCTGGGAAGCGACACCCTTGTCCGCTTTATAAAGCTTACCGGGGCCGACCGGAAACTGGAACTGCGCACCGAAATTCTGACCGGCTCGCTCTCGTATAAAGTAGAAAAACTGGACAATTCGGAGTCCATTATTATTCACGCGGACAATACAGAATACGAAATTACCGGAACAGAGTTTGTACTGGAAAAACGCAGCGATGGCAGCATACTCATTGTCGGAGAAGGAACTGTACGCGCCTCCGGAACAACAATACAAAACGGCAAAGTACTGGTTAAAGCAGAACAGCAGCTTCTTGTACGGGGAACATCCGATCCACTCACGCCGCAAACCGGCAGCGTTATGCCGGCACTTCCGGCCGCCCCTGAATCGGCCAGCAAAGAAAATCTCAAACGTCTTCAGGAAGCCGCGCCCCTGCCGGCCATGCCCTTCGGTTTCAGCAACGCGCCGAAGCCCGTCCCGGTAGAAATAAACACCACCCCGCCGGATGCCCAGATATACATTGACGGGCTGAAAACCGGAACCGGAAAGTTTTCAGGCATACTGCCCCAGGGAACCGTTATTGACCTGCGTGTACGCCGCAGAGGCTTTTTGGATTTCAGCACAAAACTCACCGCGGAGTCGCCCATTATGCTGGACGTAGTATTAAAACCGGCCGGAATTAAAGACACTCTCAACCAGCCGGCCGGGGAAACACCCGCAGCGGACCAGCTGAAGGCAGACTACGAACGGCGCATTGCCGAGCTTAAGGAATCGTTTGCGGGAAAAGCGGCCGCCGACAAAGAAATGCGGGCCCGGCTGGAAATGGAAAAGACCCGCGCTGATGTGCTGGAAACCGAACTGGCTGACAGCAAGGCCGAGAATCAGAAACTTATCGACCTTATCCGTCAGATACAGGAACTGGCCGACAAAGAAAAAAGCAAATAAGCTTACTTTGCCGCCGCTGCGCTCCCGCCTGGCGCCCGCCTGGCTCCCCCCTGGCGCCCGCCTGAGGCGCCAGTCTACAGAAGGTTCACATTCCGGCCGGCCAGAGACCGCATGGCCTCCCCCACAGCCCGGGCACGCTCCTCATTCGCCGCCAGAAGCTCTTCCAGAGCTCCCTCAGCCTTATCCAGCCCCAGATTCCCCGCAAAGCCCGCACCCTGCCGGTTTTCTATGGCCTGGTAAGGGTTACCGGCCGGATACTTCTCCGGATGCATTCCCACCTCCCGGTAGGCGTCCCGGAAGGTCATGCCCCCTTTCTCAATTCAGCCACCTTCAGCATGGCCAGAACCGTATCCGCGGCACGCAGAACCGGGCCTTTGGTGTCCTGATAATCCCGGTTGTACCCGGAGGGCAGGCTGCGGATAATGCCCTTAACCTGCATGGAAGCGGCATTCACCGAAGCCGCGCGGGAACGCATCAGCTCCAGTCCGTCAGGATTACGCTTCTGCGGCATAATGCTTGACCCGGTACACAGCTCCGGGGGCAGGGTAAACCAGCCGAACTCCGGCAGAGAGAACAAAATAAGGTCGGAGGCCAGTTTCGACATGCTCACCGCCAGCTGATCCAGAGCATCAAGCAGCCGCGACTCAAACTTCCCGCGTGAGAGTCCCCCGTAAGCGGCGTTGTTCTGTATGCGGGAAAAGCCCAGTAAATGCGCCGTCCATTCCCTGTCCAGAGGCAGAGGGGTGCCATAGCCGGCCCCCGAACCCAGAGGGCACTGGTCCAGAAAATCATACAAAGAAGACAGCCCCCGCAGATCGTCAAGAATCAGCTCGGCAAAACCGCCGGCCCACAGGCCCACAGACGAAGGCATGGCCGGCTGCATGTGAGTGCGCCCGGGCATGGGTGTGCCTTTATGCCGTTCAGCCAGTTCCAGCAGGGCCCCCGCCAGAGCTCCGGCCGTCTTTACAGCCTCAAAAAGATACTGCCGCATCCACAGACGCATAACCGTCAGCACCTGATCGTTACGGCTGCGCCCCAGATGTATGCGCTTCCCGTCTTCTCCGCACATAATCATCTCCAACGGTAAATTCCTCCACCAGCCTGTTCAATTCGTATCCTTTTGCCCAAAGTTTACTCATAACGCGTCCTCACACACCGGAAAACCGGAAAGAATAATGCCAGTATAGCTCTTCAATGCTGTAAAAGGGAATCTGCAGGGCCATTTCCGGCACTATAGTGCAGTATTTTCCCTTCCATCTTCAGCTTTCCCGGGGTATTATTGGGTTACCACTCTAATTGGGAGGCCTGAAATGAAACGTTCTATTATGATTATTACCCTGAGCCTTGCGGTATTATCGGTACTGTCTGCCGCAAGTCCCAAGTTTGACAAACTCAACGAAGCACAGCGCTACGATCTGGCAAAAGCCTATGCACTTGTCGCTGACCGTTTTGATGAACTCAAGCAGTCTGAAAGAGCAAAGGGCTACCGGCAGATGGCCGAAAAGATTTTCCCCGGATACAAGCAGTCGGTTCCCGAACCCGCGGAAAAAGCAGCAAAGAGTGTTGAACCGGTCGACAAACCAGTCGCACTCAGCACACCCGGAGATACAGCTTCCATTTACTATTTCAACAAAGTTCTTAAAGGTGTATTCACGGAAAATCTGAATCTTACCCTGAACACTCTGGCAGATCCCCTCTACCTGCCTCAATACGACAAGGGTATTAATAAAGAATACGCGGCTTCAGAACTGCAGTGGGCTTTTGACAAATACGATTTGGAATCCATGTCGCCCTCTGATGTTTTCCAAATGGACACTATCCAGGTAACTTCCCTGAACAACGGCTACTGGAGACTGGATATTCAGACACAGCCCGGTTACGGAGAAGCTGTGCCGGTAACATTCTGGTCTGAAAAAATGGGTTTCTATTTCCGCAAGTATTCGGAAGGCTGGCGCCTGGCAGCTATCGGACCTGTTCAGTAATCCGCTCTGCGGCTCATTGTCAAAATGGGCCGCGGGCTTTACCGCCTGTCACTTTATTCTCAGAGCAACACGCGGACGGGGCAGCCAGCGGGGCCTCAAACGCATAACATAACCGCAGCTGGGGGGAAGATAGGGCGCAAATAAAGCCCTCCAGATATTCACCCGGCGGCACAGGGGATAAACTCTTAACCGCCTTGAATAAATGCGGCAGAGACGGGTCTGTTCGTCCAGCCACGGACAGGGCCGGGACAGATCAATTTCCCAGCAGCCGTCAGGCAGCCGTCTCTTCTGATAGCAGCACAGACCGCAGCAGCGGCAGTGCGACTCCCATTTAGTCCAGCGGCGCAAAACTTCCCGATTCATCCCGGCCGCTTTTTTTAAGATAAATAACTTCCACACCTACAGGCAGGAATTCCCGTCCAAAACCTGCCGGATGAGGCGTACGCCAGACAATGGTATACCGTCCGGCGGCCATGGAACGCAGCTGACGGACAATTTGCCCGGAACCTTCAGGACTCAGCATGTACGACGCGGAGCCGCCGGTCTGAGCCGCAATATAGTCCAGTTCCGGACTGCGGAGATCGGGATCGGCATAAACCGGATAAAAGACAATGCCGTTATTGGCCATCAGCCGGGCCGTTTCCACCAGACCGTACCGGTCAAAGGCGCCGGCGGACGGAAGACGGTTAACAAAGGCCGCGACAGCCTTCCGTTCTCTGCGGGCAACCAGATCTGTGGCAGCCAGACGCAGAGCTTCATCCCACTCAACCAGCCGTGAACCCACGGCTTCTTTTGTTAACCTTTCAAACGCCTGCGCGCTCTCTCCGGGCAGAATTTCTTCCACCGCCGTCCGGGAACCCGCGCCTGCTAAAGACAGGGAATCACCGGTTTCCAGGGCGGACGCCAGCTGACCGGCGCCTTTCATGAGAAAACGGACGTCCTGGGCCGAACCGGATAAATCCGCTACAGCAGCAATGCTTACCGCTGTATCTGTAGAAGAGGTCCAGTCCAGTTCCGGAGTTCCCAGCAGCTGTTCTCCGTCAAAGACACGGAAATTGGTTGCGTCAAGGCCGCGGATGGGATGTCCCGTACGGTCCTTAACGGTCAGATCGACGGCAATATCCGGATACGCATCAGCCCGGACGGAGTTGAGAGTAACATCCAGTCCGCCGTAAAGAGTGGAAAGAGGCGTCAGCAGAACAATACGGTCACCATTAAAATCGGCCACCGCCAGATTCCCGTTTTCATCCGGAAAAACAGAGGTAATAAGATGCTCTCCTTCACCCAGATCAGCCTCCTGTGTCAGAGCGCCCGACTCCAGATCCACACGGAGAATGCGGTTGCCGTCGGCAATAAGAAGACTGCCCTTGTAGAGGGTCATGCCTTCAGGCGCATTCAGGCCTTCGGTAATAAGGGGCCCCAGGTAATTTCCCGAGGTATCAAACACATCAACAGTTTTCCGCAGGGAATCGGCCACAAAAACCCTTTCTTCCTGACAGGCAATACCCGAAACCCCTTCAAATCCGGAAAAACGCCCGCGCGCTTCAATATTCAATACATGATTCCCGTTCAGATCCCATTTGGCCACACGCCGGTTTCCCCAGTCGCTGACATACACATAAGCACCGTCCGGAGAAAGGGCCATGTACTGAGGCCCCAGAAAACTGTTCTCCTCCCGGCCGCTGCTGCCCCAGCTGTCTATTCTGTAGCCTCTGCGGTACTTGTCCAGGGAAAGAACGGATATGCGGTCAGCCTGAAATTCTGTAACAAGAAGCCGTCCGTCTCCGGTATCCAGCACATCAAAGGGTCTGTCAAAACCTTCCACTCCGCCTTCATAGCGCTCTACCAGCGCTCCGTTGGCATCTGTACGGATTATTTCACCGCCGACATAGGAGGTAATCAGAAGGCCGCCTGAACCGTCGCCGGCACTCCGGGCTGTGCCGGGCCGCTTGAAAAAGGAAACGCCGTCTTCCCGGCCTTTAAAGGAAATAAGAGGTATCCATTCATCATCTACCGGTATTTCTTCCTCACCGGAAAGTCTGCGGCGCAGCTGTTCCGCCTTGTTGATCAGAACGCTGGAGGCCTCAGAGTCTTCCGCCAGTGCGCTCCAGACTTTCAGGGCCGAATCTTCCATGCCGTAACGCCAGTAAGCCCGCCCCAGCCATTCCTGTATCTGCGGATTCACCGGATCCAGTGTCAAAGCCTGCTCCATGGACAGCAGCGCCTTGCCCGGCAGGCCGTCATTCAGTGCAATAACTCCCCAGCGCCATTCATCCAGGGCCTTGACGGCCTCCAGACTCAGCTCCTGAGCCCCGGCGTGTCCCCCGGCCGCAAACAGAAATACCAGAAGCAAAAAGAAATGCAATCTACAAGATTTCCGGTTTACCATGGATTCTCACCGCCTCCAGATGTTCTTTAATAACCGCATCGTCCGGCCGTAACAAAAGAGCCTCCGTCAGATACCGTACAGCATCAGGAATATTTCCCGAGCGGAAAAGCGCCCACCCCAGCGAATCCATATAAGACGCATTTTCCGGATTCTCTTCAACAGCCATACGGCACAGCTCCACGGCCTCATCCAGATTTTCGCCGCTTTCAGCCAGCAAATATCCCAGTCCATTGGCTGCATTGGCATTATTATCGTCCAGTTTTACTGCTTCACGGTAACTGTCCATGGCCAAATCCCCTCGTCCCTGGCGCCATTGACAGTACCCCAGAGCCGACCACGCCTGAGGCGAGAGAAAACCTTCCTGCAGAACTTCCCGGGCATTTTTCTCAGCCTGCTGCAGCTCGCCTTCTTCCACCTGAAGCCAGACAATCAGCATACGCGCCTGATACATCCGTGCCAGGTTCTCTTCACTGCTAAGTACCTGAAAAAGCAGACGCAGGGCATCCTCACGCTCACCAAGGCGGGAGTGGCATAAAGCCATATAATATGCCAGTTCGCCATCTTCGGCCGGATCGGCTTTTTCCGACAAAAAAAGCTCCAGAGCTGAAGCGTAACGGCCTTCTTCGTAGAGTTTTACAGCATCTTCCCGGATGTCATAACTCATCAGGCCTCTCCTGAAAGATGCACACTGGCCCCTTCACCGGGAACAACCGGAAAAACACTGGCCTTAAAACCGAATATCCGGTCGTATTCTTCCAGACGGGCTTCGTAGTCGGCAGTGCTTTCCGTATTCATAAGGGTTACGGTACAGCCTCCAAAACCTCCGCCTATCATACGGGCGCCGTAAACACCTTCGGTTTCCACGGCACGTTTGGTCAGCCAGTCCAGCTCCGGACAGGATATTTCCAGATTATCGCGCAGACTTTCATGAGAACGGAACAGTATACGTCCGGCCACATCGTAAGCACCGGATGTTAAAGATTTACGGAAGTCGCAAATACGGATATTTTCCTTAACCTGATGCAGGCAGACCCGCCTGGCACGCTCGCTTAAACCCTCAACGGTGCTGGAAAGGTCGTTCTGGGACAGATCCCGGAAAAGCATTTTGCCCTGTTTCATTCCCAGAACTTCTTCACACTCGCGGCAGCAGGCATCAAACTCCGCCTTTTCTTCATCGCTCATGGTTTCCGTTACCTGGGAATCGGTAGCCAGCAGTGTCAGCTTGTTCGCAGGAAACACAAAATAGTCCATATTGAGGTTCTGAAGGTCGAGAAGACACAGCTGGTTGGGACGGGCATGATAACAGACCATGGGAGAGGCAAAACTCTCCCGAAGCCCCATAAAGGTTTTTTCAGACCAGTCGGCCGCCTCAATAAGAGTGAGCGGCGGCAGCTTCAGCTCAAAGAGCTCGTTCACGGCAAGAGCCGTGGCCAGAACCATGGCCGAAGATGAAGCCAGACCAATTCCCATGGGAACTTCACTGAACAGGGTAATGTTCATACCCTGCAGTGTGCAGCCTTTGTCCATCAGGGAATGAATAACGCCTTTACAGTAATTGGCCCAGCGGTTTTCCCTTTTGAACTTCAGCCCCGACAGAGTGGACTTCTTCCGTTCGTTCAGATTACCTGAATAAAACCGCAGCGAATTATCCGATCGCCGGGAGGCGGCAACATAAAAACGCCGATCAATACCCAAAGACAGAACACAGCCCTTTCCATATTCTCCGTGCTCGCCGAATAAGTCCATTTTACCGGGAACACTGACAATTACTGAGGGCTTTTTTCTGTACTCTTTCTCGTGGAAAGCAGATATTTGTTCAATCAATTGAGGCCCCGCCGCTTAAATGGGTTTTTCCCACTGTTTTACATGATTCTAAGCGGAGTTTGGCGGAGAATCAAGAAAAGCCTTAATTTTTAAACAAGACTTAACTTTTTATGCCGTATTTCCTGTTAAAACGCTCAACACGCCCGGCGGTATCCACCAGTTTCTGCTTACCGGTAAAGAACGGGTGGCATTTGGAACAGATTTCAAGCTCCATATCCCCTACCGTCGAAAAAGTTTCAAAACTGTTGCCGCAGGCACATGTAACCTTTGCGGGCTTGTATTCGGGATGTATTCCTTCTTTCATAATCTCAATCCTTATTCCATCCGTCCGGAGGTATTCATTCCTTTCAGAAACGCCTCATTATTCTTGGTCTTGCGCATCTTGTCAACGATCATCTCTGTAGATTCCAGATCGTCCATGGGACTCATAACCTTTCTGAGAATCCACATTTTGTTCAATTCTTCCGTTGAAAGCAGCAGATCTTCTTTCCGCGTGCTCGACTTCTTCACATTAAAGGCCGGGTAAACCCGTTTATCGGCCAGGCGTCTGTCCAGTGACAGTTCCATGTTACCCGTACCTTTGAACTCTTCAAAAATAACTTCATCCATCCGGCTGCCGGTTTCAATAAGCGCGGTAGCCACAATGGTCAGACTGCCTCCGTTTTCAATATTCCGGGCCGCGCCGAAGAAACGCTTTGGTTTATGCAGAGCGTTTGAATCCACACCGCCGGAAAGGATTTTGCCGCTGGTGGGCACGGTCTGGTTATAGGCCCGGGCCAGACGGGTAATGGAATCGAGAAGAATAACCACGTCTTTTTTATGCTCAACAAGCCGGCGCGACTTTTCCAGCACCATTTCAGCCACCTGAACATGCCGGGTTGCCTGCTCGTCAAACGTGGAGGCAATAACCTCACCCTGAACACTGCGCTGCATATCGGTAACTTCTTCCGGTCTTTCATCAATGAGCAGCACAATTAAATGCACATCCGGATGATTCTCCGTTATGGCATTGGCAATTTTTTGCAGGATAACGGTTTTTCCTGATTTCGGCGGAGAAACGATCAGCCCTCTCTGTCCTTTTCCAATGGGACAGAACAGATTAATAATCCGGGTGGAAGGATCTCCAACCCGGGTTTCCATATTCAGCCGCTCTGTCGGATAAAGCGGTGTCAGGTTTTCAAAGGCCACTCTGGTCTGGGCCACTCCCGGCTCATCGTAGTTAACCGTGACAACCCGCAGCATGGCAAAAAAGCGCTCGCCTTCCTTGGGTGAACGGATCTGGCCGTAAACTGTGTCGCCGGTTTTCAGATTGAACAGGCGGATCTGGCTGGGAGAAATGTAGATATCATCGGTCCCCGGCAGATAGGAATTCTGGGGGGAACGCAGAAATCCATAGCCGTCAGGCAGAATTTCCAATGAGCCGTAGGCATAAATTACACCGCCCTTTTCAATGTGCGTTGTGAGGAGCTGAAAAATAATTTCCTGCTTTTTCATGGGAATAAGCTCTTCTTTTTTCAGTCCCAGATCCTGAGCCATTTCCCGCAGTTCCGGCATGGTTGTTTTGGACAGATCGTTTATAAGGATCTTCGGAGCATCCGGGTCGTGCTGGGGAGCTTTTATATTTCCCCGGCCTGTACCCCGTTTTCCCCTCCGGCGGCCGCCGGATTTAGAGGGAGCCTCCAAACTTTCATTTTCAGCAGCCGCTTTTTCCGGCTGAGCTGCCATGTCCGGAGTAACATTTTCCGGGGGGGGCGAACTTCCTTCACTGTCGGCTGTATCTTTGTTTTTTTCTACTTTAACTTTCTTCTTGCGTACTTTAACCTTTGCATCCGGGGATTCATTATCCTCACGGTTTGCACTGCCGCCGTTCACGCTCCGGACCACCACTGTTTTCGGGCGGTCATTGCCGGGATCCGCGGTAGAATTCTCATCTTCCGGCCGCAAATCCAGTTCTTTCTGTTCGGGTAATAAATCCGACACGCTCAAAACCTTCCTATTGTTGAATATCCCGAAGACCAATAGACATTTATCCGGCTTCAGGCTTGTTTGTTATGATTTTCCGCATACCAGGGCAGGAGGGAACATAAAGTCCCTCCACCCAATATATTAAGCACCCGGAAAGCTGTCAAGATAACAGTTTTACGGGCCCGCACGGCTTATTTGTCCAGAATCTGTTCCAGCACCTTTGCCAGAGCAGCATCCACAGCAGCACAGCGCACATCTTCACGGCCGCCTTCAAAAGAAAACTTCCGGGCTTCCGGCACCCCCGAAGGTCCGCACCAGCCTATCCAAACTGTTCCTACCGGAACAAGAGGCGAACCGCCTCCCGGCCCCGCAAGACCTGTAACCGACACCGTCCAGTCGGCGCCGCTGCGGCAGCGCAGCCCCCAGGCCATGGCCCGGGCAACAGCTCCCGAAACAGCACCTTCCTTCTGAATAAGGCTGTTTTCCACATCCAGAAGGGCCGTTTTGGCCTCGTTGGAGTAAGAAACAACCCCCCCCCAGAACACCCGGGAACTCCCGGGAATATCGGTAACAGCTTTGCCTACCGCGCCGCCGGTACAGGACTCAGCCGCAGCCAGCATCTGCTTGCGCCGGGCAAGCTCCTCCACCAGCCGCCCGGCAGTGTTATTCAACACGCGCCACCGTTTTTTTCAAGCGGTCAAGCGGCATGGCAAAAATATCAATGCCGGAAACGTCTGCCAGCATTTCACAGCGCCCAAGAATACCGGCACCTTCAGCCATAACCAGATTGGGAGAGTGCACATTTCCTTCAATATGCCCGCCGGAGAGCAGCTCCAGACGCTGAGAGGCATAAACATCGCCGCGGATTTTGCCGCCCACTACCAGCACTCCAACCCGGACATCGGCAATAATTTCCGCTCCGCTCTCCACCACCAGAAAACCGCCGGACTCTATGGTTCCTTCAAACCGTCCGTTAATTTTCAGCGATTCGTCAAACTTCAAGGTTCCTGAAAATACGGTTTCACCGCCAAGAATGGTTTTAACCTTATACGTGGTACTGTCGGTCTTTTTAGGCATACGCTACTTCATTTTCATCTTAATTATTCCGCCGGAAACAAGCCGGCAGTTCAGTATTATCTAATCCTCATGCAAGTCCCGGAAATGTTCCCGGAAACGGTCTTCAAGCTCATTAAGGGACAGTTCCGCCATCCGCACATTTCCCTCGGTTTCCTGAAGGGAACTCACCTCGTCTTTCAGGCCGCCAAGGGTTGCCAGCGTTTCCTCAGATTCATTGAGAACCTGCTTGCGGAATTCCTCTACCGCTTCAGGGTCTGTAACATCCAGCAGCCTTGCCTGCTTGAGCAGTCCCTGAACCGGTTCTTCGATATGATCCGTAAAATAAATAAGCGATTTATTCAAAGAATCAACCAGAGCCAGTCTTTTTTCCCGCAGGACAACCTGCTTGGAAAGCTCATGATTCCGAAGAACAGCACGGATACGGGCCAGAACTTCCGAAAAGTTGAACGGCTTTATAATATAGTCGTCAATACCCAGCTCAAAACCTTCAATTTTGTCCCTTACAGCATCCATGGCGGAAAACATAATAATGGGAATGCTTCTGTATTCCGCATATTTCTCATCGCGTTTGAGCATTTTGGTCAGCTCCCAGCCGGTCAGGCGGGGCATTATGTTATCAAGAATAATCAGATCAGGCAGGTGCTGCTGAATCATGGCCAGGCCCTCTTCGCCGTCAGAAGCCATCAGCACCTCAAAGCCGAGACGGGAGAGCATGACATCAAAGAAATCCAGATTGATTTGTTCATCATCTATGATGAGGATCTTTTTCTTATCCATAAGCTCTTATCATTTTCCCCTGTTTTATGTTGCGCGTCAACGAAAACAGCACAATACAGGGGAAGTATTTCAGCTCCGGAGATTCCAGGCCATCTTTTTCAGTTCCTTGCCCGGACGAAACACTGTAACCCCGTGGGTTTTAACAGGAACAACTTCTCCTGTTTTGGGATTGCGGGCTTTTTCCCGCCCCTTGCGGGTACGGATTTCAAAAGTACCAAATCCGCGCAGCTCAACCACCCGGTCCGCCTGAAGCGCTTTTTTTACTTCCTCAAAAAAGGAATCGATAACTCCGTGAATGTCCTTTCGGTTTATCCCGGATTGTTCATAGATATGTTCTATGATCTCAGCCTTGGTCATTTTCAACTGATCGCCGCTGACAGACATCGGATTCCCCCTTGTAATGGAATAATTACGGATCAGGCCAGGGAAGAGAGCCGCTTGTGAAGCCTTGATTTCTTTCTGGCAGCTGTATTTTTATGGTAGAGGCCTTTTCCCTGCGCTGTGTCAATTAATTTGACAACCTTAGCAAAACCGGCTTCAGCGGTATCTTTATTACCGGCAACAACAGCAGCTTCAAAAGCCTTGATACTGGTCCGTACTTCACTTCGTATGGAACGGTTGTGACTGCGACGTTTCAGACTCTGTCTGTGCCTTTTGGCAGCATCTCTCGAATTAGGCAATGGTTAGTCCTTCCCTCTTACTGGCTCAACGGCTATTCAAGCCGAGCCCCAAAGTTAAATAATTTTTCCCCATAATCCTTTTCAAGTCAAGGTTTAAAGGAAAACTAACAAGTGTTTTCAGCTCCGAATTTTAATTAAAATCCCGGGGACGGCGCTCTTCGCGCTTGCATTTTTCACAATAGGCAAAATGCTTCATGCGTCCACTGGCGAAAACAGATCTCATTTTAATTTCACCGCCGCAGGGGCAGATAAATTTGTGGGTACCGGAAATGGTACGGGCGTTTTTACTCACACCAGCCATGGGTTTTTCTCCTCAGAACGCTGCCAGGCAGATTCCGGCACGTCTCTAACTGTTTAGCGGACCGATAATAACAAACGCCCGCGCGCATGTCAACAGGCGGGCGGCCTTCCGCACGCTTCCGCACGGTACTTCCGCGGGTCTGCGGCGGAGTATCAGCGCCGCTGCGGCCTTTTTTCCGAAAGGCCGGGTTCAAAAGAAAGGGCATCCGTTTTTCCCGCCTGTTCCGGCTCTTCCGCATGAGAAGCTTCTTCAGGCCGGACAAACCATCCGGTATCTTCCCTTTTTTCCAGCCGGGAAGCCGGAATATCCACGCGCATTCCATCCATGTCGGTCAGCTGCACAGTACTTTTAAAAATATTCACTTCCGTTACTTTATATTTTACGCCTTCATAAGTAACACGGCCGCCCTCCCTGGGCAGTTTTTTGCGTTCCCGGGAATAATGACCGTGCTCATACGCCAGGCAGCAGAGAAGCCGTCCGCAGGGGCCTGAAATTTTCTGGGAATTAAGCGACAGGTTCTGATCCTTGGCCATTTTAATGGAAACCGGTTCCAGTTTCTCTGTAATGCTGTGGCAGCAGTACTGGCGGCCGCACACGGCGGCTCCTCCCAATGTACGGGATTCATCGCGCACACCGATCTGCCTGAGTTCAATTCTCATGCGGAAGTGAGCCACCAGCTCCTTCACCAGTTCGCGGAAGTCCACCCGGTTTTCCGCGGTAAAGAAAAACATTACCTTCTGTTCATCAAAAATGTAGTGAGCCGAAACAAGTTTCATGGTTAAACCCAGTTTGGCAATTTTCCGGCGGCAGATATGAAAGGCTTCCTCTTCCCTTTTTTCCAATTCGGCGCGGCGGGCCATATCTTCATTATCAGTTTTTCTGTGAACCAGCCGCACTTCTTCGGGCTCTATCAGCTGCCTGTCTTCCAGCGGACCAAGCAGCCTGGCCAAGTCCCGGCCGTAGCGGGTTGATATAACAACAAGATCGCCGTTGGAGAGCTCCATGCCTTCCGGCGGTGAGCAGTACTCAAAGTCGTTGGTGGGAACAACACGGGCTTTCCAGAGAACACCGGGGATTTCCTGAAACTCGGCCTCCTTCACCTCACGTGAGTTTTTATATTTATCTTTATGCATGACATTTTCCTTCAACCGGTCAGATCCACAAGCATGCCTTCAATTTCTTCAATACGTCTGAGAATATCAAGCTGTTCCGCCTGATTTCTCAGCACATGCGCCGCCAGACTTTCCAGTTTTTTATCAATAACACGTATAACAACATATTTCTTCTGCTGAAGTGTCCGCGGATTCCGGATACCCAGGCTCTCATCCACTTCCGTGGCATGAATGAGTATATACTTCAGAAAACGCCTGACCGCTTTCTTGTATTCATCCAGAGGCCCCAGAACAGGATCGCGGCGGAGCCGTTCACCGGCCTCATGAACATTGTCCAGAAGTTCTTCCAGAGTTTCGCTGCCGCTCAGCCCGGGAAAAGAAGCACCGATACGGCCCGGTTCCAGCGCCGGCTGTTCCAGCGAAACTTTATCAAGAGTCCGTTTAAATGAAAGTGAAGAAGTTTTGCCGGTGCGTTTTTTTTCGTCTTCCCGCTTCTTTTTAAGCCGGGTATCGAGAGTGCTGCCAATCTGGCTGAGCCGTTCGATATCCATTTCCTAAAAACCCGGAGAGGTCTTCCCCCAGTCCACGGAAAAAACTCCGTCATCGCCTGCAGGTGCCGATGCCAGAACCCGTTCATCACGGGAAACCGTACAGTAACCGTTAAGAAGAACACCCTCTTCCACAACCAGCAGAGGAGAACTGATATTTCCAATCACCACACAGGTAGAAAGCAGAACTATTTTGGAGGAAGCCTTGATATCTCCCAGAACAACACCGCCGACAACCACAGTGTCCGCGGCAATAAGACATTTGGCCCGGCCGTTCCGTCCTATAAGCACACGTCCGGAAGCATTGATGCTGCCTTCAAAATCTCCGTCTATGCGCAGAAGACCGGCTATTTCCACATCTCCGCGGAAACGGGTTCCTTCTCCAATAATGGAATTAACCAGGGCATGAGTTTTCACCAGTTCGTCCATGAGCCCTTCTTATTTATATCTGTTAACTGCCGTAGTGAGATTCTGAAACGAACCGTCAGGACCGGCCATATTCAGAAATTTAATGGGATCAACCAATTGAGTTCCAATCATAACCTCATAATGCAGATGCGGGCCGGTGGACATACCCGTGTTACCCATGGTTCCTATAACTTCACCCTGGGAAACCGTCTGCCCTACTTCAACAAGCTGCCTCTGCAGATGAGCGTAGCGGGTTTTAAAACCGTAGTTGTGCTGAATATCAATGTAGTAACCGAAACCGCGCTTATCAAATTCCTTTTTGACCACTTTCCCGTTGGCTGTAGCCATAATGGGAACACCGTAGCCGAAAGCCAGATCCACCCCCCTGTGCAGGTACCAGTACTTCTTGAAAGGATGAATGGACGGCCCGAATACCTGGGTAACATAGCCCCGTACGCCCTGAAGGGGCCATATGGTGGGAATGTCGGAAAGCAGATTTTTCTGACTGGAAAGCACCATGCCTATATCTTCCAGAGTAGAAACCGAACTTTCCAGAGAAGCCCGCAGCGCCTGCAGGTCGGCCACTTCGGTCAGGGCCTTGCCGTCCGCCTGTTCCACCGCGAACAGCGACGCAAGATCTCCCCCGCCGCCGGTTGCCGGATCGGCGGAAGCCTGCTGCAGCCCCAGAGTGTCCATGGTATTGGCCAGATTGGCCCGGAAAGCACCGGCTGAAGAAATAAGCTGTCCCACTTCTTCGCGTATATCATCCAGACTGGCCTCGGTTTCCTCCAGATCACGGGAACGGGAAGCCAGCAGAACCCCCTTCCCGGACAGATCCAGCGAAAACCAGAAAAAACCGGCCAGCAATCCCACAAAAAGGAACCCCAGCACGATCAGGGAAAAAAGAGATACTTGAATGTGTACCGTTTTCTTCTCCGAATGGGGAACAAACATAACGGTAAACTTCTGCCGCCCGAACTGCTGGAGAAAGCTCAGGAAGCCTCCGGACTTTCGGGAGGATCGTCTATGTCTCATATAAGGCACCAGGTCTCCTCGTATTCTAACCGCAGAAACGGCCTGTATATTCTAACGCACCATGCCCATGGAGGCAAGATCCGAAAAACTCATGAATATTCTCTGTTGACAAGTGACAATTTCACGGTTACAACTACTATGTGTTGTAACTCATCAGCAGCAAGTTAATCTGCTGATGTGTCGAAGCCAACTCAAATATTCCCCGGGAAAGCAGGTTACTCATGCGGTATTTTGACACCCACGCTCATATCGGCCTCATTCATGAAGATCCTATCGAGCAATTGATAGTCACCCAGGAAGCCAAGCAGGCAAATGTACTTAACATAATGAGTGTTACAAACAACCTGCAGGACTTTTTTGAGGTATACCAGAACCTCTCCACTGCTTCCAACGTTGTTTTCAGTATCGGCGTATCTCCCTCGGAAGTACAGTATCCGGGGCCTGACTGGCAGCAGAAAATTGATGAAGGGGTAAAGAAAGACCGTGTAATGGCCATTGGCGAGATCGGTCTGGATTATTTCCGCAAATTCGGAGACAAGAGTTCTCAGGTGGAGCTGTTCATTGCCCAGCTGGAACTTGCCGAAAGCTACAATCTGCCGGTTCTTATACACAACCGCAAAGCCGGACACGATATTATGGAAATTCTCAAGTCCAAACTTCCATCGGCAGGCGGAGTGCTTCACTGCTACTCGGAAGACTGGGAATTCGCGGAAAAGATACTTGAAACACACGACAATCTGTACTTTTCCTTTGCCGGTAATGTTACCTACCGTAATGCCCGGAATCTTCATGAAACGGTGGTAAATCTTCCTCTGGACCGGATTGTTATTGAAAGTGAAAGCCCTTTTATGGTTCCGGCTGATTTCCGCGGAAAACGCAACAAACCGGTATATATGCCTTCTACGGCCTCTTTTATTGCGGAAATACGCGAACAGGACGAAGAGGAAGTAGCCGAAGCTCTCTGGAGAAACGCCTGCAAGCTGTTCCGCATTGCCCCTGACGGAGAATAATTCCGTTCTCAGGCGGCAGAGTCAGCAAACGGCATGAAGAGCCTTTACCATCCGGTAAACCTGGATTTTCTGGAAATACCGGGCAACATCTTTGCCGCTCCCATGGCCGGATACACGGACGCGGCAGCCCGGCAGCTTTACCTGGAAGGCGGCGCGTCTGCGGCGTTTACCGAAATGGTATCAGCCGAAGCGCTGGTCAGAGGCAGCATCCGTACCCGGCGTATGACAGACCGGGCGGCAGGAGAAAGCATTCTGGCTGTTCAGCTGTTCGGTTCCGATCCGGAAGTACTGGGCCGGGCGGCAGCGCAGCTGAAAAAAACAGGCGCCGATCTAGTGGATCTGAACGCCGCCTGCCCTGTTCCCAAAGTAACAAAAAAAGGCGCCGGAGCGGCACTGGCCGGCGACACCGGCCGCCTTTTTGAAGCCGTGGAGGCAATGAAAGAATGCGGACTGCCGGTTACCGTGAAAATCCGCGCCGGATGGGACAATGAAAAACTGAACTACATTCAGGCCTCGCAGGCGGCCGTCCGGGCCGGAGCTGCCGCTGTCAGTTTTCATCCGCGCACCCGTTCCCAGGGATACAGCGGCAAAGCTGACTGGGACAGAATAAAGGAACTGACAGCTCTTATTCCGGTACCGGTTATCGGTTCGGGTGACCTGTACAGAGCCGAAGATGCCCGTGATATGCTTTTATTTACCGGATGCGCGGCTGTTATGTTTGCCCGGGGCGCTGTGGGGAAACCGGATATATTCATGCAGACCGTTAATCTGCTGGAGAAGGGAATTATTCCGTCAGAAACCGAAAAAGAAGAGCAGCTGAAAAGAGCTCTCCGCCATCTGGAACTGGCGGAAAGCCTCTTTGGAGAACGGAGGGCCTTTCTGGATACCAAAAAGCATCTGGCCCGCTACATCAGCGGCTGGGAAACAGCCACAGTTCTGCGGCGGGATGTAATGAGAAGCCCGGATATGCAGTCGCTTAAAGAACTGCTGCAAAAGAACGCTTCCCTCTGAAAAGGCCTCAGCTGCCCCCAAGACCGTTCTCTACATAGCGGAGAGCCAGAGATGTAAAATTGTTTTCTTCTATTTTAACAATGCCGAACTCCCTCTCGGCACTTTCCGGGGAATCGGAGGCGTGAACGGCATTCACCATGACATCGCTTCCGAAATCGCGGCGGACAGTGCCGCCCGGAGCCTCACGGGGGTCTGTGGGGCCCAGAACATCGCGGATTTTCTGTATGGCGTTTTCACCTTCATACACCAGTATCATTGATTTAACGGTACCGGGCGATTCCCATTCTTCATGAGGCACTTCCTCCGGGCGGCGGCCGGACATAAAGGCCACCAGGCTGCCGAATTCATAATGGGCAAAACCATATCCGAAACTTTCAAGCAGCCCCTGACGGGTTTTCTCATCCAGCTTAATGCTGAATTTCTTTTCCAGCATTTCAGCGGCTTTTTTGGTTACTGACGGCGCCAGTTTTTTCTCAAGCGCCTCTTTTACCTGTCCGTAAAACTCCAGAGCGTCCGCTGTAGACATGCGGAAGATCTTTGTTCCCACAACACGAAGACCGGTACGGCTCAGCATGTCAATAATGGAACCCGGGCGGGTGGACCGCTCCCTCCAGTTATCGGGCTTCAGAATAACCAGGGTCCGCTGTATCCGTTCCGGATGCGGATATTCAACATTGCAGATAATATTACTCTGTTTTTGGGTAAACCCGGCAAAAATTTTCAGATTATCACGGGCTTCCTGCACGGAATGAGGCGTCAGGACAGCAGGCTCAAAATAGGTAACGTTGTTATCGGCATCGGTAAGCAGGTCGGCATAGGTATCCCGAATAGTTTCACCTTTCAGCGATTCAATGCTGCGGTTCTCGGGGTAGAGGGCGCCGACGTGGTCCATCAGCTGGGAAACAGCATTGTCACCGCGGAAAAGGAATATGGCTATACGGTGCGCCCTTCCTTCGCTGGGAGACATATTTTCAAGAACATACTTACTCAGCAGTTGCCCGCTCTCCGGTTTTTCCGGATTTGAATGTTTTAAAAGAGACGCGGCATAGGCTTCAACTGTTTTCTGATCCGGCGTCAGCAGCTGTGCGGCAATAAGTTCCAGATCAACCCGGGAAAGAAGCCGGGAAAGGATTCCTCCGGTACGCGATTTAGCCAGAGTATACGGCGTGGTTATAACATAGGAGAGTTCTTCAGACATGATGTGTTTCCTTTTCTTTTTTCTATCAGATTTTCTATCAGAAGAGAATACTGAAAGCAATACAGCCGATCAATATTATTTTTATAACTTAATGCCGGGGAAACCCTGCTGACGCCGGACTTCATAGAGCAGAATGCCCGCTGCTGTGGCCACATTCAGGGAATCCAGCCGGCCGCCTGTCGGAATGCTCACCAGACCGTCGCATTTTTCCCTGACCAGGCGGTGAAGGCCTTCCCCTTCCCGGCCCATTACGACAACTGTTTTTCCCTTCAGATTCACCTTTGTCAGAGCTTCACCGGCCATATCGGCGCCCCATATCCAGTATCCTCCGGCCTTGAGTTCTTCCAGAGCACGGGCAATATTGGCAACTTCAACAATGGGAACCCATTCCACGGCACCCGAAGAAGAGCGGCTCAGGGAATCGGCATCTTTTCCGACAGAACGCCGCCTGGGTATAACAACGGCATCGGCTCCGAACTGATCCGAGGAGCGCAGCACTGTCCCCAGATTCTGAGGGTCGGTAATACCGTCCAGAACAAGGAGCAGAGAATTATCCCCGGCCCGGCCGCAGATATCCTCCAGAAGTAAGGGCGCATTGTTTCTGTTTGCCTCCCGGACTTCCAGAGCGAATCCCCTGTGCGCGCCTCCGGGTACAAGACGGTCCAGATCTTCGCCGCTTACTGTCCGTACGGCAACCTTTTTCTCCTGAGCCAGTTTCTTCAGCTGGGCGGTCCGGCTGTTCTGCCGTGCAACAAGAAGTATGCCTCTGCCGCGTTTCAACGCTTCAGAAACTCCGTTAAAGCCTGTCAGATAAGTCTGCATAAATGCCAGCATAGCCGGGAAAGGACATAAAAATCATCCCCAAAAAGCTCCCCTGAGACAAAATTGCGCGGATAATGTAGAGTCAGTTCCCGGGAGAAAGAAATGAAAGCTGTCATTCAACGGGTAAGCGGGGCCTCCATTGTTATAAACGGAGGGAAACCGCTGTCTACCGGAAAGGGGCTGGTTGTACTGCTGGGAGTGGCCCGGGGCGATACCGCCGAAGAAAGTGAACGGCTGGCCAGAAAAATTGCCGCCATGAGAATATTTACCGACAGTGAAGGGCGCATGAACCGCTCTGTCACGGACATTGAAGGCGATTTGCTGATTGTCAGTCAATTTACCCTGACAGCCGACACGCGCAAAGGCAACAGGCCCTCGTTCAACGCGGCGGCTCCCCCGGAAGAAGCTGTGCCCCTCTACAATCACTTTGTTAAGAGCATAAAACAACTGGCACCCGCGGAAGTTCAAACCGGAGAATTCGGCGCCCACATGCAGATAACGCTGACAAATGACGGTCCGGTAACCATTCTGCTGGACACCCGCGCAAAGGAATAAGATTACTTCTCCGCTTTTTGTATTATCAGAACGTTTTCAGAATTTTTTTCTGATTTTCCTGTGCTGTTCAGGGCAGTAACCACAAGCCGGAGGGTTTCTCCCCCTGCCGCATTCACTTCCAGCCCGCCGCGCTTTCCCAGTCCGGGAGCAATAACATGAATCCCCGGAGTTACCAGTAATACAGTACTTTCACCTGCCGGCAGGCGTCCCGGACGCCGCAAAGCCGGAGCAGCACTCAAATCCAGATACTTTCCGGCGCCGTCCACTCTCGGAAAAGCATTCCTGTCCGAAGTGTTGCTGATTTCCAGCCGGGCCGGTTCCGGCCACAGCGAAGCCTGCAGCCGAAGATGTCTGCGCCAGGGGCTCACCGCCACAGTAAAGAACGCACTCCGGTATCCGGAAGAGGAAAACGCAAACCGGTAACGGCC
>PDWJ01001594.1_pt1 | contig 27443 bp, 18 predicted proteins | sample 1430881 | NCBI WGS metagenome assembly PDWJ01 (sample SAMN01162460, study PRJNA174530) | Oral metagenome, whole genome shotgun sequencing project. | biome: Marine environment; feature: Marine mammal; material: Swab sample of the gingival sulcus; isolation source: swab sample of gingival sulcus...
GCCTTTATGGAATACAATATATTTTTTACGGGAAACTTGCTGTCGGCTATTTCTTTATTGATTTTATCTATTGTTTTTTGGTCGCCTGCATCTTCCAAACTTTGCATATATTTCAGTTCGTGTATAATAGCTTTGATTATTTGCGGCTTGTTGTTTTCGGCTTTTGCTTTGCTGTATAACTCATCTACTTTTTTTAATGCCGATTTAGGGAGTCCATTGTTTTCAAAACCTGATATTTCTTGCCATGCTTTTTTGTAATATCCATCTTGTGCTTGCATATTTATATTTGTTAATAAGCTGATTATTAAAACTATTGCTAATGTCTTTTTCATTGGGTTATGATTTTATTTCTATATTATATGTTTTAGTGTAATGTTCAATTTATGAATTGTACTAACATTATCGTTGCAAAGATACACGATAATTTTTAATTTACATATTAATTAGCATTAATCACATATAATATACAAAAGTTTACCGCAATGGCTTTCAATTTTTATACATCTGTGCGTAAATTCAAAAATTATCATATATATTTGCAAAATTTTAAAATAAAAAATCTGCCGTTAAAACTTGTTTAATAGAGTGGTAAGTTTTTTATAAACAGAGGATTGTTGTACTTGTGTTTATGTATACTTGATAAGCTTATCTTTATTAGGCAGTTATTTTTATCTTTTTAACTAAAAAAAGCATTGTATAACATATAGCTATGGGGAAAAATTTGGTAATTGTAGAGTCGCCTGCAAAAGCAAAAACAATAGAAAAATTTTTAGGAAAAGACTTCACTGTAAAATCCAGCAATGGTCATATTCGAGATTTATCAAAAAAAGAATATGGGATTAAAATTGATGAAAATTACAGACCTGTTTATGAAGTAAGTCCTGAAAAACGAAAAGTTGTTAAGGAACTAAAGGAACAAGTAAAAAAATCTGATGTTGTTTGGTTGGCTTCCGATGAAGACCGCGAAGGAGAGGCAATAGCTTGGCATTTATTTGAAACATTATCTCTAAAGGAAGCAAGTACTAAACGTATTGTTTTTCATGAGATTACTAAAGATGCAATATTAAATGCCGTAAACAATCCCAGAGGCATTGATTATAACTTGGTATCGGCACAGCAAGCACGCAGAGTGCTAGACCGATTAGTAGGATTTGAACTTTCGCCTGTTTTATGGAAAAAAGTGAAGCCCGCGTTATCGGCAGGTAGAGTGCAGTCTGTTACAGTTAGGCTAATAGTGGAGCGAGAGCGTGAAATAAATGCTTTTAAACCCGAATCGGCTTTCAAAATAACTGCTTTGTTTACATTTATCGACAAAGAGGGAAAAACTGTTCAGCTTGTTGCTGATTATCAAGATAGGCTAAAATCTGAAAATGAGCTTCAAAAATTCTTTGCCAATTGCACCAATGCCAAATATAGTGTTGAAGATGTTCAAAAGAAACCTTTCAAACGTTCGCCTACAGCACCTTTTACAACCTCAACATTGCAACAGGAAGCATCGCGTAAATTAGGTTTTTCCGTATCGCAAACCATGTCCGTAGCACAACGGTTATATGAATCAGGGCAAATTACTTATATGCGTACTGATTCTGTAAATCTTTCAGAGTCAGCTATTAATGCAGCTAAAGAGCATATTGTGTCTACTTACGGCAAGCAGTATTTAAAGATACGCCGATACAAGTCAAAATCAAAAGGAGCGCAGGAAGCTCACGAGGCAATCAGACCAACTTATATAAATAAGGAAGAAGCTAAGGGTTCATATCAAGAAAAACGTTTGTATCAATTGATTCGTAAGCGTACTATTGCTTCGCAAATGGCTGATGCTCAGTTGGAGAGAACTAATATTGCGATTAACTGTTCAGCTGTAGACAAAAAATTTGTTGCAACAGGAGAGCAAATAAAATTTGACGGATTTTTGAAAGTATATTTTGAATCGGTTGATGATGATGTTAAATCCGGCGAAACCAAAATATTACCTGAGATAAAAAAAGGCATACCGCTTAATCTTGATAAGATGGATGCAGTGCAACGTTTTACCAAGCATCCGGCAAGATACACTGAGGCAAGTTTGGTGAAAAAACTCGAAGAACTGGGTATTGGTCGTCCGTCTACTTATGCGCCAACCATATCAACAGTTCAAAAAAGAGCCTATGTTGTAAAAGAAGACAGACCGGGAAATGAAAGAAAAGTTTTACACTATACACTACAAGACAAGAAGATTACAAGATTAGAAAAAAAGGAAACTTTTGGTAATGAAAAAGCAAAACTGTTTCCAACTGATATTGGTATGGTGGTGAACGATTTTTTGGTAAAGCATTTTCAAAACATACTTGATTATAATTTTACAGCCGAAGTTGAGCAAAAATTTGACCAAATAGCTGTTGGAAAATTGGATTGGACACAGATGATAGACAAGTTCTATAAACCATTCCATAAGAAAGTAGATGTAACACTTGAGAAATCGGGTAGAGACAGTGGTGAGAAGATACTAGGTAAAGACCCTGATACAGGGAAAGTGGTGTTAGCTCGTATAGGCAGATTTGGACCAATTGTGCAATTAGGCAGACCTGAAGAGGACGAAAAGCCCGTATTTGCCAGTTTGTCGAAAGGGCAATTAATAGAAACCATAACTCTTGATGAGGCTCTTTATCTACTGCAAAATAATCAAGAAGGCAATAAGTTAGGAGTAGACCCCAAAACCGGAAAGCCTGTTTTTGCAAGGGTAGGAAGATACGGTCCTATGGTTCAGATAGGTAGTTCGAGTGATGAAGAAAAACCTAGGTTTGCAAGTCTTATGCCCGGTCAAGACATTAGTAAAATAGATTTGGAGGCGGCATTGAAACTTTTTGAATTTCCCAGAACAATAGGCGATTTTGAAGGTAAAACCGTAACGATAGGAGTGGGGCGATTTGGACCTTATGTTAGGCATAACTTAAAATTTACATCTCTAAAAAAGACCGATAACCCTTTGTCTATTACTTTGGAGAGAGCTATTGAACTGATTGAGGATAAAAGAAAAGCCGATGCAAAAAAACTAATAAAGAAATTTGACGAGGAACCCGACATATTGGTAATCGAAGACCGTTGGGGGAAACCTTGTATAAAATACAAGAGCAAATATTTACGTTTAGACAAAAAAGTAGATGCTAAGGCACTTACTCTTGAAGATTGTAAAAAAATCATAGACACGGAAATTAAGCCGAAAGCCAAGACAAAGTCAAGGGCAAAAACTAAAAATACAAAACGAACAAAAAAATAAATTATCAGAGGGGTGGATTTGTTTATGGCTTTTGGTTGGAGGATATAAATAAATTGTCATTCAACCTCGTTGCTTCTGACTTCCTGCTTTGACATAAATATACCTTAAACATGGAAATTCTCGATTATGTTACGCCTGTTGATAAAGCAAGTTTAGATATAGATGTCGTATACTCATCTAATGATGAATCATTTTATCATATAGATACCTATACCAAAAATAATCAACAATTGAGAGGTTATAATGTAGCTTTATTGGGTGTAGAAGAGGAAAGAAACACACAAAACAAGGGGACAAAATTAGCACCTGACGAAATACGAAAGGAACTTTACAAATTAGCAAATACTACAAAACTTAGAATAATAGATTTAGGCAATATAAGAATAGGAAAATCCTTAAAAGACACATATGTTGCACTAAGTGATATTATACATGAACTGGTAGGAATGGGTACTGTGCCGATTATACTCGGAGGTGGTCAAGATTTAACATACTCCATTTATGTAGGTGTTAAAAAGTTAATAAAACGTATGAATTTATTGTCCATAGATGCCAAAATAGATTTGCGTTTACAAGATGAGGATACGTTTGATTCAGAATCATATTTGAATAAAATTTTATTATCCAAGAGTAAGAAAATATTTAACTACGTTAATTTGGGGCATCAAGCATATTATTGCAGTTCCCAAGAGTTGAAACTACTAAGTAAGAAAAATTTTGATGCCTATCGTTTAGGCGAAATTAGGACTAAACTCAGTGAAACAGAGCCTATTTTGCGTGATGCAAATATTGTAAGTGTAGATATAAGTTCGATAAAGCAATCAGATGCTCCCGGTTATAAAAATGCCACGCCCAACGGTTTTTACAGCGAGGAAATGTGCCAACTTGCGCGTTATGCAGGTATCAGCGATAATGTAAAATGCTTCGGTTTATTTGAAGTAAATCCCGAATATGATGTAAAAAATCAAACCTCTGCTTTAGCAGCTCAAATAATATGGTATTTTATAGATGGTGTATCCGACCGAACAAACGATTATCCTACGGCATCGGATAAGTTATATACCAAGTTTATTGTATGTATTGATAAAACAGACCAAAACATAATATTCTATCAAAACAACAGTAACAAACGATGGTGGGTAGAAGTACCTCACCCTACCGATTCGGAGAAAAAAGTTATTGTTTCGTGTAATCATTCCGATTATGTATCGGCAACACATCAAGAAATACCCGAATGTTGGTTTAATACCGTTCAAAAAATGATTTAATGCACTACACACAGCTACATCTTACATTATTGTAGTTTGGTATGAATGTTTTATTTTCAAGCCTTTTTTGGTTGTTGGTTAAAGTGTAAAAAAATAATGACTTGATACATTTATCTTGGGTGTTGATTTGTTTGTCAAAAAAAAATGTTTACTTTGTAGGGTAAAATGAGTTAAGAATAAGTTATGGAAAGTCGAAACTTAAAACTTGAAAAAATGAGACGCAAAATTACCTGCTCAATATTGTTGCTTTTATTTGCGGCTAATGCTTTTGCACAACAAACGCCATTGTTTAATCATGTATTCTTTAATAAAGTACATCAAAATCCTGCCTTTGCCGGTTTACAAGACGAAATTTGTGTAAATATTATGAACAGGCAACAATGGGTTGGTTTGGAGGGGGCACCGCAATCAACGGTTATTACTGCTAATACTCCCATCAGTTTATTTGGTACAAACAGTGGAGTAGGAATTAGTGTATTAGATGATAGAATTGGATTTGAAAAAACATTTGGAGCCAAGTTGGACTATTCTTATATACACAGTTTAAGAGCCGGAAGGTTAAGTATAGGTTTAAAATTGGGAATGTTTAATAAGTCGTTTGAAGGAACATGGAAAACTCCTGATGGTACAATATTTCCAAACGACCCTGTTTTACCGCAAGAAAAAGCTCAGGATTTGGTCTTTGATATGGGGTTTGGAGCTGTATATATGTTAAATAATTTTTATTTTGGTGTTTCCGCCTTACATTTAACCGAGCCTAAATTCAAATTTTCTAATGAAAATAATGTTTCTTATTTACGAAGGCATTATTTTATTACCACGGGCTATAAATTAGATATAGCAAGCTCTCCAATAGAATTGTCACCAAATTTATTGGTTCAATTTGATGAAGCATCTCCACAATTTGTTCTAAGTATTAATGCAACGTACAATAAAAAGTTTTGGGGTGGCGTTACATATAGAACAATGAGTGAATTGGAAGCGAATTTGGGCATAGAATTATTTAATGGCATAAAAATTGGATACTCTTACGGTACGAGCCTTTCAAAAATGATAAGTACCAATGAAGGAAGCCATGAAGTAATGATAGGCTACTGCTTTAACTTAGAATTTGGAGGGATTCCTCAAAAATACAGAAGCGTTAGATTTTTATAACAGTTTAGAGAACATAAAACAGCATTAAGCGATGACTACAAGTTTTGATATTATGAAGAAGATTATTTTTTTGGTTGCACTTGTATCTATTTTGGCAAGTTGCACAAGCAAAGGTCCTAGAGGCGAATTGGTAGGTGTACCCGATAGAAAAGATTTTTATGAGAAAGACCCTTACGGAATGACCTTAATCCCGATGGGATCGTTTACCATGGGACCCAATGGAGAAGACATTACATTTGCAGTAACAGCAAGAGCAAAAACAGTTTCAATAGATCCGTTTTGGATGGATATTACGGAGATAACTAATAACGAGTACCGTCAATTCGTGTATTGGGTTAGAGACTCTATTGCAAGACGATTGTTGATAAAAGCTGATATAGAGGGATATAAAGCAGAAATAGATGAAGATGCAATTATCGAAGGATATGACCATGATGACCCTAAAACTTGTTATTTAAATTGGGAAAAAAAGATAGAGTGGATGGGAAATAAAAAAGAAGGTAATCAAGAAGAAGTTCAAGATGCCTTGAAAGAAATGTTTTATCCTGAACACGAACGTTTTTATAGAAGAAAAGAGATAGATACAAGAAAACTTATATACGAATATCAATGGGTAGATTTGAAACAAGCGGCATTGAAAACCAACAGATATAATTACAAGGAAGATTTTTCGGGTGGGGGATATGAAGGAGAGGTTATAAATGAAAAAGGTGAAAAAGAACCTTTAAAAGACAGGTCGTCATTTATAATGTCCGCAAAAATTAATGTATACCCCGATACATTGGTTTGGATGGCTGATTACACCTATTCTTATAATGAACCTTATGCTAAAAATTACTTCTGGCACCCTGCATTCGATAATTATCCGGTAGTGGGAGTAACTTGGAAACAAGCAAATGCTTTCTGTGTATGGAGAACTGAGTTATTAAGAAACTATTTGGCACAACAAGGAGAAAATCCACCTGACAAATACAGATTGCCTACTGAAGCCGAATGGGAATATGCAGCACGAGGAGGTTTAGCACTTTCTATGTATCCTTGGGGAGGTCCTTATACACGAAACAATACAGGTTGTTTTATAGCAAACTTTAAACCGCTACGAGGAAACTACGGTGATGATGGTGCAAATGAAACATTGGAGGTTGCCTTATTTTCTCCCAACGAGTGGGGATTATACGATATGGCGGGAAACGTTGCGGAGTGGACATCAAATGCTTATGATGAGTCCGGCTATACATTTACACACGACTTGAATCCCGATTACGTTTATAATGCACTTTCATCAGACCCACCTTCACTAAAACGAAAGGTTATAAGAGGAGGTTCGTGGAAAGATATAGGTTTTTACCTACAAGTAGGAAGAAGAACTTACGAATATCAAGATACTGCTAAATCTTATGTAGGCTTCCGTTGTGTAAGGTCATTACTTGGAAGAGGCGGAAACAGTCAATATGATTTCAGTAAATATAATTAATTAGATACATGCATGAGTTAGAGATATAGTTAAACTGTATCTCTAATTTGTATATGTTTGGCTTCTATTTGCGTATTTCCGGATAGTTTGCCTTATTTTTTGTGTAAAAAATACTAATATTTTAAAATATAACATTCACATAATTAGGGTATTATGTGTCTTGTAAAACTTTTGATGGTTAAAATAAATTTGTATATTAAAAAAATAAAATTTAATTTAGCCATCTTTAAAATGAATTTATTTATTTAATTAACTAAAACAAATACTTATTATGGGACTTGCTAAATTGACACAAACACATGGTTGGAAAAATTTTATGGCTAAGCTATACGGATTTGGTGCTTCAATAGTTATTGTTGGTGCATTATTTAAAATTATGCACTGGCCTGGTGCGGGAGCTATGCTTATGTTAGGATTGGGAACAGAGGCAGTAATCTTCTTTTTCTCAGCTTTTGAACCTCTACATGAGGAGTTGGATTGGACTTTGGTTTATCCTGAGTTGTCCGGAATAAAAGAAGATGATTTAGATGTAGAAACTTTTAAAACTACTAAAACTTCTGTTTCAGGTGGAGCAGCACTAAGTAAATTTGACGAAATGCTTGAAAAAGCAGGAGGTGAAGATTTATTTGCAAAAGTTGGCACAGGGTTGGAAAACTTAAATCAGCGTGTTGGCGAACTTGGTTCTATTGCAGATGCGGCAGTTGCAACCAATGATTTTACAAAAAATGTAAATCAAGCATCAGAGTCGGTACAAGAGTTATCTGCAACATACAAAGAATCGGCAGAAGGTTATAAAAAATCGGCAGAATCTCTTAATTACTCAACAGAGTCTTTATCAGACGCATTCAATAAAAATGCACAAATAGTATCTGAAAAGAGTAATGACTTCAGTTCGGCTTACGATAAGTTAGCAAGTAGCATGGATGTAGATTTCTCAGTTTTAAAAACAGGAAACTCTGAGTACAGTTCTCACATGAGTTCATTAAATAAAAACTTAGAGGCACTTAATGCAATATTTGAACTTCAAGTTAATGAAGCCGATCTTGACAAAATGATGGCTGACTTGAGCGGTTCGGTAGAGCATTCAAGAAAATATCATGCAGAAATCAGAAAATTAGGAGAAAGATTAGAATCATTAAATAACGTATATGGTAATATGTTGGCAGCCATGAATGTAAAAGTAGACTAAAGTAAATCATATTTAATCATTTAAAATTCTGAAAAATTATGGGACACGGAAAAGAAACGCCACGGCAGAAGATGATTGGTATGATGTACTTGGTTCTTACTGCACTTTTGGCTTTAAACGTTGCAGCTGAAGTATTAAATGCTTTTAGTCTGATTGACGACAGTTTACGAAAAACAACGGAGATAACTGTTGGGAATAATGACGCGATTTATAATGATTTTGTTAAGGCAAAGGAAGAAAACCCTGCTAAAGCAAAAAAATTACACGATAAGGCTTTTGCAATAAAAAAACAGGCAGATAAGCTGGTTGAGTATATAGACACTCTTAAAGTTAAGTTGGTTAGAACAGTAGAAGGTCCTCTAGGAGATCCTAACAACATAGTTAAAAAGGACGACATAAATGTTCCCGGACAAATTATGATAACTGAGCAAGTTGACGGACAATCCAGAGGAGATATTCTTAAAGAGAAAATCAATAAGTATAGAGAGTTTTTAATTTCAAAATTGGAACAAGGTAAGAATACTGAAGGAATTGTTGATAACTTAAATAGAACCTTAAATACTGATGATATTATAGGGCAAGAAGGTAATAAGGTGCCTTGGAAAGTTGCTAACTTTGAACATTTGCCGTTAGCGGGTGTAGTAGCATTGATGTCAAAAATGCAAGCAGACGTTAGAAATGCAGAATCTTCAATGTTAACCTATTTGTATTCAGCGATTGATGCAGGTTCTTTTAAGTTTAATAAAATTGAAGCAATAGTAACAGCTCCTTCAAATTATGTTCTTAAAGGACAACCTTTTAAAGCACAGGTTTTTATAGCAGCATCTGACTCTACCGTAAAACCCGTTATAAAATTAAACGGGGGTAAACAACTGCCTGTTGAGCAAGGTAAAGGTATTTTTACAGGATCTACAGCTTCAGCAGGTCCAAAATCTTTTGGAGGTGTTATAGAACTTAAAAATCCAAAAACAGGACAAATAATCAAGTATCCTTTCAAGAGTGAGTATACTGTTGGTGAAGCAAGCCTTGTGGTATCGCCCACCAAGATGAATGTATTTTACATTGGTGTTGAAAACCCTGTTGATGTATCGGTTCCGGGTGTGCCACCAAGTAAGGTGTCGGCTTTTTTGAGCGGTGCAGGTAGCATAAAAAGAAAAGGAAATGGATATGTTGTAAGAGTTAAAGGACCTCAAGGTAAAAAAGTGAGAGTAGGAGCTAGTGCCGATTTAAATGGTCAAAAGAAGAATATGGGTTCAAAAGAATTCCGTGTAAAACGAGTTCCTAACCCTGTTGCTATGGTAGGAGGAAAAAAAGAAGGTATAGTAGATAAAGGATTTCTTACTGTACAGAGTGGTGTTGCAGCAGTTATGGAGAACTTCGACTTTGACTTGAAATTTAAAGTTATTAGTTTTGTTGTTTCCACTACCGATAGAGGTGGTTATGTTAAAGAAGAAAAAGCAAGAGGACCAAGATTTAATAGCGCACAAAAAAGGTTAATTGCAAGTGCCAGACCTAAAAGCAGGGTTCTTATAACAGATATTAAAGCAAAAGGTCCTGACGGTTCTATAAGAAGTTTGAACTCAATAGCATTTAAAATGAGATAGTAAAATTATCTTATATTAAATATAACATAAAGTATTATAGTGCTTTTAATGTATGGGTGTAAGTTAATTACACCCATACTGTTAATATGTAGTTTAGAAAGTGTTTACTTGCGTATTTAAGGTGCTAGCTTGTATTGTTTCTTTAGCTGTTTTAAATTAATATTGGCAAGGAATTTGATATTTAGAAGTTGTATAACTGAAATTTTCTTTTAAAAACACAATAAAGGATATAAAAAGGCAGTTATTAATTTGTAATCTATAAAGTTGATGTATTTTTTATTTTTTGGTTTTATGCTGATTATTTTAAAATTTCGGCTTTATAATTTCTCTCTATTACGAACATTAAAATTATATAAAAGATGAGTAAAAAAGTAATATCAGTCGTTCTGTTATTTTCCATGTTTTTTGGTTTCAATGCACTAAAAGCACAGGAAGTATTAAATGGAGTTTTTGTGCAGAGTCATGTTATCAGCAAAAAACCGGTGCCTTATCAGTATGTTAGAGAGGCTGATGTAATGTGGTCGAAAACAGTTTGGCGAAAGATACAATTAAAGGAAAAGATAAATCATCCTTTGTATTATCCCGAGAGGATAATGGGAGAAAGAATGAGTCTAATGTCTTTATTGCTTTGGGGCATTAAAAACCAAGGTTTAACAGCTTATGATGAGGATGTAAGTACCGGTGATGAGTTTGCAGTGGTAATGTCGCAAGAGCAGATACAAGAGCGATTGGGAGCAAAAAAGGAGTACACTACTGTTACCGATGTTGAAACAGGAGAAGTAACAGAACGTGTGGTAGAAGGTGAGGCTCACCCTGAGGAAATTAAGGAATTGTTATTAAAAGAGGTTTGGTTTTTTGACAAGCAGCGTTCTGTTATGGAGGTTAGGATAGTAGGTATATGTCCAATCAGAATGTACAAAAGAGACCCTAACGACCCTGATGCCAAATTGGAACCAATGAAAGTTTTTTGGATATATTATCCCGAAGCCAGAAAAATATTGGCAAATCACTATGTATTTAATAGTCGTAATAACGTTCAAGCAGGAACGTTTGATGAGTTATTTTTAAGCAGAAGATTTTCAAGCTATATTACCAGAGAGTCAAATGTTTACAATGATAGACCTATAAGCCAGTATACTATTGGTTTAGAATCTATGCTTGAGGCTGAACGAATCAAAGAGAATATTTATAATTACGAGCAAGACCTTTGGCATTATTAAAATGGAACTTATATTAAGTTAATATAAAAACTAAGAACTGATTAAACTTTCATTTTTTTAGAAATAGAAGGAGTTTAAAAGATTTATAAGACCTTACGTATTAAAATATGTAAGGTCTTTTATTTTTTGATATATTTTTCTTTACATTTGCAAAATATAGAACTCATTTCAACTTCTAATCCTGTAAGAAATAGAAAAAGTATACGTGAGTTAATAATTAACTTTAGTTTAATAAACCATTAAATTATACTATTATGCTTAAACAATTTTTTTTGATTCTGACAACAATTACATTAGTGATGTTTTTATCACGGTGTGAGAGCAACAAGCAAGGTGTAGAAAAAGCCTTGGCATCTATTAATACGGAAGATTTAACTCGTCATGTTAAGATTTTGGCTTCAGATGAATTTGAAGGTAGGCGACCATTTACAAAAGGAGAGAACAAAACTATTGAATATCTTGAAAAAGAGTTTAAAAAAATAGGACTTGAACCTGCCAATAAGGGAAGCTACTTTCAAAAAGTGCCTTTGGTGGAAGTTACTACCACTCCTACAACTGAAATGATTATATCTTCGGGCAAAAAGGAACTAAAGCTGAAATATAAAAGCGAATTTGTCGCAGTTTCGCGCAGATTAACCGATAAGATTGATGTTAAAAACTCGGATTTGGTATTTGCAGGATACGGAGTGGTTGCACCTGAATACAATTGGAATGATTACAAAGACCTTGATGTAAAGGGTAAAACCGTAGTTGTATTGTCCAACGATCCCGGATTACATTCAAATGACAACAATTTTTTCAAAGGTAAGATAATGACCTATTACGGCAGGTGGACTTATAAGTATGAAGAAGCTGCTCGCAGAGGTGCAACTGGCTTAATAATTATACATGACGATTTGGGAGCAGGTTATCCTTGGAATGTGGTTTTAAACGGTGCATTAATACCCGACTTATATTTGGTTCCTAAGGATAAATATGAATCAAGGTGTAAAATTGAGGCTTGGATAACTCAAAGTACGGCAAAAAAACTATTTGAATTTGCAGGTTTGGATTTTAATATCACTAAAAAGGCTAAAAGTCCTGATTTTAAAGCTGTCCCAATGAAAGCAAAGTTTTCTTTATCATTAAATAGTGCGCAAAAGTACAAGGAAACTAATAATGTATTGGGATATATAAAAGGCAGTAAGCGACCCTATGAGGTAATAGTATATTCGGGACATTGGGATCATTTGGGTATAGGGCAAGCTATTGACGGCGACTCTATATACAACGGTGCTGTTGATAATGGAACCACTCTTGCTTGGATGCTTGAAATTGCACAGGCTTATACTAAATTAGACAAAAAACCTGAACGTTCTATTGTGTTTTTTGCTCCTTCTGCTGAGGAAACAGGCTTGTTGGGTTCAGCTTATTACGTTGCAAATCCTATTTTTGCCATTGACAAAACTGTTGCCAATATTAATAATGACTTAATGTTGCCTTATGGCAAAATGAAAGATGTTATGGTTACAGGATACGGGCAATCAGAGTTGGAAGATTATTTGGCTGAGGCTGCTAAGGCACAAGACAGATATATTTTACCAGACCCAAATCCACATACGGGAATGTTTTTCCGTTCTGATCATTTCAGCTTTGTAAAAGCAGGCGTACCTTCATTATTTGCACGCGGAAATTGCGAACACTTTGAAAAAGGTAAAGAATGGATGCAGAAAAAAGAAAATGAATGGATTAAGAAATGCTATCATAAACCTGCTGATGAATATAATGATAGTTGGGATTTAACGGGAGTTGCAGACGATGCCAAACTTTTGTTTATGGTAGGCTACAAGTTAAGCAACGAAACAAGTTTCCCGAAATGGAAAGACGGTTCGGAGTTTAAGCATTTGCGTAAGTAATCTTACAGATTATAAAAAAAATCCGAGTAATTTGGCTCGGATTTTTTTATTGAGAAGAATTAGATTAAAAATTATAATTTACCTGCCGTGGCATTGCTTATATTTTTTGCCGCTACCACAAGGACAGGGTGCATTTCGGCTTATTTTTTTCTCTACTCTTACAGGTTGCAGTTTTTCCTCTTTTTTTCCTTCTCCTCCTTCTGAGCGACCTTCTCTGAACTTGCTCATATCTAATCTCTTGCGTTCTCTGGCTTGACGCACGTCTGATGGCTTTTCAACAGGTATTTGAGCTTTTACAAGAAGCGATACAACATTACGGTTGTTTTCATCAACCATATTTTTGAACAAATCAAATGACTCTAACTTGTATATTAACAATGGGTCTTTTTGTTCGTAGGTTGCATTTTGTACCGACTGTTTTAAGTCGTCCATTTCTCTAAGATGCTCTTTCCATGATTCATCTATATTGGCAAGTATACTTGTTTTTTCAAATGCCTTAACTACTTCTTTACCTTCCGATTCATAAGCAGCCTTTAAGTTTACCATAACTTGATAAATTTTTGTGCCGTCGGTTATCGGTACCAATATATTTTCGTACTGCTGACCTTGTTTCTCGTAAACCTCTTTTATAATAGGATAGGATTGCTCGGCTATAATTTTTACCTTTTGTTGGTAAGTCGTCAATGCTTTTTCGTAAACTCTATCTACAATGTCTGATACAGCCATCTTCAAAAACTCTGCCTCATTAATAGGCGATTCTATTGACAGCAACCTGATTAAGTCTATCTTAAAATCTTCAAATTCGCTAATTCCGTGATGTTGTTCCACAAGGCTTTCGCAAACATCATACATCATATTGGCAATATCTACTTTTATTCGCTCGCCATATAAAGCGTGTCTTCGTTTTTTGTAAACAACTTCACGTTGAGAGTTCATAACATCGTCATATTCCAACAAACGCTTTCGTATTCCAAAGTTGTTTTCCTCAACTTTTTTCTGCGCTCTCTCAATAGATTTAGAAATCATGGAGTGTTGTATTACTTCGCCCTCTTCTAAACCCATTCTGTCCATTAGCTTGGATATTCTGTCGGAACCGAACATACGCATTAAGTCATCCTCGAGAGAAACAAAAAACTGTGAAGAACCCGGATCACCTTGTCGTCCTGAACGACCTCGCAACTGCCTGTCTACTCGCCTTGACTCATGTCGCTCGGTACCCAAAATTGCCAAACCTCCCTGACTCTTAACGTAATCAGACAGCTTAATGTCGGTACCACGACCTGCCATATTGGTAGCTATTGTTACGGTGCGTTCCTTTCCGGCTTCAGCAACAATATCCGCCTCGCGCTGATGCAGCTTGGCATTTAATACATTGTGCTTTATGTTGTTACGTTTCAGCATTCGGCTTAATAACTCCGATATTTCAACCGAAGTAGTACCAACCAATACCGGTCTGTCTTGTTTTACTAAGCTTACGCACTCGTTAATTACGGCGTTATATTTTTCTCGTTTTGTTTTGTATACAAGATCTTGTTTGTCGTCTCTGGCAATCGGACGGTTTGTGGGTATTACTACAACATCAAGTTTATAAATGTCCCATAATTCACCGGCTTCTGTTTCGGCAGTACCCGTCATACCCGCCAATTTATGGTACATTCTAAAGTAATTTTGTAATGTAATTGTTGCAAATGTTTGAGTAGCTGCTTCTACTTTTACATTTTCTTTTGCCTCAATTGCCTGATGAAGTCCGTCAGAGTATCTTCTACCCTCCATTATACGACCTGTTTGCTCATCAACAATCTTCACCTTGTTATCTATTACTACATACTCAATGTCTTTCTCGAACATTGCGTAGGCTTTCAATAGTTGGTTTATTGTATGAACTCGCTCCGACTTAACAGAGTAGTCTGAAAGCAGCTTGTCTTTTTTTGCAGCTTTCTTTTTATCTGATAATTCAGTATCTTTATCAATTTCAGATAATTCAGAGCCAATATCAGGCAATACAAAAAATGAAGCATCATCAACATCTGTCGAAATCAGGTCAATACCCTTATCCGTCATATCAATTGAGTTGTTTTTTTCATCAATTACAAAATACAACTCATCTGTTATTTCAGGCATACGTTTAGCATTTTCAGCCAAATAGATATTCTCTGTTTTTAAAAGCAAAGTTTTAGTTCCTTGCTCACTCAGATATTTTATAATAGCCTTGTTTTTTGGCAATCCTTTAAAAGCCCTAAGCAATAAAATTCCACCTTTTTCGGTGTCTCCTTGTGCAATTAATTTTTTGGCATCACTCAAAAGTTGAGTTACTAATGTGCGCTGAGCATTAACAAGTTTAACAACATAGTTTTTCAGTTCGCCAAACAGTTGCTTATCACCTTGAGGTACGGGACCTGAAATGATTAAAGGGGTTCTGGCATCGTCAATCAATACTGAATCAACCTCATCGACTATTGAAAAATGATGCTTGCGCTGTACCAAATCTTCGGGCGATATTGCCATATTATCTCTAAGGTAGTCAAAACCAAACTCATTGTTTGTTCCGTAGGTTATATCTGCCAAATATGCATTTCTTCTTGCCTCTGAGTTTGGCTCGTGCTTATCAATACAATCTACCGATAATCCGTGAAATTCAAATAATGGTCCCATCCACTCGGCATCACGTTTTGCAAGATAATCGTTCACTGTTACCAAATGTACGCCTCGCCCGGTTAGGGCATTAAGGAATACGGGCAGAGTTGCAACAAGTGTTTTACCTTCACCTGTCGCCATCTCGGCAATTTTACCTTGATGTAGTACGATTCCGCCCATTAACTGCACATCATAGTGAATCATTTCCCATTTGATTTCGTTGCCTCCTGCAATCCACTTGTTGTAGTAAACGGCTGTATTGCCTTTTATTTCCACATTGTCTTTTTCGGCTGCAAGATGTCTGTCAAAATCAGTGGCAGTAACCTCTACGGTGTCGTTTTCGGTAAAACGCTTTGCAGTCTCTTTCATTATAGAAAAAGCTGTTGGCAAAATTTCATTCAGCTTTACCTCAATTTTCTTTACAATATCTTCGTCCAGCTTGTCAATTGTTTCATAGATACCTTCTCTTTCGTCTATGCTTATTTCGTCAGCATCTATTTTTTTTCGCAATTCTGCAATTTTATCTTCTTCGGGTTTAACACTGTCGGCAATTGCTTTTTTTAACAACTCTGTTTTTGCCCTTAATTCATCGTTTGATAACTTGCTTATGCTCTCGTATTCTGATTTTATTTTTTCAACAATTGGCCAAATTTGTTTTCGGTCACGGTCAGATTTCTTACCTAGAAATTTATTTAAAAAGCCGCCTATTCCCATAATATGTCAGTTTTTGTTTTATTATTTCAGCTGTTTGGTATCAGCCTATAAATGTTATTTTTAGCTTTAATTCAAGCTAGCAAAGGTAATCTTTTTTTTAATAACTAAAAATTAAAAATAATGATAAGTTTACAATTATCACCATACTCTTTTTATATCCCCTAAAAAAATAGATTAATTTATCCAAAAATAATGTTGTTTTAATATGATATTTCAAAATTTAATGCCTAATTCTTTTTCTAATAATCTTATTTGTTCGGCATTTTTTGCTGCAAATTTTTTATACTCTTCGGTTTCAGGATATAATGCCTTGTGTTGCAGGTTTCTCTGAATTTGCTTTACTTTTTTTACAAGCTCTTTGGTTTCGGAACTGAAAAAACTGTCTTCAAATTTTTCCCAAATATAATCAACTGCTAAATCGTTGGGGTGTAACAAATCATCAGCATAAAACCTGTAATCACGCAAATCGTCCATCATAATTTCATAGGAAGGAAAATAATGTGTATGGTTGTATTTATCCAATAATTTATTTATAAGAATAAAGAGGTAAGATTTACTTACTTGGTTGTTTACGGCTCCATCTTTCCAATGCCTTACAGGACTTACCGTAAATACTATCTCTAAATTAGGGTTGAATGTCTTTAGATTGTCTATCAACGCGTTATAGCTGTCATATACATTGTCTAAATCTAACAAAGAGTTCTCAAATTTGTAGTGTGGTAATTTATGACAGTTGGCTACTATTGTATTGTTTGTTAATAATTTATATGCTCTAAATGTCCCAAATGTTATGTATAAAAGGCTTGCTTCTTTTAAGAAATCATGAGCATTGCTGATACTGTTGTTGATTTTTTTTAACACCGTAAGTTTATCAGTACCCGAAAAAATACCATGATGTGCAAAACTGATATATCTTTCTTTGTAGAAATATAAATCATCTTCGTTAAACGTACGTAAATTAACTATATCTTGCAGCGATTTCAGCACAGATTGAGGGTTGTACAATATCCCGAAAGGATTTATCAAACAAGGTATTTTAAAATTGCATAGTTTTTTGCCTATATTTTCAGAAAAACACGAACCTATAAACATTATTTTTTTTGTGTAATCAATTTTGTTTTTAAACTTCTCGGGTTCTATTTCTAACTTGAATTTTATCATTTTGTAAATAAGTAAAGTTTAAATTAGTGCAATAAAGAAACGCAAAGTTAAATCACAAAGTGTCTCTAAATTTTTTGTTTTCGATACTTTGTGAAATTACTTTGCGTAACTTTCTAATAAATCATACCGTGTTATGAATACACTTATTTTGTACTTTAAAAAGGACAATAATGTGGATATTGCCCTTATTTACATCTTAATAAGGCAAGCAAGGGCTTGCCTATATGTATTTTAACTTATAACTATAAGGAGCCAATCATTTTGGTTGGGTCTACCCATTCTGTAAATTCAGCATCGGTTAAATAACCAAGTGCAAGAGCAGCTTCTCTTAATGTTGTGCCTTCTTTATGTGCTTTTTTAGCAATAGATGCGGCTTTCTCATAACCAATATGAGTATTTAAAGCAGTTACCAACATTAATGAGTTCTCAAGATGTGCAGCAATTGCTTCTTTGTTAGGCTCAATGCCAACAGCCAAATTATTGTTAAACGAAACACAAGCATCGCCCAATAAACGAGCAGATTGCAAGAAGTTATAAATCATAACAGGCTTAAATACATTTAGCTCAAAATGACCGTTCATGCCGCCTACCGATATTGCAGTATCGTTACCTATTACTTGCGAGCAAACCATAGTAATTGCCTCAACCTGTGTTGGGTTTACTTTACCCGGCATAATAGACGAACCCGGCTCATTTGAAGGAATTATCAATTCGCCAATTCCGCAACGAGGACCCGATGCCATTAATCTAATATCATTGGCAATCTTCATTAAACTTACGGCAACTGTTTTTAAAGCACCCGATGCCTCCACGATAGCATCATGAGCAGCCAAGCCTTCAAATTTATTGCTTCCTGTTACAAATGGTAAGCCTGTAAATTCTGCAATTTTCTTAGCAACCAACACATCATATCCTTTAGGAGTATTAATTCCTGTTCCTACTGCTGTGCCTCCAAGTGCTAATTCCGATAAATGCTTTAAGCTGTTTTTAATAGTTGCAATACCATGGTCAAGCTGTGATACATAACCCGAAAATTCCTGACCTAATGTAAGCGGTGTAGCATCCATCCAGTGTGTACGACCAATTTTAACGATGTCGTTAAATGCCTTTGCTTTTTCATTTAAAGTGTTGCGCAATAACTCAATGCCCGGAATTGTTGTTTCAATCAACATTTTATAAGCAGAAATGTGCATGGCTGTAGGGAAAGTATCATTCGACGATTGTGACTTATTTACATCATCATTTGGGTGAATTAATTTTGTTCCTTCGCCAAGTTTACCTCCGTTTAGTACATGAGCTCTGTTTGAAACAACCTCGTTCACATTCATATTCGACTGTGTTCCCGAGCCGGTTTGCCATATTACCAATGGGAATTGGTCATACAATTTACCCTCGATAATTTCATCACAAACTTTGGTAATCAGTTGTTTTTTCTCATCAGGTAAAACGCCCAATTCGCAATTGGCAGCAGCAGCAGCTTTTTTAAGATAACCAAAAGCAGCTATCACCTCTTTTGGCATACTTGCAGGATTACCAATTTTAAAATTTTCTGACGACCTTTGAGTTTGAGCACCCCAATACTTATCGGCAGGTACTTTTACTTCGCCCATAGTATCTTTTTCAATTCTATACTCCATAATGTTATATGTTTAAAAAGTTTAAATTATATAATAATCCAACAAATGTAGTAATAATTTTTAATTTTAAAATTAAAAAGTAAAAGTTTAACGATAAATTGGAACAGATTGATGTTTCAACTTGGATTTGGCATTATTATATACTGCTAATTATCAATTATTAACCTAACATTTTGGTCATCAGACCTCACAGGTTTTCAAAACCTGTGAGGTCTCTGCCACCTTAATGTGAAAAAGAAGGTATAACTGCTTCAAAAGGGCAAAAAAAGCACCAAAATACTATTACACTAACCTTCTTAAAATTAAACTAATATATTTGCAGTTATAAATTATTCATTAACCGCTAATGAGTTATTTGGCATTCCCTTTTTATTTTGTAATTTTGCCTCATGATTATTAAAAGGTAATGAATAATTTGAGTTATGAGTTAATCACCAATCATTCATCACTCATAAAATTTAAACATATGAACTATGTAGAATTAAAGTGCGAGATAATTCCTTACAGTCAAGAAATTGCGGAAATGTTAATAGCCGAAATGAGTTGTCATAAATTTGAAAGTTTTGTTGAAGATGACCCGTATTTATGCGCATATATACAAGAAGATGATTGGTCTAATGCCATATTACCAAGTATGCGATTGGTCTCAAATCTTGACCATAAGGTAATATATTCGCACAAAAGAATAGAGCAAGAGAATTGGAACAAAACATGGGAAGAAAACTATTTTAAACCAATATGTATTAATAACCAATGTGTTATAAAAAGCTCATTTCATGCAGATTATCCTGATGTACAATATGTTATAAATATTGACCCTAAAATGGCATTTGGCACCGGGCATCACGAAACAACAAGTTTAATTATAGAAGAGATTTTAAACCTAGATGTTACAAACAAATCTATTTTGGATATGGGTTGCGGAACTGGTGTGTTGGCAATTTTAAGTGCCATGAAATCGGCAAATGATATTGTGGCTGTAGATTATGATATTTGGTCGTATAACAATACCTTGGAAAATATTAAACTAAATAAAACAGACAATATTAAGGTGTTACATGGTGATGTAAGCGTATTAGATGACAAAAAATACGATATAATATATGCAAATATTAATAAAAATGTTTTGTTACAAGATATTTCCGAATATGCAAAAAGATTAAATCCAAACGGCAACTTGATGTTAAGCGGTTTTTACGAAAGCGATATTGAGGATATAAATGAAGTGGCAGATAAATGCCAACTTAAATTATCTAAAAAAACAACAAAAAATGAATGGGCAATGCTTGTTTATACTAATTGATAGTTGACAATGGATAATTGATAATTGACAATGAATAATTAAATAGGGATACGCTGTCTTAATTGTCATAAATTATTATTCACTTATAAAATTAACGAATTATCAAATTAACACATTAACCAAATGAGTAGAATACAATTTGAGCGTAGAAAAAAGAAAAGAATGTTTCTTTTACCATTAGTAGTGCTGCTTCTATTATACATAGCAATACCTACTATATTAATAAATAAAGGCAGTAAACTGCTAAACAAGGCACAAAGCAAAATAGAGCAAGCAGATGTTTATGCTCCAACGGTAGAATTTTACAATGGAATGACTTTTTTACAAACGGCATCGTCATTCCCGGGTTTTTCGTTTTGGGCAGATAATGTAATAGAATCAAGTGTGGGGAAACTGGCAAGTCTTCAAGAAACTAAGCTTAAAGCATTGTTGATTAGTAAGATAAACAAAACAAATAAAGAGGTTGAAAATATATCTATTCACAAAAAACAAGATAATAATAAAAGGTTTTTGCATATTATAACAAAAGCCGGAGCCAAAATTGAGTTGGAATTAAGTGATAGTTTACTAACTACGATTGATTCATCGTATTGCAGAGGGTGGACTAAATTTTTTGACAAAACAGGTTCTGATAAATCAAAATTACACAGTATATGCAAGCAGTAAAAAACATATCTACAAAATTAAACTTTGCAAATATTATTTCGGTAATATTTCACCCTATACTTATGCCGTCTTATTTTTTGCTGATACTTTTCAACTCATATACGTATTACTTTTTAATACCTTTTGAGTTGAAAAAATTTATCTTCATATTGGTTTTTCTATGCTCGTTTCTTATACCTGTTTCCATGATACCTTTGTTTATGCGTTTAAAGGTAATTACTAATGTGCAAATGTTTAATCGCTCCGAACGCATTATTCCATACTCAATAGGTGCTTTGTCGTATTTTTTTGCGGCATATTGGCTTAGCAGGTTCAATCATTCAATATTTGATTTTATAAGAATATTTATGATTGCTTCGGCAACACTTATTTTATTATCTGCGGCAATCTCCGTGAAATGGAAAATAAGTGCACATTTAACAGGTGTAGGCGGCTTAATGTCGGCAATATATTTTTATGGTATCAATTTTATGTCTGATTTTTCAGGAATATTAGCAGCAGTAAGCATAGTTGCAGGCGTAACGGCTTATTCTCGTCTAAAGCTTAAAGCACACAGCACAGCGCAAGTGTACAGTGGTTTTTTATTGGGTTTTTTGGGAATGCTTGTAATGCTAATAGTGTTGTAAACATGAGGCATGTATAGCATTTTCTGAATGCACCTGAATAATGAGGTTCTGCCTAATCGCTTTTCTTTCAAACAAAAAGTAGCGCCTAAATCTTGCCAAGGGATAGCTTGATAAATTTTACCTAAATTACTTTCTAAAAAACGCTTATAAAACAGATTATAATTGTCTTCTATTGAAAAAAGAGACAAAGTGGGTTGTATTTCTGAAATTTTTTGTACTTTTGTCATATATTGAAGTTTTGAAAACCCCGTTTTTTGGCTCTAAAGTCATATTTCGGGGTTATTTTTCTGCGAACACACAAAATAGGATTCTTATTTACAAATATTTATGGGTTTTCTGAATGCGCCTAACTAAAAAACAAATCTATCATGAACAAAAAAACATTAGTACTAACAATTATTACATTTTTTATTTCAAGTGCTTTATTTGCACAAGTTGATAAAAGCGATTGGGTTAATGGCATTCCCGATGGTTGTACGGCAATAACCGTTGGCAAAAAAGCAAGTGCCGACGGCTCGGTAATGAACTCACATACTGATGATAGTCATCGTACCCGCTCATGGATGGATATTCAGCCTCCTAAAAAATATAAATCGGGTGCAAAAATGGCAATGTATAAACGCAGTAAAAACGATAAATTGGCAATGCCTGCCTATCAACATACCAAGATAGGTGAAATACCGCAAGCAAAATCCACGTTTGGCTTTGTAAATACGGCTTATCCTTGCATGAACACCAAACAATTAGGCATTGGAGAGTCTACTTTCGGTGGCAGAAAAGAATTGCAATCCAATAAGGGGCTGATTGATTGTCAGCGACTTGCGCAGATAATGCTAGAAAGATGCTCTACTGCCCGTCAGGCAATAAAATTAGCCGATGAGCTTACCAAAAAATACGGTTGGATAGATGCAGGCGAATGTCTTACCATTTCGGATACCAAAGAAGTTTGGCACTTTGAGATAGTAGGACCGGGAAAAGGCAAATTAGGAGCAGTGTGGGTTGCCCAACGAGTTCCCGACGACCATATATCTGTAAATGCCAATGCCAGCACAATAAAAGAGATTGATTTAAACAATAAAGATTACTTTATGGCATCTGAAAACATATATTCGGTAGCCAAAGAAAACGGTTGGTGGAACGGTGATAAGTCAAGCTTCAAATTTTGCTATGCCTACGCTCCCGAAAGCCGAAATACTTACGCATCAAGACGCAGAGAGTGGCGAATTTTTGATTTGGCAGCTCCTTCATTAAAATTAAACCCCAATGATAAGGATTATCCTTTTTCGGTAAAGCCCGACTCTCCTATCACTCTTAACAAAATGATGCAGTTTTTCCAAGATTATTACGAGGGAACTCCTTACGATATGACAAAGAATATTTGCTCTACCGACAAAGACGGCAAGAAAATAATATCGGTATTTGCCAATCCGTTTATGCCTTACGATATGTACGACCTGTTTAAAATCAACGGAGGATGGAACGAGCTTGGCGAGCGAACTATTGCAAGATGGTACACAATGTATGGAACCATTTTACAATCAAGAGATTGGCTACCCGATGAGATAGGAGGTGTTGTTTGGTTGGCACAAGATAATATTGTTAGTTCTATTTATGTGCCTGTATATTGTGGAGTAACTGATTTGCCTGCTTCGTATAAAACACCCGGAAGAGTTAATGGATTTACCAGAAAATCGGCATGGTGGGCTTTTAACAGAATGTCTACTTTGGCAACTCAACGTTGGGGCGATATGCGCAAAGATGTTGATAAAAAATGGAAGCCTATGCAAGCTGAATTATTCCAAAAGCAAAAAACTATTGAATCAGAAGCAAAAAATATTAAAAACAAACAAAAACGCATTGAATTTTTAACTGAATATACCAATAAATGGGGTAATAAGGTTGTGGACGAGGCTTGGAAATTGGGCGACTATTTCTGGACTAAATATGACGAGAAGTTTTAATTAAATTTCCCCCGATTTACATCGGGGGAAACAAATATTTCACCCCTACGGGGTTTAATCCTACGGGCTTCAACCAATCGCATAGCGATGATATGTTGATAGGCACGGGTGTAAACCTGTGTCATATTAATGGGAACAAACCCATGTAATGTCCAAATCCAACATTTTTCATACAAAAACAGCAAAAAACAAAAATAAAATCATTATATTTGCCATTGAAGGCGTAGAAATACAATGTCAAACGAATTTTCAAAAACAAGCTTGATTTAACAAGAAAAATCGTTATAAAAAGTCAGTTTTTTAATTTTAAAGCCACAGAAATTATGACAACACAAGACATCATAAGACAAACCAAATCGTTTACCGCAGAACAAAAACAAGAACTAGCATATTATTTTTTGTTATCAACAATGAGCGAAGCAAAAAAACGAAAATTTGCAAATTTGTTTCATTATAAAGACGATGTTGAGGAATTGAAACAAAATAAAAAGCCTCTTGACAACTTTATGAAAACCAAAGGAATATTGAAAGATATTGATTTGTCCGATATTACGGAAGAAAATATTTATTTACAAAACGACTAACCAATGAAAAAAATATTTGTAGATAGTTCTGTTATTATCGAATTTCAAAAGGATAATGTAAAGGCTGTTTCACTACTTACTAACTATAATGTTGAAGGAAACATTTTTTATATTAATCCCATTGTGGTGAGTGAGGTTGCATATATTTTGAAGAAAAAACTAAACCTGACAATACCGCAAATTTCTGATAAATTACAAGAATTTAATATACTGGCTATTGATAACAATACGATAATGCGAACCTATGATTATATGCACAAGTATAATATGAAACCAAATGATGCGATGATAGCTGCTACTTGTAAATATCACCAAGTACCTAATATACTTACATTAGACGATGATTTTAGGCAAGTTTGCAGTAACGAAAACATTACACTTTTGGACTAAAAAAACACCAAATCCAACATTTTTCATACAAAAACAGCAAAAAACAAAAATAAAATCATTATACTTGCCGTTGAAATCACAGAAATACAAGGGCAAGCGAATTTTCAAAAAAGGCTTGATTTTTGTGTGAAAACCGTTATATAAGGAAATAAATCATTTTTATTTCATAAATATGCATTATGGAAACACCAAAAAATACAACTGACAAAAAAGAAAAAGGGTTTGTTCACAAAGTAAAAATGGCTGCGGCTATTTTGTTAGGTGCTTTGGCTATTAATGCGGCAACCTCTCAAAATGCCAATGCACAAATGTTTAAAACAAGACCAATGTCTGAACAGAATGCAGAAAAAAAAGCGGAAGGAAAACAGCTAGATAAAACCATTGTTAAAGAAAAAGAGAAAAATGCTAAAAAAGAGATTATCAAAGCAAGGAACGAAAAAATAATAGCAGAAATGAGAGAAGGAAAAGGGAATAAACAACCTATAAGCCGAGCAAAAACTCAACAATTGTCGGGCGATGGAAAATAAAAAATATTAAGACTTTTTATAGTAAAATATACAAAAACAGTCTTTTTTCGGCTGTTTTTTTGTTTTTAAGAAACATAAAAAGCATAATATTTTGGATTTCAAAAATCTAAAAAACGTATTTTAAACCCGCAATAACTCTACTGCCAAGTACCGATATGGTTTTCTCCTCAAAATAATTACCGTAAAATGAATTTTGTATAATATGGTTTTTGTTCATTTGCAATAAATCATTGCCTTTTATATAAAAACTTAGTTTTTTAAGTTTATATCTTACAATTGGAGCAACTCTGTAATACTTTTCACTTAATTTATCGGATTTAAAATACTCTAAAGCTGTATGTAGTTCTATGCTAAAATGCTTGTAATCAATAAAAAAGTTAGAATACAGTTTGTTTAAAATAAATAGGCTGTTATTGCTAATATTCGATAGTGATATTTTATTTTGTTTTAAGCTGTATCCGAGTTCAAAATTGAATATTGACCGCCTAAAAACCGATAAAATTCTAATATTATTCGACATTTGTTCAGATTTGAATGTATTAGCCGTATTTTCTAAAAAATTATCCTTCTTTATTTGAGAAAACATCGAATTTAACCTAATAGAAAACGGGTATTTCCCTAATTTTTTATCCAACATAAAATATACCGATAAGTTACTGCTATTATCGGCAATAATGTGATAATGAGTATGATAATCGTTAGTAGTAACAGTATTTTTGGCAATAATATTTCTGCCCAAAGAATAATTTGCACCTATATTTAGCATGGTAGACGAAAACATATCGTATATGAAATAATTTAAATTGAAATTATCATAATCGGTAATGCTATTTTTACTGATATTGCGGTTAGCCGCCAATGTATTGTAATTACGAATATAGGCATTGGTAATTATATGGCTTGCTTTAACTGTTTCAATAGTTCTTTTGTACGATACAGATAAACTATGCGACTTATTAATATTCAGTTTTATGTTTGCAAAAGGCAGTAAATTATATTTATATAAATCACTTATTTTTATAGCATTATAATTAGCACCTGCCTGATAACTTATAAACGACCTCTGATTATTATAAAATTTAATCCCTACTGTGTGATTAATAAAATTTAGGTCGATATTGTTCTTTACATTATCAACTTTTAAATGCGAATTAAAGCGAGATGTTTGTTTAGAAATACCATAACTTATTTTGGTAAACAAATGCTTTACTACTTTCCTTGATATTGATGTTTTCAAACCGTAATTACTGTAATAATTATTTACATTTTGCAAACTTGAATAGTCATTATCTTTAAAATTTAATCCTAAAAAAGCCTGATTTGAAGCAATATGCAGATTTTCGTCTTTATTTTTGATGCTATGATACAGTGTTGCCAATAAATTATACTTATGTATTTTATGTTTATAGCTAAATGCCTGATTTAAAGAGTAACTATTCTTATCTACTTCGGTATTAAAATTTCTTGTACTTAGTATATCAGTCATATTTGCATCTGACTTTTGAGGCGAAAAATTTAATGTATATTCAAAAATAAGATTGCTTTTAGGCTTATATTGAGCATTAATATACGAACTGTTTACCAAAAAAGTATTTTTAGCTGAATTATTTAAGTCTACTGTTAAATTTTGAGCATTAGTAATATAATTTTGCTTAATGTGTTGTTCTTTAAAAGTATTGGTACGGTCGAAAATTATATGAGTGTTTAAGTTGAACTTTGCCGACGGCTTATATGAAAAATTTAAAGCTGATAATTGCTCATTTTTATCCTTAAACTCGTTTTTTGATAGCAAAAATGGCGGCAAATCATCGCCTGAAATACTTACAGAGTTTGCACCGTCTTTCAACAACTTATCCACTCCGCCCTGAAAATTTATATAGTCGGTTATACTAAATGTTTGATTGCCTACATTATTGGCATTTGCTATAAAAAATAAGTTAGTATTATCCTTAAAAGTATAAAGGTTGGCACTTGCTTCGTATTTATTTTTATAGCCGCTGCCTGCCTCCAATTTGCCTTTAATTTTGCCTTTGTACTCGTCTTTTATTTCTATATTCATTGCTGTTTTACCAAATTTAGAATTATTATCTAAATCGGCAAAATCTTTAAAATTATTCAGCAATGAAATGCCCTTAATCATTTCCGAACTAATATTTTCGGTTGCCAACTGATGTTGTTC
>PDWJ01003086.1_pt1 | contig 27428 bp, 22 predicted proteins | sample 1430881 | NCBI WGS metagenome assembly PDWJ01 (sample SAMN01162460, study PRJNA174530) | Oral metagenome, whole genome shotgun sequencing project. | biome: Marine environment; feature: Marine mammal; material: Swab sample of the gingival sulcus; isolation source: swab sample of gingival sulcus...
GCGTCAATACCCCGAATGGCCATGTTCATCTTTGCCAGACGAAAGGTCGTGTAATTGGATTCCTGCCCATAAACAGCAATGTTCCGTTTCACACCAGTGGGAACACCGTTACCATTGCCATTTCCGTTGGAATGGGCTTGAACGAATTTAACGGCTTGGACAAACATGCCGCCCGATCCGCAGCACGGGTCATAAACCCGCCCGCTGTAAGGCTCCAGCATTTCAACCAGAAGTTTTACCACACATTGCGGGGTATAAAATTCACCACCGCCTTTGCCTTCTTTTTCAGCAAACCTGGCAAGAAAATATTCATATACACGCCCCAGAATATCTTTCTTTCTGCTGTCGGCATCACCGAGACCAATAGTGGCGATCAGATCAATCAATTCACCCAGGCGGGATTTATCCAGTGCGGGACGGGCATAATCTTTGGGCAGAACGCCTTTGAGAGTTTTGTTGTCCCGTTCAATGGCCGTCATGGCCTCATCAATCAACTGACCGATTTTGGGGTCCTTGGCCTTGCCCTGCAGAAAACGCCAACGCGCTTGTGCAGGCACCCAGAACACATTATCCGCCAGATATTCATCACGATCTTCAGGATCAGCGAATTCTTCAGCCTGCAATGCTTCGTACTTTTCGAGAAAAGCGTCGGAGATGTATTTCAGAAAAATCAGACCCAGTACCACATGCTTGTACTCGGCAGAATCCATGGTGCCGCGCAGTTTGTCAGCCGCCATCCAGAGTTTATCTTCAAATCCAAGATTTGCACCGGTATTGTTACGCATTATCGCCTCCAGACTGCTTTACATTCTTTTTGCCCTCACAGAGTTGTTCAAATTGATGTTGCGCAGGTTTTGACGGATCTGTCTTCCCATTCTCCCAGCGGTTGACCGTGGCGCAACCCGGCGAGCGTTTCCGCATCATGAGTCCCGGCTGTGGGGGATTCGGCACATCAACAGCGGATGCAGACCCCCAAAAAAAGGCGTGAGACCTTCAGCGGTCATCGGCGGTTTCCAGAACGAATTTTTTTATCAATCCCGTCCCAGTTGCCCTTTGCCAATGGGGTCAACAGTTCAGGCGTTCAGGTAGTCTGAAAGAAGATCGCCCAAGGTGTCCAGGGCACCGGCATAAAAATGATCTGTATTGGAAAGAACCTCTACCCGGGGACTGATTCTGCATCTGGACAACAGATCGTGCACCAGAGAAACAGGAGCAAAATCATCATTTTCACCCGTGATAATCAAGCCTGTATCAGGCAACTGTTCCACTTGGTCAAAACTTAACAAGGCTGCCGGCGGGGAGACCATCATATGATCCCGGACATCGACACCGGCATTGACGACATGGGCATTTACCCATGAACCAAAGGAGTATCCGGCAAGGTAAAGCTGATCATATCCCTGGCTGGATAAAAAATCTAACGCACGTCTGATATCCTCCTGTTCGCCTAGGCCTTCATCAAATGTGCCGGAACTGCCCCCGGTACCCCTGAAATTAAAACGTAAGCTGGTAATCCCGGCAGATTGAAAACACGCGGCCATCCGGCATATCACAGGCACATCCATGTTTCCGCCATAAAGGGGGTGGGGGTGGGACAATACCACGGCTTTTCCTGTCTGCTGCCGGTTTAAATATCCCTCAAGACAGATATCGCCGTTGCCGGTTATGGTAATATATTCTTCAGTCATTTTTTATTTTTCAGAGCAACCTTGATAAACGCCCTGAAAAGAGGATGGGGCTTCATGGGTTTGGATTTGAATTCCGGATGAAACTGGCAGCCCAGAAACCAGGGATGGTCTTTAAGTTCAACAACTTCCACCAGGTCATGATCTGGTGAAGTCCCGGAAATGACAAGTCCGGCGTCCACCAATTTGTCTCTGTATTCATTATTGAACTCAAAACGGTGGCGATGCCGCTCGGAAATGTGTTCAGTCTTGTAGGCATTCATGGCAAAGGTATCTTCAACCAGACAGCAGGGATAGGCGCCAAGACGCATGGTGCCGCCTTTATCCGAGGTTTCATCCCGTTTCTCCACCCTGCCGGTCTGCTCATCCACCCACTCTTTCATCAGGTAGATCACCGGATAGGGTGTGTCGATATCAAACTCTTCGCTGTTGGCATCTTCCAGGCCGGCAAGGTTGCGTGCAATCTCAATCACAGCCATCTGCATGCCCAGGCAAATACCAAAAAAGGGTACCTTATTTTCACGGGCATACCCAGCCGCAAGAATTTTTCCTTCAATCCCCCGGGTCCCAAACCCGCCGGGGACCAGCACCGCATCGGCCTTGGACAGCACCTGAGCCACATTCTCCTTTGTCAGAGAGGAGGAATCCACAAACTGCATATTGACCTTGGTGTCATTGGAGATACCGCCGTGGGTCAAAGCCTCGTTCAGGCTTTTATAGCTCTCGGTTAAATCCACATATTTGCCCACGATGGCGATGCTGACACGATGCCTTGGATTCTTCAGGCGTTCCACCATATCCCGCCAGCCGTCAATGCGCGGGGCCCGGGCCCACATGCTCAGTTTCTTAAGAATCATGTCGCCGAGACCTTCCTGGTTGTAGACAATGGGTACATCATAGATGCAGTCCACATCCTTGGCGGTGAATACGGCATCAGGTCCGACATTACAAAACAGGGCAATTTTATTTTTAATGTCCTGGGTCAACAGGCTTTCGGTACGGCACAAAAGGATATCCGGCTGAATACCGATGCTGCGAAGTTCCTTGACACTGTGCTGGGTGGGTTTGGTTTTCACCTCACAGGCGGTCTTAATGTAGGGCACCAGGGTCAGGTGGATGTAGATCACGTTGGCAGCGCCGGCATCGGCTTTGAACTGACGGATCGCTTCAAGAAAGGGAAGGGATTCAATGTCACCGATGGTGCCGCCGATCTCAACAATCACCACATCGGTGTTATGGGAAACCAGGGAGATGGCCTGTTTTATCTCATCCGTAATATGGGGGATCACCTGGACAGTGCCGCCAAGGTATTCTCCCCGGCGCTCCTTGGTGATCACCTGGTGATAAATTTTTCCTGTGGTGAAATTGTTATTTTTGCCAAGTTTGGCATTGGTGAACCGTTCATAATGCCCCAGGTCAAGATCGGTTTCCGCACCGTCATCGGTGACAAATACTTCACCATGCTGAAAGGGGTTCATGGTTCCCGGATCAACATTTATATAAGGATCCAGTTTCTGAATGGTCACGGTCAGCCCCCGGCTTTCCAAAAGCATACCAATGGCCGCCGACGCAAGGCCCTTGCCCAGTGATGATAATACCCCGCCTGTTACAAAAATATATTTAGTGATCTCAGCCATCCACTCCTCACTTGCGCAGTCTCTATAGTACCTGAATTATCAAACAGGCTCTAAACAAACAGATCTTCGGGAAACACAGAACACTCAGCCAACTCCTCTTCGATGCGAATGAGCTGATTATATTTTGCAACACGGTCACTTCTGGACATGGATCCGGTTTTTATCTGTCCGGAATTCACGCCCACGGCAAGGTCAGCAATAAAGCTGTCTTCGGTTTCACCGGACCTGTGGGACACCACGGTGGTATACCCCGAATCTTTGGCCATCTGAATGGTATCAAGGGTTTCGGTCACTGTGCCGATCTGGTTGAGCTTAATCAGAATGGAGTTGCCCACACCCTTTGCAATACCCTGTTTAAAAATATCCGGATTTGTAACAAAAATATCATCACCCACAATCTGAATGCGGTTGCCCAGGCGCTGGGTCATGATTTCCCAGTTATCCCAGTCCCCTTCTGCCAGACCGTCTTCAATGGAAACCAAAGGGTATTTGTCAATCAAACTTTCATAGTAGTCAATGAGTTCAGCAGGGGATAATGCCCTGTTTTCAGATGCAAATACATACTTGCCGTCTTTATGGAACTCGCTGGCTGCAGCATCCAGGCCAATACCGATATCCTTGCCCGGAAGATAGCCGGCCGCTTCAATGGCCGCAATAATATTTTCAATGGCCTCTTCATTGGACTGAAGATCCGGCGCAAATCCGCCTTCGTCACCGACCCCTGTGGCAAGCCCCTTGCCTTTGAGTATCTTTTTCAGGTTATGAAAGGTTTCTGCGCCCATGCGGACTGCTTCGCATACATTAGGGGCCCCAAAGGGAAGAATCATAAATTCCTGGATGTCCAGATTGTTGGCGGCATGGGCCCCGCCATTGATGATATTCATCATGGGAACAGGCATGACCCGTGCATTGATGCCCCCGATATGGCGGTACAATGGAATCCCGTTGGCTGCTGCGGCAGCCCTTGCCGCGGCCATGGAAACGCCCAAGATCGCGTTGGCGCCCAAGCGTGATTTGTTTTCAGTTCCGTCAATATCAATCATGGTCCGGTCCAGTCCGGCCTGGTCCATGGCATCATAACCGATGATTTCGGGCGCCAGAACCTCATTGACATTGGCAACGGCATTGAGTACGCCTTTGCCCATAAAACGGTTTTCGGCGTTGTCACGAAGCTCAAGGGCCTCCCTAGTACCGGTTGATGCGCCCGAAGGCACAGCCGCACGCCCCTGTGCGCCGCAGGCCAGCGTGACATCCACTTCAACCGTAGGATTTCCCCGTGAATCAATAATTTCCCTTGCCCTGACATCAATCAGTTCCGTCATTTGTTACCCCTTATTTTTTATATCATTAAATTATGTTTGTACCGGGTTGTATGAATCAAGAATCTTGTATATAAATTTGTCTTTAATACCAATTTGCTAGAACACATTCAAGGCCTTATCCCAAATTTAATTGACAGACTTGCAGGGTGTTCAAGAACACAGACAAAGGAGGTGTTGATGGGGTCGGTGCTTTCCATTGATGGATTAGGAAAATCTTTTTTTGGCCGGCCGGTTCTTCAGGATTTTAACCTGGATATCAAAGCAACTGAGTTCATAACGCTTCTTGGCCCTTCGGGATGCGGCAAAACCACGCTTCTTCGTATCATTGCAGGGTTTGAGAAACCTGATACCGGCACCATCCTTCTTGACGGAAAAAACCTGGTTTCCCTGCCTGCCGAAAAACGCAAAGTCAACACCGTATTTCAAAGCTATGCCCTGTTTCCCCATCTTACTGTGTTCAATAATGTCGCCTTTGGTCTGAAAATCAAAAAAATCAAAGGCCGGGCACTTCAGACACGGGTGATGCAAGCCCTCGAGCAAGTGAAAATGCAGGATCTGGCCGCACGGTATCCCCATCAGCTTTCCGGGGGCCAGCAGCAGCGGGTGGCCATGGCCCGTGCCATTGTCAACCGCCCCCGAATTCTTCTGCTGGATGAACCGCTCTCTGCCCTGGACGCGCGGCTGCGCCGGGACATGCAGATAGAGTTGAAAAAACTGCAGCGGGAGCTTGGCATCGCCTTTATTTTTGTCACCCATGACCAGGAAGAGGCCTTGTCCATGTCAGACAGGATACTGGTGATGCAGGAGGGCAGAATTGCCCAGATCGGCACACCCCGCCAGATTTACGAGGAGCCTGAAAATCTTTATGTTGCCCGATTCATCGGCGATATCAACTTTTTTCCAGGAGAAATCTGCACGGTTTCCGAGCCAGATCAAGTGGAAGTTAACATCTTTGGCCGGCAGATGATGGCGCACACCCAACGGCGGTTTCAGCCCGGGGATAAGATCGTGCTGCTGTTGCGGCCCGAGGATCTAAGGCTTTATGAACACCCCCCAAAGGAGATAGAAACCTTTGCCGGCAGCATTGTTGAGCGCAGTTACCGGGGATCCACACTTGATACACTGGTTCGCCTTGATGACGGTCCTTTGTTGACAACCTGTGAATTTTTTGATGAAGATGACCCTGATTTTGACTACAGTGTGGGTCAACGGGTATATATTTCCTGGGTTAAGGGCTGGGAGGTTGTTTTACCTGATGAAAATTGCTGACAAAACCCGGTTCGGTATTATCGGACTGATCTCAGGATGGTTTCTCCTCTTCGGGGCCACACCACTGGCACTGCTTGTCATTACAAGTTTTCTGACTGTGGATCCGGCCAATCTGGTTCAATTTTCTTTCACGTTCAACGCCTACTCACAGCTGTTGACTGAGCCCGGCTATCTTACTGTTTTCATCCGGTCGGTAAAACTTGCATCGATAACAACACTGCTGTGCCTGGGCTTGGGATATCCTTTTGCCTGGTACACCGCCAGGATGCCGCCTAAATGGCGTACGTTCATCCTTATACTTCTCATGATACCCTTTTGTGCCAACTCCCTTGTCAGAACCTATGCCATGCGCATGATCCTGGGCACCCAGGGGATACTGAATAAAGCCCTTTTAAGTCTGGGGATCATCAACACGCCCTTGAAAATCATGTATACGGATTATGCGGTTGCGGCAGGCCTGTTTTACCTGATGCTGCCCTTCATGGTGCTGCCGTTGTATGCGACCATTGAAAAACTGAACTTCCAGTTGGTTGAAGCAGCACGGGATCTGGGTGCAGGTGCGTTCAGTACATTCACCAGGATTGTTTTTCCCCTGACGTTGCCCGGTGTCATGGCAGGCTGTATCATGGTATTTATTCCCACAATGGGACTGTTCTATGTGGCCTCTTTGTTGGGCGGTTCACGCCGGCTGCTGGTGGGTAATTTGATCCAGCAACAGTTCCTCAATGCACGGAACTGGCCCCTGGGATCGGCAACCAGTATCGTACTGATTATAGTTATGGCGGTGATGTTGATTGGATACGGACTGCTGTTACGCCGTTTCAAAACGGGAGGTGAATAAGACAAATGAACCTGTTAAAATGTTTCTATTTTGCAGGTATATTTTTTTATATCTATCTGCCCATCAGCGTGTTAATTGTCAATGCCTTCAATCTAAATAAGTACGGCATTAAATGGGATGGGTTTACGGTTAAATGGTTCACCGCCATGCTGGAAAACCATTCCCTGATGGAAGCGGCCTGCCACTCCTTAGTCATTGCCGTAAGCGCTGCCACGGTATCCACAATGATTGGCGCCTTGACCGCCATCGGGTTGAAGCGGTACCGGTTTTTTGGGCGAAAGGTCATCCAGGGTACAAACATGGCGCTGATGATGGCGCCGGATATTATTCTGGCCATTGCTTTTCTTGTTCTTTTCGTCACTCTGGGTATGGGCTTAGGTTTCTGGTCTCTGCTGTTTTCCCACATCACTTTTTGCCTGCCTTTTACCATCATGACCATCACAGGAAGGCTTCAGGATTTTGACCCCAACATAATTGATGCAGCCCGGGATCTGGGGGCATCGGAAAAAATTATTCTCACCCGGATCATTGTGCCCATGATGCGTCCGGCACTTATCTCAAGCTGGCTTCTGGCCTTTGTCCTGTCCCTTGATGATGTCATCATCAGCTCATTTGTCACAGGTCCAAGCTACGATGTATTGCCATTAAAAATATTCTCAATGGTTAAAGTGGGCGTCAACCCCGAAGTAAACGCCCTTGCCGCCCTTCTGGTAGTGCTCTGCCTTGCACTGGTGATGGTCAGTCAATTGATGTCAGGTGCCCGGAAAAAATAAAGCCCACATCTTGCTTGCCTTTTTTATTTCGTATTCTTCATTGCGACTTAAGGGTACATATTCTAATATACACGCATTGAATACGAATAAAAATTCGACGCAAAATTTATAGGATTGATTGTTTTCCGAGCCCCTTAAAGGAGAAAAAATCAGATGAAAACACGGTGTAACCCACTTATTATTATTTTCATTCTCGTCCTGATTGCCACAATCCAGGTCCAGGCCGCTGAAAAAATTTATGTCTACAACTGGACAGAGTATCTGCCCGAATCAGTGCTTGAACAGTTTACCCAACAGACCGGCATTAAAGTGGTTTACACCACCTATGACAGCAATGAAACCATGTATGCCAAACTCAAGCTGATCAAAAAAAACGGGTATGACGTGGCCGTACCCTCAACCTATTTTGTTTCAAAAATGGGCAGGGAAGGCATGCTCATGAAACTGGACCACACCCTTTTACCCAATATGAAGCACCTTGATCCGGAACTTTTGAACAAGGATTATGACCCCGGAAACAACCATTCCATTCCCTATTTGTGGGGGTCCACCGGCATTGCCGTGAATACTGACGACATTCCCAGGGAACAGATCACATCATGGAAGGATCTGTGGAGACCGGAATTTAAGGGCAAATTGCTGCTCCAGGACGATGTGCGGGAAGTTTTTCACATGGCGTTGCGCATTAAAGGTTTTTCCGGCAACACCACGGATCCCGGAGAAATTGAGCAGGCCTACCTGCTGCTTAAGCGTTTGATGCCCAATGTGCTGCTGTTCAACTCAGACTCCCCTAGACTGCCCTTTCTGGCAGGCGAGGTCAGCATCGGCATGATCTGGAACGGTGAAGCCTGGATGGCCCGGCAGGAAAATCCGGCAATCCAGTATGTATACCCCAAGGAGGGGGCAAGCTTCTGGGTGGACAGCTTTGTGATCCCCCAGGGGGCAAGAAACCCCAAAGGCGCCCATACGTTTATCAACTTCATGATGACCCCCGAAGCGGCCAAGGTCTGTGTGAAAAAATACGGGTACCCCACACCGGTGAAGCCGGCCATTGCCCTGCTGAATCCAGATATCAGCAGCAGCCGGACCATCTTTCCCGACGCCCGGGTTATCAAACAAGGTCAGTTCCAGAATGACGTGGGGCAGGCCATTGAAATTTATCAGAGGTACTGGGAAAAACTTCGTACCGACAACTATAGTATGTGAACCCGAAATCACCCAGCTGCTTGTCGTTTAAGCCGCCATTGGTGTGCCTTGAGGGCGACAGGCTGTTACAGAATGCCAATTTTCCCAATTTCTTCGTTGTCTGCCTTCGGTCAAATTGATTTTCCGCCTTGAACTTGAAAAAATATCTATTCCGTAACAGCCTGTCGAGACCGTAATATGTTCGGGAGAAAAGACCATCCTGGGATTCAGTATTGTGCCACCCGGGTATTCGTTATTGTCTTAGAGCGTGTTTGATAATTAGGGGATCGAAGCGAAATCCCATGAAAATGAGAACCAATTTTCACAAATTTTGTTGTTAATAGCCGGACTATTGATATAAAATTTGGGGGAATTGGGGCCATTTTCATGGGATTGCAACCAATTCATCAATTATCAAACACGCTCTTAGTTTTCTGACCTCTTCTTTGGTGAGATATCGCCATTTGCCCACAGGCAAACTGCCAAGGCGGATATTGGCCACAGAAACCCGGCGGACCCTGGCCCGCCGGGTTTTTTTTCCGTCTATCACCATGCCCTTTGCCATGGCATCCAGATCCTGGTCCCTGACAGGCCGCACCGCAAACACCAGATACTCTTTTTCATGGTCATAGGACGGATGGGATAACCGGTTATGCAGGTCACCGTCATCGGTCAGCAAAACAAGCCCCACAGAATCTTTATCCAGCCGCCCCACGGGATAGACTCTTTTTTTTACCGGCACAAGGTCCAGAATAACTTTTGCATTTTTCTGGGCACAGGTTGTGACAACGCCTTTGGGTTTGTTTACGGCAAGGTATGTAAATTCGCGGGTTTTGTCCGACGTATAGTGAACCTGCTTACCGTCAAAACAGATTTTATCCTTTGACGGTTCTGCCCGGGTGCCCAGGGTTGTTACAACCACGCCATTGACAGAGACCCTGCCCTCAAGAATAAGGGATTCGGCCTTTCTGCGCGAACAAAGCCCGCTATGGGCTAAAATTTTCTGCAACCGGATACCTTGTGCGGTATCAGGATCTGTACTCGGCATTGATTTTGACATAGTTTTCACTGAAGTCACAGAACAGATACTTATCCTGGCCGTCTCCTGAATTGAGATCCAGAAGAATATCAAATTCATTTCGCTTCATCACATCCGCAGCGTTTTGTTCCGCAGCGTCACCCTGCCACTGCCCGTTTTGAACCAGCAGCACATCATCAAAATACAAATCCAGTTTATCCTGATCCACCGCGGCCCCGGATCTTCCGGCCGCGGCAATGATCCGTCCCCAGTTGGGATCCTGGCCGTAAATGGCAGTTTTGACAAGGGGGGAATGGGCAATGGTCTGGGCCGCTTTAAATGCATCCCCAGCGGTCTGAGCCCCTTTGACTATAATGGTGGCAGCCTTGGTGGCCCCCTCCCCGTCTTTGACAATCTTTTTAGCAAGCTCATAGCAGACCTCATTCAAAGCGGCCTGGAAGACCCCAAGGGATTCATCATTGTCAACCACTGCCCCCCCTGCCCCGCTGGCCATGCATACAAGGGTATCGTTGGTGCTGGTATCCCCGTCCACGCTGATCCGGTTAAAGGAACGGGACGCAGCATGGGTCAGTGCCTGTTTGATCAGGCTGCTTGAAATATCCGCATCCGTAACGATATATGAAAGCATGGTGGCCATATCCGGCCGAATCATACCTGAACCTTTGGCAACGCCCATAATCGTAAAGCTTTTTTCACCTTCGGATGTATTTACTTCTGCCTTACGGGACACCATTTTAGTGCAGGTATCTGTGGTAAGGATCGCCCCGGCAAAATCTACAATTGTACAATAGTCAAGACTTGTCACAACTTCCGGAATTTTTGCCTCAATTTTATCCATAGGGAAGGGCGAACCGATCACCCCGGTGGAAGAGACCAATACATGTTCAGGGTCAATTTTAAGGGCGTTGGCCACAAGTTCAACGCATTTTTCTGCATGGGCGATGCCCTGTGCGCCGGTAAAACAGTTGGCATTGCCTGAATTGACCAGTATTGCCTGGAGCAGGCCCTTTTCCATGGTTTTTCTGCCAAGAACCACAGGGGCTGCAACGACCTGGTTCTGTGTAAACAATGCTGCCGCAGGTACAGGCTTTTCAGCATAAATCAAGCCAAGATCCATGGCCCTGTTTTTTTTGATCCCGGCGCAGATTCCGGCAAATTTAAAGCCTTTCATTTTTATTTCCTTTTTTCTGATATTGTCATTGAGTCGATTTCTCCCTATATCATTTGATTAGATTCTTCGATTTTTTAATGGAAAAACTGTTTTTTTTCAAGGGGAGGTGTTTTATCTCATCCCCCGGTCTTTAAGAGCGTGTTTGATAATTGATGAATCGGCTGCAATCTCATGAAAATGGCTCCAATTCCCCCAAATTTTATGTCAATAGTCCCGCTATTAACAGAAAATTTGTGAAAATTGGTTCTCATTTTCATGAATACCTCATAATCAGATGAAAATTAAACTGATACAAATAAATTAGATTTAAATGAACAAACCCGGCAGTGCAGTTGTTCAAAACAATAGTAAGGTCTTTAAAATCAGGAGATAATGATGGTTGCAAAACTCTTTCCATTTTTGTTGTGGTTCACAGACTACAATAAAAACAAGTTTAGTGCGGATGTTATTGCTGGAATTACAGTTGCCATGGTTTTGATTCCCCAATCCATGGCGTATGCTCAACTTGCTGGTCTTCCAGCCTATTATGGTCTTTATGCAGCATTTTTACCGCCTATGGTGGCCTCATTGTTTGGTTCAAGCCGGCAATTGGCAACAGGGCCGGTTGCTGTGGTGTCACTCATGTCGGCAGCGTCCTTAGAACCACTTGCCACAGCAGGCAGTGCTCAGTTTATTGCTTATTCTATTATCCTGGCAATGACGGTCGGCGTTTTTCAGCTTTTCCTGGGTGTCTTCAAACTTGGTCTTGTGGTGAACTTGCTTTCCCATCCGGTTGTTAATGGATTTACCAATGCCGCAGCTATTGTTATTGCCTCATCTCAGTTTTCCAAACTTTTTGGCGTTTATGTTGACAAGGCGCCACATCATTATCAAACCATCATCAACGTATGTAAGTCAGCCATCCACTATACCCATTTGCCGACGCTGGCTTTAGGGATTCTGGCCATTATCATCATGGTTGTCTTAAAACGTGTTAATCCCAAAATCCCCAATGTTCTGGTTGCGGTTGCCGTAACCATTTTGATTTCAAAATTTACAGGATTCAATAATGATAAATTTGTTCCCCTTGAAAATATCCATGATAAACAAACAGTTGAAGTCATAACACAATTCAATCAAGACATATCTAAAATCAAGGCCCTTGGCGTCGAACGGGCCAACTTAAACAATGATCTTAATGCGATCAAAAAAAAGGATAAAGGACTTCACCTTGTATCGAAAGAACAACTTGACGTTGAGCATGAACTTGCCTTGATCAATACACAAATAGACAGGATAAAGGGGACGGCGCATATTAAACGTGAAAATCTTCGGCTTATTCACTTTTCAGTTGCAAAGGATGCCGGTGAAACGCCGATATTTTACAATGCGTCAACCGTTCCGGCAGGGATGGAAACAGACGGCCGGAAATGGCGGATAAAAGTTACCAATAAATTATTGGATGTTACAAACCTTAAAATGATAGGCGCAGGCGCAGTTGTCGGTGAAATTCCAAAGGGGCTTAAATTTGGCGTGCCTAAAGTACCTGAAAACACGTCCTATATTGCTGCCTTTTTTCAATTGCTTCCTTTTGCAGTCATTATTTCCCTTTTAGGATTTATGGAAGCAATTGCCATTGCTAAATCCATGGCTGCAAAAACAGGGCAAAAACTGAATCCTAACCAGGAATTGATTGGTCAGGGCCTTGCTAATATCATTGGTGCTTTTGGCAGCAGTTATGCGGTTTCAGGATCTTTTTCACGTTCTGCGGTGAATCTTCAGGCCAATGCCGTAAGCGGTATATCCTCTGTTGTTACCAGTATCATGGTTGCCTTAACCCTTCTTTTCTTTACGCCGCTTCTTTATCACTTGCCCCAATCCGTTTTGGCAGCGGTGATCATGATGGCAGTTATCGGCCTTGTAAATACATCAGGGTTTGTTCATGCCTGGCGGGCAAAAAAATCAGAGGGTATTATTTCAGTCATTTCATTTGTTTGTACGCTTTATTTTGCACCCCACCTTGAAGAAGGAATTATGATTGGTGTTGTGCTGACCTTTGGCGTTTTCATCTACAATAATCTTCGCCCAAGGGTTGCCCTGTTGTCAAGGGACAGAGACCAAACATTAAAAGATGCTGTAAAATCCGGTTTAAGAGAGTGCGATCATATTGCGGTTGTCAGGTTTGACGGCTCCCTTGTTTTCACCAATGCGTCTTATCTTGAGGATAAAGTTCTTCAATATATTGCTGACAAACCCGATTTACGGCATGTTTTAATTGCTTCAAAAGGAATTAATGATCTGGATGCCTCAGGAGAAGATGCGATATCCATTCTCATTGATACCGTCAGAAACAGTGGACGAAAAATTTCTTTCAGCGGTTTAAAAGAAGAGGTATTGGCTGTCATGGAACGAACGCACTTGATTGATAAAATCGGCACAGAGAATATCTATCCTGATGCATATAAGGCTTTAACCGCTATTTATACCCAAATTCATACCGAAGAAAGACGCGGTTGTGGTCACTGCCCATTGAAAGGTTACGTACACCTTGAAATTGAAACGTGAAAACCATGTTTTGAATTCAGCCCAGACCAAGATGAATTGCTGGTGGAGCATTCCAAGTCATGAACACAATAACGTCTTTCCAGGATGAAAATCCTGGAAAGACGTTTCATTTAGACCCATGGGATTACGATTACCCTGGACGGGGTTGTTATTCCGGCTGGTTTGGTTTATATAATTGATAAATCTTTAAAATTAAAATCATTATGTCAGGCGGCATTAAAGAAAAATGGAAATTCTAATATCTGAATTATGCAATTCTTTAGGAGTATCCCGTACGACCATAGAGCGCTGGATCCGCCAGGGAAAGCTGCCTGTATCCAAAACGGGACGCACTCACAGCTTTCATGCCAGGGATTTGAAAATATGGGCGGCAAAAAACAATATCACCCTGAACCTGGAAGCCCGCCCTGCCAAAGATCCCGGCACCGAAGACCAGGTCTCTTTGTCCACTGCCCTTGGGGCCGGCGGCGTGTATCACGATATTGACACCGGACCGGATGTGCCGTCTGTCATTCATGCATGTGTTAATACAATTCAAGCTGTTCCGGATCATTACAAAACCGATCTTGCCCAGCAGCTTATTGCACGGGAAGAGGCTTTGTCCACAGGAGTTGGCGGCGGCGTTGCCATTCCCCACCCAAGAACCCCCCTTCAATATCTTGAACAGCCCATGGTTGCAGCCTGCTTCCTTAAAACCCCCGTGGATTATCATGCATTAGACAGGCAGCCTGTGTCTATTTTGTTTTTTATCCTGTTTCCGGAATTAAAATTTCACCTTCATCTATTATCCTCTCTTTCTCAATGTTTGCGCAACAGGCCATTCAGTGAATTTTTAAAGACATGCCCGGAGCAATCCGAATTGATTGAAAAAATGGAAGTGTTGCACCTGACCCCCGATATGTAAGTTATGTGACTAGTGATCCGGACCCATCATGAACAAGCTTAAACAAATCTACAATTTTTTTTATGCAAAGTTTTTTCTTTTTGACGATCGGCTTGTACTGATGACCGCCGGCGCAGTGGTCGGCGTATGTGCAGGTCTTGCCGCCGTGGCATTAAGGATCTCTTTGGCATCGGTCCTTGAATTTTTTGCACCGTACCGCCAGTATGCCTGGTCGTTCATCCTGCCTGGCATTGGGATTCTTTGCTCATTTTTATTCCTTGACAAAGTGATGCGGGAAGGTGCAGGCCATGGGGTTCCGGAAGTCATATATGCCGTATCCAGACGGGGAGGACTCTTAAGATTTCGCTCCACCTTTTCCAGGCTTATATCCAGTTTTTTAACCATTTCCAGCGGCGGGTCCGCAGGACCTGAAGCCCCGGTTGTCATGAGCGGGTCTGCCATAGGATCCAATATCGCTAGATTTTTAGGCCTGAATGACCGACAGCGTATGACCTTGGTCGGTTGCGGTACGGCAGGCGCCATTGCGGCCATTTTCCACGCCCCTGTGGCCGGGCTTATTTTTTCCGTTGAGATCATTCTTGGAGAATGGAAATTTGTCAATATCATTCCCATTACCATTGCTGCTGTAGCCGGCGCCCAGGTTTGTGAAGCCATTATCCCTGAAAAAGAACTTTTCCTGCCCCCCCCTTTCAGTATTTTTGCAGGGGATATTCTGGGCAGCATCGCGCTTGCGCTGTTCACCGCATTGATATCCGTGATCTTTACACGGACCCTTAGAACAGTTAGCGGCCTGGCCAAACGGACGCCGATATCTCTGTGGCTTCGTGCACTGATCGGCGGCTGCACCGTGGGGGCCATTGGCATTTTCATGCCCATGGTGCTGGGTGAAGGGTATCATCCGATCATGGAAATGGTGGGCGGCACCTTTCCCATGGCATTCTGGCTCATATTCCTTGGTCTTTTTTTGAAAATATTTGTTACCGCCATAACCCTTGGCTGGGGAGGTTCTGGCGGCATTTTTGCACCTTGTCTGCTCATCGGCAGCCTTACCGGGGTGGTGTTTTACAAAGCCATGATTTTTGTTTTCCCCAATATCCCCGTCACTTCAGAAGGCGCTTATGCCCTTTTAGGTATGGCCGGTATCATGTCCGGGGTGATGCAGGCTCCGCTTAGCAGTATTTTTCTGATCGCAGAGATTACCGGCGGCTACGAAGCCATTTTACTTTTGCTGCTGGTCTCTTCCATTTCATCTACCTTAAGCCATATTATTGAGCCGGCTTCCTTTTATTTTAAAGATTTGATTGAACGCGGCGAATTCATGCGGCCCGGGACAGATGCAAAAATTCTGTCGGATTTAAGCGTGAACGAAATCATTGACACCCAGTACACCGCTGTATCGGAAAATATGGTTTTCCGAAAGTTTATCAATATGATCCGCGATTCAGACCGTAACCATTACCCGGTGATATCCGATGAAACCGGTGCTTATCTGGGAATGGTGCGCGTTTCAAGTATCAGAAAATATGCCCTGGATCCCGCTTTTTATGATATGATCTTTCTTAATCAGATCATGGATACGGATATGGTGACAGCATCCTTTGACGATGATCTCCATGATGTACTTCAATTCATGGAGGCCTTTAACATTGATCATATCCCGGTGGTGGATCACCAAAGATTTTCCGGAATGATTTCCAAGGCACGGATACTTGATCTGTACCGCAGGGAGCTGATCATGCAGACCAATATACAATAACCCCCTGTTCATGTTCATGGGTTTAGGAGAAAGACTTCCAATGAATTATAAACTGCTGCATATTTTCAGGAACACCCCCTTTGGCAGGGAAACCTTTTTACAATCCCTGTATTTTTGTAAAACCATTAAGGCCACTCCCGTTGTGTATATCCCTAAAACAGATAAATTCTTAATGTATTTTTCCAATGACGTGGTGCAGGTGAACCTGGACAGTTCATTTCTGGCCTTTCCGGAGACAGCCCATGAGCGTGTTATTGCGCTTTTTGATCAGGCAGGTATTCCGCCCAGATTTTATGAGCCGAAAAACTTTACCGCGTCCACCCTGCCGGATATATCCAGTCAGTTCGATTATATGTGCTCTCCACGTTCAATCAGTGATAGGTCATCCAAAATAAGCCTGGGCCATCTGGGGCCTAAGGTCCGGCGGATGATCAAGCAGGCCACCTTTCCCATCCTGATTGCAAGTCCTGTGTTCAAAGCATGGAAAAGTATCGCTGTATTTTTCGGCGGTTCATCCAATGCCATGAATGCCCTTATTCTGGGGCTTAAAACGGCCATCACTTCCGGATTTTCTTTGACAATTTATACCGTGCTTGAAAATGACAACGAAGATGTTTACCGGGATATGGTCCGGAATTCGGAACTTGAGGAACTTGTGGATCAGTATGTGGACCAATGGTGTTTTTATGAATCCTGCGAATTTGACCGGATGCTGTATGAGGTGCCCCACGATTCGCTGATCGTTCTAGGGGCTTATGGACATGGTGTAATTAAAGAGATTCTTTTGGGAAGCAAGATGGAACATATCCAGTCCACGGTGACCAATAATTTGCTGGTGACGGGTCCAAACTGCCGTATTTCCCTTAAATAATCCACAGACCATACTGGAATATTTTTATGAAGTTCAATGATTCGACGCGTATTTTATTGGCTATAGAAGAGATCGAAGCGATATGCAATAGACAATCAGATGTTGATGAAATTCTGGATCAAATTCTTAAAAAATCCCTTGAACTTTTTTCGTGCGATCGCGCATGGTTGCTCTATCCTTGTAATCCTGATCTGCCGGCATTTGAGGTGCCATACGAAAGAACAACGCCTGAGTTTCCCGGTCCAAAGGCGTTGAATGAAACAATACCAATGACCCGTGATATGGCAGCATACTGCCACCGGGCACTTTCAAATATTGGTTGTCCGGAAATTGATCCACATTCAGATCAAGCCATAAAAAATGACATTGCGCTGAAATTCGATGTTAAATCTCTAATCTTTATGGCATTGAAACCTCAAAATGATGACGCTTGGATGTTTGGCCTGCATCATTGCGCAACCCATCATCATTGGAACAATGATGAGAGGTATATTTTTAAAGTCATCGGGCAAAGAATCCTCCAGTTAATTGAGAACTCTATTTTAACCAAACAAAGAACAGAAAACGAAAAAAAATACCGCCTGTTATTTAAGGCCATTAAAGAAAGTGAACAAAGATTTCGCAATTTGATGGAAAATGTAGATGCTGTGGCTGTTCAGGGGTATGGACTTGATGGAACCACTCAATATTGGAACAAAGCATCGGAAAGACTGTATGGATATACACAGCAAGAGGCGATCGGCCGCAATATTCTTGATCTGATTATCCCATCTGAAATTAGGCATGCCGTTGCTCAACAGATGCGTTCAATGGCAAAGTCCGGTAACCCGATCCCTTCGGGGGAACTGTTGCTGCAGCATAAAGATGGTTCACCAATACCGGTTCTCTCCCATCATACCATTGTCAAGGTACCAGGGCGTGATCATGAACTGTTTTGTCTTGATATTGATCTCACCGAACGTAAACAGGCCGCTGAAGAACGGGTAAAGCTTTTGGCACAACTCAACCAGGCCCAGAAAATGGAAGCCATTGGGCGGCTGGCCGGGGGGGTGGCTCATGATTTCAACAATATGCTGTGGGTGATACTGGGATATGTGGAATTAGCCTTTGAAAAAGTAGACAGCAGTCAGGAGATTTATTCTGATCTTGAAGAGATTCAAAACGCTGCCCAACGGTCGGTTGACCTGACCAAACAATTGCTTACCTTTGCCAGAAAACAGCTCATTGTCCCCAAAGTGCTGGACTTGAATGATACGGTAGCTAGTATGATCAACATGCTGCGCAGGCTCATTGGTGAGGACATTGAGTTAGTGTGGTTACCGGCCGATCAGTTGTGGCCGGTCAAAGTAGACCCGACCCAGATTGATCAAATCCTGGCCAATTTGTGTGTGAACGCCCGGGATGCCATCGTGGGTGTGGGCAAACTCACCATTGAGACGCAAATGAAAACAATTGACCAGGCATATTGTGAAAAAAATTCAGGATTCAGACCTGGAGACTATGTCGTGATCTCCGTGACTGATAATGGCTGCGGTATGGACAAAAAGACCCAGGACAGTTTGTTTGAACCCTTTTTCACCACCAAGGAGGTCGGTAAAGGCACCGGGCTCGGCCTTGCTATAATTTACGGTATTGTTAAACAAAATAAAGGGTTTATCAATGTTTACAGCGAACCGGGTCAGGGAAGCACCTTTAATATATATCTGCCCCGGGTCCACACGTACACGTCTGAGCAAACCCAGGAAAAAACACCTGGGAAAAAACCTGTCCTGACTGGAAACGAAACCATTCTGGTGGTAGAGGATGAACCTGCCATTCTTAAAATTGCAAGGATCATACTTGAACGCAGGGGCTATCTGGTCTTGTCAGCTGCCACCCCTGACGATGCGGTACATTTAACCCAAACCTATGACGGTAAAATAGACCTTCTCATGACCGATGTCGTCATGCCTAAAATGAACGGCCGGGATCTGGCTGAAAAAATTAAAGCGGTTTTTCCCGAAATTAAATTATTATTCATGTCCGGATATTCAGCCAATGTAGTTACCCACCAGGGGGTACTGGATGACGGAGTTGCCTTTGTGCAGAAACCTTTTTCAACAAAAGAACTGGCTGGAAAGATCCGGGAACTGCTGGATGGTTCTCCAGGCATAGATCCCTCTAATGATTAATGATTAAAGCCATACCAGACCCAGGGGGGACAAATCCTGATGACGGTTTTAGTTTCTGTAAAAGAATTGTGCAAAGCATATGGTGATGACACCCTGTTCACAGGGTTAAGCTTTGATGTAAAACCCGGAGAAAAACTTGGTCTGATCGGGATGAATGGGTCTGGCAAGTCCACCCTTTTAAAACTCATCTGCGGCCTTAGCACCCCGGACGAAGGAGAAATACGTGTCCAGGCCGGCCAACACCTGGTCTATCTTGCACAGGAAGATGAATTTGACACAAGGCTTTCCATTGAACAGGTTTTGTTTAACAGTCTGGCATCCCTGGATCTGCAGGAAAAAGAACGCCACCGCAGAGTGAACCGGGCTTTAGGATCAGGGGGGTTTACCCATGCCGGCACAAAGATAAAAGAGTTGTCAGGGGGCTGGCGCAAGCGGCTTGCCATCACCCGGGCCCTGTGCCTGGAACCGGACCTGCTTTTGCTGGATGAGCCCACCAACCATCTGGATATTGCCGGAATTTTATGGCTTGAACAGATGCTGTTAACCGCACGGTTTTCCTTTGTGGCCGTATCCCATGACCGGGCATTTCTTGAAACCGTGTGTTCCCATACCATGGAGATTGCCCGGTACTACAAGGGTGGGGTTTTCAAAATCCTGGGCAATTATCACAAATTTGAGCAGGAACGCGATAAATACCTGGACACCCAGGAAAAGAAACAGGCCGCTTTGGCATCAAAAATGCGCAGGGAAGACCAGTGGCTGCGCCAGGGGCCCAAGGCCCGGGCCACCAAGGCCAAATACAGGCTTGATCAGGCAGAAGAACTGCGCCGGGAACTGTCCGAAGTCAAGACCAGAAACCGGCAGACCGCCCGGATGGACATTGATTTTTCCGGCACAGGACGACAGACCAGAAAACTGCTCAGGGTGCATAACCTGACCAAGGGATTTAAAAACACAATGTTGTTTTCCAACATTACCTTTGAACTGGGACCGGGGTTCTGTCTTGGCATTGTGGGGGATAACGGATCGGGTAAATCCACATTTTTGTCCCTGATCGAACAAAGTATGGCGCCGGACCAGGGCACTGTAAAATGGGCGGAAAACCTTAAAACAGCTGTCTTCCACCAGGAACGCACCCAGCTGGATCCTGAAACGACCCTGCGGGATGCGCTGAATCCGGCAGGAACAGATTGTGTCAATTACAAAGGCCGCCCCATTCATCTGGCCTCCTGGGCCAAGCGGTTTCTTTTCATGCCTGACCAGCTGGACATGCCGGTGGGTCGGCTTTCCGGCGGAGAAAAGGCAAGAATCGTGCTGGCGGAAATCATGCGGCAGCCCTGTGATCTGCTGCTGTTAGATGAGCCCACCAATGACCTTGACATCCTCTCCCTGGAAGTATTGGAAACCTCCATCAAAGCGTTTGAAGGTGCCGTGATCATTGTCTCCCATGACCGGTATCTCATGGACCGGGTCTGCCATCGCATGCTCTACCTGGATAACAGTGAAGTGCCCCAGTTTTACAAAGATTTCAGCCAAATACTCAAGGCCCGGACGGCCAGAGAAAAAGCCCTTCGGCCTGTGACGGAAAAAAAGAAAAAAGAGACAACCAAACCAGCATCGGCCAAAAAGCGGTTGTTTTCCTTTAAAGACAAATATGAACTGGAACATATAGAAGAAAAGATTATGGATGCTGAACAACATGTTGACGCCCTTTCCGAACATGTCCAGCATCCTGACGTCATCCAGGATCCTGACCTTATGGCTCAGACCTGTAAAAAACTGGAGCAGGCCCAATCCCTGGTCCAATCGCTTTATTCACGCTGGGAAGAACTGGAAGAAAAAAAAGCGGCAACCAATGAAACAGCTTAAGAGGTAACGATGACACAAACCGCTACTTTTGCCGGTGGATGCTTCTGGTGCATCGCATCGGCATTTGACGGCACCCAAGGTATTGAAAACATTGTATCCGGCTATATGGGGGGCCATGTGGACAACCCAACTTACGAGCAGGTATGTACCGGTCTTACAGGCCATGCCGAAGTGGTCCAACTATCCTATGATCCCGATCTGATATCCTATGACGCGCTTTTAGGTATTTTTTTCCGGCAGATTGACCCCACAGATAAAGACGGTTCATTTATGGACCGGGGCAGCCAGTACCGGTCAGCCGTATTTTACCACACCCCGGAACAAAAACAGCAGGCCCTTGATCTCATCCAAAAGATTAATGATGCAAAAATATTTAAGTCCCCTGTGGTCACTGAAGTGGAAGAGGCCTGTCAATTTTTTCCTGCCGAACCCTATCACCAGAACTACCATAAAAGATATTCGACCCACTATAAACACTATCTATCCGGTTCCGGCCGCCTTGGATTTATTGCCAGGGTATGGCATGCAAAGCGTAACAACATCTTTGAATCCTGAATTTATCATACGCTATCTAAAGACTTCCGGTATGGGATAATTCTTCTAAGCCGCCCTGATTTAAAATCAAAATTTTTTTTCCATCCACCTTGATAAATCCGGCCAGATTCATCTTTTTTAATACACGGGAAATGGTCTCAGGTGTTGTGCCGATGAGGCTTGCCAGTTGAACCTTGGAAACAGGTAACCATACGTTGACTGCCGGCAGACTTTCATTTCCCAATGCGGTTGTTTGTGAATGCTCCACCTCTTCCTGGGCCAGGGTCAGAATGTAAGCGGCCAGCCTGGCAGGCACTTCCTTCAGACTTAAATTTTCAATCTGAACCGTAAATTCCCTTAGGCGCCTGGACAGGTCTGCCAGCATGTTCATGGCAAGGGCAGGTGACTTTTCAATCTGCCGGACAAACGCCTGCCTGGGCAGAAAAAGAATCTTCGAAGGCTCCAGAGCCAGGGCAGAGGCGGGAAAGCATTTTCCCTGAAACACCGGCACTTCACCAAATGTATGACCGGGGCCGTATATATGCAGGATCTGTTCCTTTCCTTCAAAAGACATTTTAAATATTTTAATTTTGCCTGCTACCACAATATAAAACCCTTTACCATTGTCTCCTTCCTGAAATATGATCGCTCCTTTTTTTACAGTCAATTCATTGGACAACACGGCAAGGGTTTTACACTGGTCTTCCGTCAGCCCTGAAAAAAGGGGAATGATATGTAGATACTGTTCGATGCTTTGCCTCCAAGCAAATAGTTGTAACAATGGCTTGACTGGAAATCTGGATAACGGGAAAAAATTAAAAAAGTTGATCCAGATCTTATTTTTTTGTCTATAGTAATTTCAAGCCAGGATGTAAACCCAATTTAAGCTTTAGGCCCAAATTCAAAATCGGTGAATCAAGAAATCGATGACCCCGCCAAACAAAGGTTGACAGTGATAATTTCAAATATGATAAAGGCGTTTCAGTTCAGTTGAAAAAAACGTGCATTTAATGTCAGAATACACTATTCTTAGCAACAAAATAAGTAGATCAAGAGATGAGGCGTAAATGAGTGACGAAAAATTGAAAAAATTAATTGAAGGCCGGATTCCCGGGCTTTTTTACATCATATCCATTTTTGCCCTGATTGAATTAACGATCCTGATCATATGCCTGTGGCTTTCCGGAAACCAGGAATGGGTTACCATCTATAATCCTGAAAAAAAAATCGTATATGAAGGTGTATACAATCAGATCAGAACCACAGATTTCAAAAGAACATACGGCATCCAAAATTACAAAGAAGAAGGGTATGAAATTATCCGGAAAACCATTGACAAGCCATTCCCCACGCGAACCTGGATTGCATTATCGATCTGTGTGCCGCTGGGACCTATTTTCTTTATTGTTTTTTGGGTTCGGGCTTTTGAGGATATATTCGGCACCAAAAAATCTAAAGCGGAAAAAATTGGTACCAAGGAAGGCGAACATTCTAAGGAAAATAAAATTTTTGAAGAGACCCGGTTTGAAAAAGTGTTTTCCACCCTCGGCCGGCTGAATATCTACGCACTGGGGGGCATGGTTATGCTTGCGGCCTTTTTTTTCTGGATGGTTCCCGATCTGGTTATTGCAGTGGGCAGAATCAGTGTCCATACCATTCTTCAGCTTAAATGGATCGTTCTGGCCGTTGTTATGCTGGGCGGAATTATACTGATTCTCAGAACCATTTTTGCATATAAAACCCGAAAAGAAATCATCCGGCAGCAAACAGAAATCCAAAAATACAGGGATCAGCTCGCCATGAATTCCAGGCTGGAAAGAAAACTACTGGAGAACACGAGTGTTCTTGAGCCGCCGGAGCAACTGCCGGGCCCGCCGCTTGAATAATCCTGGCAGATGACCCAGGTACAGCCTGAATGAACAGATGATGGCCACGGTTAGGCGCCGCCATGATCGTGAGCACAAAACGATAATCTGCCCTTGGATAGAACTGAATGCCGGACTTTTTTTAAACAGGCTTTTATATGACCATCATAATAATCCGTTGCATTGGTTTCATCGTTTGTTGTGGGGTGAACTTGCGTGTTCACCGGCCAGATCAACCTATAACTGTTATTTGAAGTTGCATCAACCTTGGTACTGGGTTCCAGGCAGGGCAGAATCCTGCCAAGCCAGACACTGGCCCCCAAAAATATAACCGCACCTGCAATATTGAGATACGGCATAAGCCCCCCTTCACTGCCGGCAAAAATAAGCCCGGTTATCCAAATCATTACCGGTAAAATGAGATGGGTATTTGTTTTTACTGAAGGCGTTGTTTGTTTATTCTTTGGGTTTTTATAATATGAAAAAATTGATTGTTGCATACATCACCTCTTTTTTTGTTATGGTTGCATGAGTATCAAACTTCGTTTAAAAAAGTAAACACTCCGTGCAAAAAAATTTACCGGTATTCCCGGCAGCTCCAGATCACCCGTCCTAGTATCCGGACCTTTTCAAGGGCATGAATATCTAAATGAATGGGAGAAAAGTCTTTGTTATCACTGCACAAAACCAGGACATCCGGGTGTTTTTCCAGGCGTTTGACAAGAATAGTGTCATCCACGCCTACGGCATAAATGGCACCGGCTATGATGCGGATCTGGGATTGATCAATTAAGACTGTATCCCCCTCCCGGATCAACGGTTCCATACTCTGACCAAAGACTTCCATGGCCACCATGGCTGACGCAGATCCTTTCCGGGAAAGCCAGGAAGAAGGAAATGAAAGAAACTGTGAGATCTCCGGATCACATTCAAATGAACCTGTGCCGGCAGACAGACGGGCGGCAACCTTTGGAATCCGACGAAAACTGTCCTCATCCGCCATATGTTTCTGATCATAAAAAACAGGGCCCTTGCCCGTATCCACCCAATCGGGGTTCACCCTGAACCGCCTGAAAAGCTTGATAATCCAGTTATCAGGGATCTGATTCTTATTTCTGGCATGGGTGATCCCGGATCTGTTAATACCAAGCTCCTTGGCAAGTTCCGCCTGGGACGAAATCCCGGTGGCGTTCATGATCCGGCTGATCAATACATCAACTTTATTTTCCGCCATGCCTGCCATCCTTATTTTAATTTTTTAAGCGTTTTATCTTACGTACCTCAGATGTTTAAAAAATGCAACACATTTTATCCTTTTGATAATGGATGCAGGCTGCTTGTTCAGCTTTTATTTGTATGATCGATAAAAAATGATCCGAAATGGCCTCACCCAAATGTGTTTGGTTGTTCTTGCGTTATTTTCACTCCTATATTATGCTCCAAAGATGACTGTATCCGCCTAAAAAACCGGGGCAAGAATATATTATTCTTGCCATGTACTGTTCAATATCAAAAAAATTTATTCATTTAAAATCAGGAGATGAGTCATGTTCCCTTTAATCCACAGCATACCCAATAAAACATCAAAATGGCTGCTTTCCACTCTTTTTCTTTTGCCTATTTTGAACCTATCCCTGATCCAGGGCTGCACCTCCGACCAGAAAAAAATGGAAACATATATTTCCGAAGCTGATGCTTACTATGAAAAAGGAAATTACAACAAGGCATTGATTCAATTAAAAAATGCCGTAAAACTAAATCCTGAATCAATTCAAGCGCAATCTCTTCTAGCAAAAACCTACCTCAATCTTAAAGATCTGCCAAGTGCATATAAAACCTATTTAAGATTGGAGCAGTTGGAACCCGATAACTTAGATACAAAAATCCAACTGGCCGGGTTCAACCTATTAAGTAAAAATTACAGTGACGCTCAAAAACAGGTGGCATTTATTCTGGAAAAAGATCCAACTCATATAAAGGCCCTGTACCTGAAAGCAGGAATCCTCGTCGCGAAAAAAGAGACACCCGATACCGTTAAACCAATCTATAAGACGATTATAGACTTAGATCCCAATCAGGCAAAAGCACATATAGCCCTTTCCAGCATTTGTCTATCTCAAAAACAAAATGAAGAAGCGGAAGCACACTTACTTGCAGCCCGTAAACTCAAACCGCAAAACTTAAGTATTTGTAACACGTTGTACCGCCTTTATATATCAACAAATAATCCGGATAAAGCACAAGGTCTGCTTAAACAGCTAGCGGCTGATTTTCCGGAAAATACCGATGCATTATCAATGCTTGCTACTCACTACTTATCTAAGAAGGAAGCGGATAAAGCGGTGGCAGTGCTGGAACAGGCCATGGCGGCTGATCCTGGGAACATCAAACCCCATCTGATACTGGCCCGTTATTTCAATACCGCCGGTCTGCCGCAGAAAGCTGAGGACTATATCCAAAAAGCAGTGGCCATTGATCCGGACAACCATGAACTCAAGTTGCTCCATGCAGAGTTTCAATTTAGGCACAATAATATGGAAAAAGCCGAAGCATTGGTGGATGCCCTTCTTCAAGATCGGCCCGGACACGCTCCGTCCAAAATGCTAAAAGGAAAGATCTTGACCCGGAAAAACCAACTCCCCGAAGCCATAAAAATTTTCCGGGAATTGGTAAAAGAGGAACCCGACTCCGAACCCTACAACTTCTGGTTAGGCAACGCACTGTTCCAGAACAACCGTTCCAAGGAAGGGCTTCCATTTATATCAAAAACCCTGGAATTAAACCCCAACCAAATGCAGGCCAGAATGATCATGGCCGAAAGCCATTTTAAAAATAAAGATTTTTTTATAGCGGAAACAGAAATCCAGCACATACTGTCTAAAAACCCGGACGATTATGATGCGAATCTCCTTTTAGGCAATATCCACAGTGCCCGAAATGAGCTTGAGCAGGCCAAAACTATATATAAACGGTTGATAGAAATTTCACCGGAAAACCCCGCTGCCTGGTTCAGGTTAGGACTTGTGAACAAGCAAGAAAAGAAGACTAAAGCAGCCCTGGATAATTTCTATAAAGCGCTCTCCCTCAAACCAACACTGATGGATGTCTTCACCCAAATTATTTCCATCCATGCCGAACAAAAAAAACACAAGAGAGCCCTCAAACTATGTAACACGCACCTGGAAAAAGTCAAAGATTCTCCCATTGCCGAATCCATTATCCTGAATCTTAAAGCAGGAACGCTGATGGCCCTAAAAAAGAGAAACCTGGCAAAAGATGCGTTGACCATGTCCATTGAAAAAAATCCTGCCTACATTACCCCTTATCTCAATCTGGCAGGCCTCCACAAATCCCAGGGTGATCGTACTAAGGCCATGGAACTGTATAAGACCCTGATCAAAATCCGGCCGGACCAAGCCTCTCCCCATAGTCTTTTAGGTTCCCTTTACGAAAAGGAGAAGAAATGGGACCAAGCCCAAGCCCATTACAAAAAAGCGTTAGATATTGATCCGGATTATATTCCTGCCTTAAACAACCTGGCTTTCCTCTATGCGGAACAGAATAAAAACCTGGATGAAGCTCTGGAGTTTGCCCGAAGGGCCCGGGAAAAAACAGGAGAGATTACCGCAATCATAGATACCCTGGGCTGGGTTTATTACAAAAAAGAACTTTTTCCCAGTGCTGTGCAGGAGTTTAAAACCTGTGTGGAGAAAGAACCTGAAAATCCGATATTTCATTACCATCTGGGCCTGGCCTACAATAAAATGTGGAAATATGATCAAGCAAAAGAAGCCCTGGAAAAAGCGCTGTCAATCCAAAACGATTTTATCGGCAGTGCAGATGCCCGGAAAATACTTGGAAAACTGTAATTAAAAAGACAAACAGCACCGGAATCAATGTCATAAAGTTAAGGATATTGTAACTTCTCAATAAGTGCGGGTGATTATTAATTTAGCAGCACAACTACTTGAAATAAAGTGATTCTCTTCTTA
>PDWJ01001595.1_pt1 | contig 27427 bp, 23 predicted proteins | sample 1430881 | NCBI WGS metagenome assembly PDWJ01 (sample SAMN01162460, study PRJNA174530) | Oral metagenome, whole genome shotgun sequencing project. | biome: Marine environment; feature: Marine mammal; material: Swab sample of the gingival sulcus; isolation source: swab sample of gingival sulcus...
AAGGTCCAAGGCGTCGCCCGCCGCATCGCCGCCACCGTCGAGGACGGCTACCGGGTCGTCGCCGTCGTCAGCGCCATGGGCAAGACCACCGACGAGCTCCTGGGCAAGGCCAAGGCGCTGTCCCCCAACCCCAACCCGCGCGAGCTGGACATGCTGATGAGCGTGGGCGAGCGCATCTCCACCGCGCTGCTCTCCATCGCCCTCGACGAGCTGGGCCACCGCGCCGTCTCCTTCACCGGCTCCCAGTCGGGCATCATCACGAACACCCGCCACAACCGCGCCCGCATCGTCGAGGTCCGGCCCTACCGCCTCCTCGACGAGCTCGACGCCGGCAAGGTCGTCGTCGTCGCCGGCTACCAGGGCGTCAGCTACGCCCGCGAGATCACCACCCTCGGCCGCGGCGGCACCGACACCACCGCCGTCGCCTTGGCCGCCGCCCTCGGCGCCGAGCACTGCGAGATCTGTAGCGACGTCGACGGCGTCTACACCGCCGACCCACGCCTGATCCTCGACGCCCGGCGACTGGCGACCTTGTCGCTCCAAGAGATGGTCGCCCTGGCGCGCAACGGCGCCCGGGTCCTCAACCAGGACTGCGTCGAGTACGCCTCGCGCCAGGGCGTCGCGATCTTCGCCAAGTCCACCTTCGGCCCCCGCGACGACTCGGGCACCGTGGTCCGCGTCAACCCCCACCCCGAGCCGCACGCCGTCACCGCCCTCGCCCACCGCGCCGCCGTCTACGAGGTCAGCCTCACCGCGGGCCACGACGCGGCCGCCCTCCTCGACGTCCTCGAGCGCGCCGGCGCGATGCCCGCCTCGATCAGCGGCGACGCGGGCGAGCCGCTCCACGCCGCCATCCCCACCGACGACGCCCACCACCTCGAGGCCCTCGGCGGCCGCCTCCAGGCGCGCTTCGGCGACCGCGTCCGCCTCCGCACCGACCGCGGCACGGTCACCGCCGTCGGGCCCGGCCTCGGCGAGTCGCCCCAGATCGTGCGCGAGGCCACGGCGATCGTGGCGGACCTCGTCCCGAGCGGCGACCTGCGCGTCACCCTCGGCCCCCTGGAGCTGACGTTCACCCTGCCCGCCCAGCAGGTCCCAGCGGCCCTCGAGCGCCTCCACTCCGCCCTCGTCGCCAGCTAGACTTGGCCCAGCGGGCGGCGACGCCTCACCATCCCTCGGCCGCCCCCGAAGAGGCGCCATCGCAGCGCGCCGCTGGTGGCGACCCTGCCCCTCAACGCGCCCGAGCTCACCGACGCCAAAGAGCTGGTGGGCTGCGGCCGCCGGCTGGCCGAGGACCGCCGGTCCGCGCCGGTCCGCGCCGGTCCGCGCCTGGGACCCTTTGCCCCGACGGCGAAGACCCCCTATAAGGAGGGCGCCATGAACGCCACGCCTCGCTCGCTCCTGTCGCTGCTCTTGGCGGCGTCCGCCTTCACGCTCTTCGCCTGCGAGGGCGACGGCGGCGACGGCGGCCCGACCGCCGACACATTCATCACCTCGGACACGGCCGCGCCGAGTGACACCAAGGGTCCGGTGGACACCGCCACCGGCGACAACCGCGCGCCCGAGCTCGAGCGCATCGGCGATCGCGTGGCCATCGTCGGCGAGCCCCTGGTCATCGTCGTCGACGCCAAGGATCCCGACGGCGACACCCTCACCTACTCGGTCTTCGGCGCGCTGCCCGAGGGCGCCCGCTTCGACAAGGCGGCCCACCGCTTCGAGTGGACACCCGCCACGGCGGGCACCACCGTCTTCCTCACCTTCGTCGTCAGCGACGGCAGCGAATTCGATCGCGAGACCGTCCGCATCGAGGTCTCCGCTCAGGGCCAGGCCAACGCCCCTGAGTTCGTCCAGGTCGGCGACCAGCAGCTGATCGTCGGCGCGGACTACCAGCTCGCCCTGCAGGCCACCGACGCCGACGGTGACAGGCTCAGGTACGGCTACGACGGCCAGCTCCCCTCGGGCGCCTCCCTGAACAAGGACTCGGGGCTGTTCCGCTGGCGCCCCGCCGCCGACGCCGTCGGCCCCCCCCACCGCGTCGCCTTCACCGTCAGCGACGGCGAGCTGTCCGACACGATGACCGTGCGCTTCGTGGTCACCGACGGCGGCAGCGCCAGCGACGCCCCGCCCGTCTTCACCCAGACCCCGGCCCAGAACGCGGTGGTCGGGCAGGCGCTCAGCTTCACCGTCTCCGCCACCGACCCCAACGGCGACGCCCTCACCTATGCCCTCGGCGACGGCGCCCCGAGCGGGGCCTCGCTGGCGGGCGCGACCTTCACCTGGACGCCGGCCGCCGCCGATGCGGGCCTCACCTACGACGTCGACTTCAGCGTCACCGACGGCACCTTCAACGCGCTGATGACGGTCAAGATCAGCGTCACCTCGGGCCAGACCGCCACCTGCAGCCCCGACGTCGACGAGCCCAACGGCGTCGCCAGCGAGGCCAAGCCCATCGCCGTCGGCACCGTCGAGCGCAACATCTGCGAGACCGCGGACGCCTATGACGTCGACGTCCACGCCCTCGCCGTGCCCGCCAGCACCAAGGTCGTCGCTACCCTCGCCTTCGACGGCGCCGCCGGCGACCTCGATCTCGCGCTGATGGACGCCGCCGAGGCCTTCCTCGCCGTCAGCGACGGCGTCACCAGCGTCGAGGAGGTCTCCTGGACCGCCGACGCCGAGGTCACCGTCTACCTGGTCGTGACCGGCTTCGGCCTCGAGCCCCTCGCCATGGACTACACCCTGACCGTCGCCTTCGACGCCCCCGAGGTCTGCGTCGAGGACGCCTACGAGGACAACGACACCCCCGCGACGGCCAAGCCCCTGCCCGAGACCGAGGCGCTGCAGATCTGCGCCGGCGACGTCGATTACTGGACGCTCGACGTCGGCTGCGGGCAGCAGCTCGAGATCGGCATGGACGTCGCGGAGGGCTCCGACATCGACATGTACCTCTTCGAGCACGCCGACGACGAGGATCCGATCGCCTCGGCCGCCACCGAGGCCGACTTCGAGTACCTCGAGGTGGCGTCGACGCCCACGGCCGGGGCCTACCTGCTCGGCGTCATCGGCTACCCCCACAGCTCGATGGCGGGCAGCTACAGCCTCCTGACGGACCTGTCCGGCGGCTGCATCGACGACACCCAAGCCGGCAGCGCCCGCGGCTCGGCCCTCACCCTCGGCGGCGCAGCGGGCGAGCTCAGCGGCCTGGCGATCTGCTGCTCCGCGGACTGGTTCGCCCTCGATCTCGCCGCCAGTGACCAGGTCATCGCCGCCGCGGTCGTCAGCGGCACCGCCGCCGTCAGCCTGCTCGCCCTGGGCCCGGACGGCGCGACCCAACTCGACTCGGCCGAGCCCGCCGCCAGCGTCAGCGTCGGCTTCACCGCCGGCAGCGCTGGCCGCTACTATGTCGTCGCCGACGGCAGCGTCGGCAGCGCCTACGGCCTCGAGTGGCTGGTCGAGGGCGCCGCCGCCGAGTGCACGGCCATGTCTTGCGCCCAGTACTACGTCTGCGGCGACGACGGCAGCTGCGTTGTCGACTACTGCGACGACGACCACAGCTGCCCCAACGGCCACGTCTGCCGTGACAGCTACTGCGTCAACCCCTGCGACACCGACGCCGACTGCCGCGCCGCCTATGCCTGTAAGGCCTTCGCCAACGGCGACTACTGCGGCATCGTCGGCGACCGGCTCGCGGGCCAGGGCTGCTGGTACCACGCCGACTGCCAGGGCAGCATGGTCTGCGTCGACAGCGCCTGCGTCCAGCTCTAGCAGGGCTCCCCAACCTCAACGAAGACCCGACCCGCCGCCGTCAGGAGGCCGCCTTTGTTCGCCAACGTCGACCACTCCCACGCGCGCGTCCTGCGCCGCTCGCCCTACATCACCACCTACGCGCACATGGGCGAGGTGTACGTCTATCACAACCTCACAGGCTTCATCCTGAAGATGAGCCCCGACATCCTGGCCTTCCTCGACGAGTTCGAGCAGGCGCGCAAGCGCGACGAGGTCGTCGAGAAGTACGCGGGCGCCTTCGGGGACCTCGAGCCCGAGACGGTGCTCTTCACGTTCCTCGACTACGGCTGCCTCACCCGGCGCAACTACGAGCAGCTGCAGGACATCTGGAAGATGGTCCCGGTCAAGGGGCGCTGGAACGTCTGGCGCCGCAACGACGACGGCACGCTCACCATGTACGCCGCCTGGGGCGACCGCCCGCTGACCAAGGTCCGCCTCGACGCCAAGCAGACGGCCGCCTGGGACGACATCGACGGCGAGACCTCGATGATCGCGCTGCGCGACAAGCACGGCTACGACACCATGGCCTCGCTCGTGAAGGAGCTCGCCCACCACGACGTGCAGGCGCTCAAGCTGTCGCCGGTGAAGCTGTCCTTTTACAAGGGCCGCCAGCACCAGACGCCGCCCTACCTGACGTCGTCCATGCCCTACGCGCCCTACGACCCGAAGACCGACCCGCTGCCCGAGGCCTTTGAGGCGCAGCTATCGCCCGAGGGCTATTACCGGGCCGAGATCGAGGACGCCGACGCCCAGTTCGACTTCACCGAGACGACCCTGTCCCACCTGTTCCGGCGCCCCCACAAGGCGCTCGCCCAGCGCACCTATGGCCAGGCGATGATCGAGGCCCTGGTGGACCGCTGGGAGCTCACCGCCGGCCCCATCAAGGTCCTCGAGATCGGCGGCGGCCTCGGCTGGGTGGCGCGCCACGTCACCGAGACCCTGCAGGGCAAGGGCTTCGACGTCACCTACGACATCATGGAGCTGTCGCCGACGCTGGCCGAGGCCCAGCGCCACAACTGCGAGGGCCTGCCCATCACGACGTACATGGGCGACTGCCTCAGCGACGACTTCCCGGGGACCGACTACGACGTCGTCATCTCCAACGAGATGATCGGCGACCTCACCTCCGTCAAGCTCACCCGCGAGCAGCTCCACCTCAACGACGAGGACGACGAGGACAACGTCAAGTTCGACGCGGCCGTCGCGGCGACCGGGCTCGTCGGCGAGCTCATCGCCAAGCACGTCATCCCCATCGGCGACGCGCCGCCCGAGTTCTACCTCAACGTCGGCGCCTGGCAGCTCGTCGAGCGCCTCCAGGGCGTGATGAAGCCCGGCGGCCACGCCATCATCACCGAGTTCGGCGAGATGGCCCGCTACCCCATCCTGTCGACCCAGCTCGACCACCCGGAGCTGTCGATCCACTTCGGCCACCTGACCTTCGTCGCGCGCTCGGTGGGCTTCGAGGCGGACTTCGAGTTCGTCATGGATCTCCTCCACCTCGACCGCACCGTCATGGGGATGGTCACCTCGCGCAGCTACTACAAGGCCCTGACGGCCATGCTCGCCGAGGACGGCGTCGAGCTCGACAAGTTCGGCTACACCTTCGGGATGGTGATGCAGCTCCTCGAGGACAAGGGGCTCGCCCTCAACAAGGACGTCGGCGACATCCGCTTCGACCGCATCGAGGACCGCCTGATGGGGCTCGTGCCTCACGAGTTCAAGGCCCTGATGCTCACGAAGAGGCCCGCGGACGCGTAGCTCGAGGTCTACGCCCGCGTAGCTGGGTGTCCAGCCCGCGTTGGTCACCACCTGCCGGCTGCGACCGGCGGATCCGCAGGCGGGACTGGCGCGTGCTCCCTGCAGCGAGCTGCGACGTGTCTCGATGCGACTCGGTCGACGCCGGTCCGTGCCACGCCCGCATCACCTACCACCTGCTTGGACCGGCTGTAGACCCGGTGACAGGTGCGGGCTGGGAGATAGCGATGAGACGTGCCGACAAGGCCGCGCGGATCGTACAGATCCTCGAGGACCTCTACCCCCAGACCCCGATCCCGCTGGACCACAGCGACCCCTACACCCTGCTGGTCGCGGTGATGCTGAGCGCCCAGACGACCGACAAGAAGGTCAATCAGGTGACGCCGGGGCTGTTTGCCGTGGCGTCGACGCCCGAGGCGATGGCCGCCCTGCCGGTCGACGAGATCCGGGTCCTCATCCGCGAGATCGGCCTGGCGCCGACGAAGGCGAAGAACCTACAGGCGCTGAGCGCGCTGCTCGTGGAGCGGCACGGCGGCGTCGTCCCGGACAGCTTCGAGGACCTCGAGGCCCTGCCGGGGGTGGGTCATAAGACGGCGTCGGTGGTGATGTCCCAGGCCTTCGGCCACCCGGCCTTCCCGGTCGACACCCACATCCACCGGCTGGCGGCGCGGTGGGGGCTGTCCGACGGCAAGCGCGTCGACAAGACCGAGCGCGACCTCAAGCGCACCTTCGACGTGGCGCTGTGGAACAAGCTGCACCTTCAGATCATCTACTTCGGGCGCGAGCACTGCCCGGCGCGCGGCCACGACCTGAGCGCTTGCCCCATCTGCAGCTGGGCGGCCACCAAGGCGCGGATCGCGATGGAGGCGGCAAAGGCGACGCCGCGGCGCAGGCGCAGGCGCAGATAGGAGCCTGCCGCGCCCGGGCCCAGCTGGCGCCCGCACCCCCGATGCGTCGATAGCCTCCAAGCGGTGGTGGGCCGAGCGGGCGGCGGCGCCTCGCCACGCGCCGGGGACCACGCAGACGGGGCTAAGGAAGGACCTGGTCGAGGAACGCCCGAGACTTCAGCCGGCGGCCACCGCTGGCGTCGGCGACGAACCCCTCGAGGGTCCGCGCGACCCGGCCGCGGTCGGCGTCGGGTAGCGGCCGCCAGCGTCCCTCGAGCCAGGCCGCCAGCGTCTCGCGCGCCGCGGGGCTCAGGCCCGTAAGGGACTCGGGCGGCGGCAGCGTGCCGCCCAGGGCGAGGGCGCGCAGCTCGAAGAGCAGCAGCAGATCCTCGCCGGGCTCACGGGTTGGGTCGTCCAGGGCCCGCCACGCGCGGCCGAGCAGCTGGTAGACGCCTGCCTCGCGCCCGAACTCGTGCACCAGCAGCAGCACCACCTCGGCCATCGTCGTGGCGAGGGCGTAGCGGATGAGGTCGCCCTTGAGGGTCGCGAAGGCGTGGTCCGTCGAGCCGCGGTTGACCACCGCGAGGTCGTCGCGCTCGCGCAGCGTCAGCGCCACCGAGGCGAGGGACAGGGGCTGCAGCCGGTCCTGTCCCCGCTTGGCCGACCGCCGGGCCCGACGAGCGACGGCCGCGACGAGGCGGTCGTCCTCGGTGATGAACCGCAGGATCCGGTCGCTGTTCGAGTCGGCGCTGGACAGCACCAGGGCCGACCCATCCCAGCGCTCGGGCGCGCCGCTCACACCGTCGCGCCCATCGCCACCGCGAGGTAGGTCGCGATGCCGAAGTAGGTCATCACCCCGAAGAAGTCGACGCTCGTGGTCACGATGGGGCCGGTGGCGACCGCCGGGTCGATGTTCAGGCGCGACAGCAGGATAGGTATCACCGTACCGATCGTGCTTGCGATGATCATGCCTGCGGCGATGCTCAAGCCGATGGCGGGCCCATAGTGGGGCTGATCGCCGGTAAGGTAGGCGATGACGCCGATGGCGCTGCCGTAGAGCGCGCCCATGCTGATGCTGATGCCGATCTCTTTGCGGACCGTCGCCCAGGCGCGCTCGCCGTGGTGGATGTGGCCCATCGCGATGCCGCGGACCGTGACCGTGGCGGACTGGGTGCCGACGTTGCCCGACATGCCGAGGATGACGGGCAGGAACAGGGCCAGGAACGACTGGGCCTCCAGGGTCTCCTCGTAGTTGCCCATGACGGCCGCGGCGATGAGGCCGCCCGCGGCGCTCGCCAACAGCCACGGGAAGCGGATGGCGACGTGGCGGAAGACGCTGGCCTCGGCCGGCACGTACTCGCCGGCGCCGGCCATCTTGCGGAAGTCCTCTTCCGCCTCCTCCTGCAGGACGTCGATGACGTCGTCGACGGTGACCAGGCCCAGGAGCTTGTTGGCGTCGTCGACGACCGGGATGGCGAGCAGGTCGTACTCGGCGACCATGTGCGCGACGCGCTCCTGGTCCGTCTCGGTGGAGACGCTGATGACGTCCGTCTCCATGATCTCGCGGATCCGCTTGTGGGCGGGCGCCACCACCAGCTTGCGCAGCGAGAGCACGCCGACCAGGTGGCCGTGCTCGTTGACCGCGTAGATGTAGTAGACCATCTCGACGTCCTCACCGCTCTCACGCAAGGCGATGAGGGCCTCCTCGGCGGTCTGGTCGGCGTCGATGGCGACGAACTCCGGCAGCATGATACCGCCGGCCGTGTCGTCGCCGTAGGCCATCAGATCTTCGACCTCGTCGGACTCCTCTAGGATCTCGAGGACCCGCGCCGCCAGCTCCGGCTCGAGGTCGGCCAGGATGTCGGCCATGTCGTCCTGCGCCATCTCGCGCAGGATCCCCACGACCTTGTCGGCGGGCAGCGGGTCGAGGACGGTCTTTCCGAAGGGCGGCGACATGGCGCAGATCAGGTTGGCCCTGTCGGCGTTGTCTTCGAGCCGGCCGAAGATGGCCACGCGGTCGCGCTCGGCCATCGCCGCCATCACCGCCGCGAGATCCTCGACCCGGGTCTTGGCGATGAGCTTGTCGAGGTGGCTCCACGCCTGGCGCCGCAGGTAGCGCCGGATGGTATCGTGGAGGAGCCGCGATTTTCTCGGTTGCACCACGCCTCACCTCTCCGGACGGCCACGGGCTGATCGGCCCGACCCTACTACAATGCACCCACCGCGCCGTCGCAAGCGCGACCCGCGATCACCGCAGGCGCGTCGTCCCGTCGACCGTGTCCACGATGGAGGAGACGCCGTCGACGCGCTCCTGGATCGCGGGCGCGTTCGGCGCGGCGTTGGTGGTCGACGGCTGCCGCGCGTGCTTAGCGCCGACCATCAGCCAGGCGGCCACGAGCAGGCCCATGGCGACGAGGAGCAGGACCAGGTAGCCGCCGCGCAGGGGCGAGGCCTTGGCGAGGTGACGCGTCGAGCCGGCCAGCGGCAGGAGCGGCTCGTCGGTCGCGGGCCGGGAGCGGGGGCGCGCGCGGCTGGGGCCCAGGTCCGCGCCCAGGGCGATCGCGGCCTGTCGCTGATGCCGCTCGAGCTCCCGCACCAAGGCGGTGTCGTCGAGACCGAGGGCGCGCGCGATGGAGCGGACGAACCCACGCACGAAGACCGGCGCCGGCAGGGCCGCGGCGTCACCGTCCTCGAGCGCCGCGATCGTGGCTCGCGGGATCCGGGTCTCCTGCGCGACGTCCTCGACGGACATCCCGCGGGCCACCCGCGCGTCGCGTAGCTTCGCCCCGACCTTGTCCACTGCGCGCATCCTCCCGCGAGCCCCAGCCGGAACCACGCCACCGGCGCCGCGCCCGAGCTTCGCGCCGCAGGACTTAGCCACTTCTCACCCGGCCCTGTCAACACTGATCCCGCCGAGACGCGCGGCCGCGCCACCGCCCCGAGCGGCCCCTTCAGTCGACCGCACGCAGCCCGTCGACCGGCGTCTTCGCCGCGGCGCGCCCCGCGCTGACCTGCGTCGTGAGCAGGGTGATGACCACCGCGCCCGCGGCGACCAGGACCAGCTCGAGGCTATCGATCTCCACGGGCAGGCGGTCGATGAGGTAGATCGACGCGTCCAGCCGGTGGTCCACCAGCTCGATGAGGGTGATGATCACCAACCCCGCGACCAGCCCCAAGAAGGCCCCCGCCAGGGCGACGAAGGCGCCCTGCAGCGTGAAGATCAGGCGCACCAACCCGCTCGTCGCTCCCATCGCCTTGAGGATCGCGATGTCCGAGGTCTTCTCGTGGACCACCATGATCTGGGATCCCACCACGACGAAGCTGCCGACGAGGATGATGATGAGGAAGAACATCGTCAGCACCACCTTTTGCAGCTCCAGGGCGCGGAAGAGGTTGATGTTCTTCTCTTTCCAGTCGTGGATGCGGAAGCGCGCCCGGCGGGCGTAGTCCGCGCGCTGGAACTTCAGCAGGTTGACCGCCTCGGCGAGGTTGCGCAGGCCACCGATGAAGCTGCGCGAGGTGTCGAGGCGACGGACGCCGAAGCCGGGCTGGACGAGGGCGGCGACCTTGTCGCGCAGGCTCTCGGTGTTGTCGACGAGCGTCTCGAAGTCGAAGGGGTCGATGCGGCGGCCCACGGCGCCCTTGGTGTGGTCGATGTCCATCAGGCTGCGAGTGCGCACGGCGATGGAGTGGATGAGCTGGCCGCGGTTGAGGAAGCGCTGGGCGACCTCGATGTTGATGATGGCCAGCTTCGAGTCGTGGTCGTGGAAGCCCGCCTCGAACGTCCCCGCCACGGTGAAGTGCGAGCTCGACGGCAACATCCCGAAGGGCCCCATCATCTTATTGTCGATCCCGCGCAGGGGGGTGACCAGGGTCAGCGGGTCGCCGGTCTTCGCGCGCAGGCGCTTGGCGAGCGCGGTCCCCAGCAGGATCCCGGGCCGCCGCGCGGGGACCGCCGCAAAGCCCGTAAAGCTGCCGGGCTCGGTGACGGCCACGGGCTCGGTCGCGCCGGCCACCACGAGCCTCAACGAGTCGCCGCCGCGTCGGGCGTCGACGACCCTGACGTGAGCGGTGCGTTCGAGGCGCACCGGCTGCGAGGGCTCGACCAACATGAGGCTGTCGGGGCGCCCCCCCGCCTCGCCATCGAGCAGCACCAGGGTCACCAGCGTGCCCTCGTCGAGCTCCAGGCGCTCGCCCGTGGTGGACAGCTCCCACTGGCCGGCGGGCAGCTCGCGCTCGCGGCCGTAGCCGACGGCGCCGCCCGCCGCGCCCGGCAGCGCGACCTCGTCGATGATCTGAAAGACGTCCGCCGCGTCCCCGCCGCGCGGCAGGAGCGTGGGCAGCGAGCGCCCGGCGCTCGTGCGCAGGTCGAGGAGCTTCACCCGCGCGTGGCCGGCGTCGGGGACGACCCGGTGGTCGAAGAGCGCGACGGGCGCTGCGTCGCCGCCGCGCAGCACCACCGTGAGCCAGGTGCCCTCGACGGCCGCGTCGATCACGAGCTCGCCGCCGCCCCGACGCGTCAAGGTGGGGTCCTCGGCCAGCCCCTCCAGCCCGCCGGTCTTCATCAGGCGCTCGATGTCGATGACGTCGCCGATGGTCGCGAGGTCGACGCCCTGGATGTTGGCGCCGGCGCGGTACATCTCGTGGGCCGCCATCATCGCGTCGGCTGTCAGCGGGGTAGCCCCGACGACCCCCTCGGTGTCACGGATCTGCGCCAGCACCGGCTCGTAGTCCGAAAAGCGGCTGCTCTCGCTCGTCACGAGCAGGTGCGGGTACAGGCCGAGGATGCGCTCTTGGAAGGCCGCCTCGAAGCCCGCCGTGACGCTCAGGACGACCGTCAGCGCCATCACGCCACAGGCGATGCTGATCACCGAGATGAGGGTCACCAAGGACAAGGTCGGCGTGCGCCGAGAGCGCACGATTCGCAGCGCCACGAAGACCGCCAGCTTCAGGCGGCGGAGCTGGCTGGACGGGCGTTCCACGAGCGTTGACGCCTCCTCGGCGGGTCGGGTAAAAAGCCTCGCTTCCAGACCGAGGGCTCCTTACCATCCGCCTGTGCGGGTAGGCAAGCGCCCGCGGCGCCACCCTCTAGGAGGACGAGCGATGCTCGCGAGCAAGCGTAGGACCCTCTCTTCATGGCTGCCCCTCGCGGCCGCCTTTGCGCTCACGGTCGCCTCCGGCTGCGGTGACGACAGCCCCACGGAAGACCTCAGGGATACCACCCCCCTGTTCGACAGCGCCTCCTTCCCGGACACGGCGGATACGTCGACGCCGCAGGACACCGCGACGGCGCAGGACACGACCACCGACACCGCGGTCACGACCACCGACACCGCGCTCCCGGACCTCATCCCAGACATCGAGCCGCCGGTCATCGTCGAGACCTCGCCGGCCGCGGGCGAGACCAACGTCGCCATCCCATTCACGGTGACCATCACCTTTGACGAGCCCATCTACCGGCCCACCATCGCCCCGCAAACCATCAAGCTCATCGACTTCAACGGCGACGAGGTCCCGGGCACCCCCTCGCTGAGCCAGGACGGCACCGTCGTGACCTTCACCCCGACCGATAGCGACCAGCAGTACGCCTCGCCCTACACCATCCGAGTCGTCGGCAACATCATCACCGACCTCGCCGGCAACAAGTTCGTCAACACCAAGGAGTTCACCTTCACCACGGCGAACTACCCCCAGCAGGACGGCTACCGCACCGTCGCCGCCAAGTACGCGCCGACCATCTACAGCGCCGTCGACGGGGGCGCCGCCCCCCACGCCCAGGTGCCGACCAAGTACGACTCCGACAGCGACTGGAACTTCGACAACAACCGCGACTGGCTGACCCAGACGGCGACCTCCATCATCCCGGCGGTCTACTACAACGTCACCGAGACGCGGACCCACTACTTCGTCCAGTACCAGCTGTTCTTCCCGTGGGTGAACCATACGACGGCCGAGCGGGCCCACTCCAACGGCACCATCGGCTACCTCGTGACCGTCGACAAGGCCCGCGGCGACCAGGCCGAGCGCCCCATCGCCCTGCACACCTACCACCGCGAGCTCGGCTCCGAAGAGAACATGGCCTTCGTCACCACCGAGAGCGCCATCATCGGCGGCGGCCTCGGCACCGACGACTGGTCCGTCGAGGCCGAGATGGCCCAGGCCGACCTCTTCCCCAGCGACCGCTTCGAGGCCTACGTCACCGCCAAGGACCACCGCGCCTGCCTGTGGGGCTACGACCAGGGTGGCACCTTCCCCGTCTGCCCCTTCCCGGCCGCCGTCGACAACGGCGACACCCTGATCTTCGCCTACCAGGGCGGGGCCCCGACGCCCTTCGTCAAGGGCGACGGCGGCTGGCCGAAGAACATGGCCGAGGTCGCCGACCCGGCCCCCGACGCCCTCGGCTACGCCCTCATCCCCATCCTGACGACCAGCTGGCCGCGCCGCTTCCGGCGGGGCGCCGGCGAGATGTTCGACGAGTTCGCCAACTTCAGCTACGAACCCGACGAGGGCCGCGCCGTGGGTGACGGCCTCGGTCTCACCAGCAAGCTCCGCGACTCCGTCGACGCCAACAACAGCTCGGCCCACGGCCGCCCCAGCTGGGCCTGGGGCTGGAACCCGGCCAATAGCTCGGCCGGCCAGAGCGGCTTCGCCAGGATCGTCCGCGGCCAGATCGCCATCGACCCGGCCTGGTACGTCTGGGAGCGCCACCACTCCTCGAGCACCGACAACGGCCTGGTCGAGTACGTCGAGGAGACCGGGGTGGGCTTCTCCACGGACTACTGCTTCAACGGCTTCGCCAACATCGACAACCGGGCGACCGACACCCTCTGCCAGTAGCCTCAAGCCGCGCCGCCTCAGGGCAGGCGGCGCGGCTTGAGGGCGGCCGCCGCGCCTCAGGGCAGCGCCCGCCCCGAGACTGCTGCCGGCTGGGCGCCGCGGGCGCGACGCACCGGCCGGCGCCTACTCCTACGGGAGCACTTGGGCGGCCTCGAGCACTTGGGCGGCCGCTAGGACAGCTCGAGGTGGTCCGGCGGCACCGAGCGCTCGAGGCCCAGGCCGACGACGCGGTACTCCTGGCGCTCACCGATGGTGGCGCGGGCGCGCACCGTCACGGTCTGACCCTGGGGCAGCGGGGGGGCGGGCGCGACGAGCACGCCCCGGCGGCCTCGGACGCTGAAGTCGAGGGTCGCGAAGGTGTAGGGGGCGTCGATCTCTTCGCGGTACAGGGTCACCGGGAGCGCGGGGAAGTCGCGCTCGTCCCAGCTGACGCTCACCGCGCCGCGGACCTGCGGCAGGTTCCCCGTGACGACCAGGCGCATCCGGCGGTCCATGTAGAACGTCGCGACCACGTCCTCGAGGCCGAGGCGGTCGACGGCGGGGATCCGCACGTGCGCGGCCCGGTCGTCAAGCGCCTGGGCCAGCGCGCGGGCGAACCCCTCATCGAACGCGCCGACGCCCCGGCCGAGCTGCTCGATCAGCTCTGACAGGGGCGCGGTCGCGGCCTGATCGGGGAGCGGCGGCAGGGCGACCGGCCCACCCATGGGGGGACGCCGGGTCGGCGGATGCTGGGTAGGCGCAGGCTGGGTCGTCGCCCGCGCTGGTCGGTCGTGCTCGTCCGTCACGGACCGTGGGCGTGGCTAGCGGGCGGCGTACGCCTGGTAGCGCTCGACCGCCTTTGCCTGGGCGTTGCGGTCGTAGGTCGCGGGGATGGCGAACTGGCGGAAGGTGGGCGCGCCGTCCTCGCCGACCGCGATGTACATCTTGTCGATGATGCCGAGGGTACCCTTGCCATCGAGCTCGACGATGGCGCCCTGGTCCATGACCTCGACGATCTTCTCGGGCCAGAAGGCCCGGCCTTGAGAGTCGCCTCCGCCCTTCTTTTTCTCGTGTGCGAGCTTTGCCTTCTTGGTGCGCTGGGCCATGGGGCCTCCCTTCAGACTGGTCCGTGGACGTGGACCTCACGTCGCGAGCGCGTCTGTCTAGCAGAAGCCGGCGCCCGAGGGAAGGGGGAGTTCAACGACCCGCGAGGCAGGCGGTAAAAGGAATGTCACCGGGGCGCCCGGCCTTGAATCGCCGAACCGCGGGGGAGTCTCGCCCTTTGACACGCCCGCGCCCGGCGGGTTACCACCCGCGCCCTTAGGAGGACCGATGACCCGGACCCTGATCACCGCCGCCGCCGCCGTCGCGAGCCTGAGCCTCGCCCTCGGCGCGCTGGCCGCCGAGCCGCCGCCCGCCCCCGCCCCCGCCCCCGAGGCGAAGGCCGCGCTGACCGGCGATCTGGCCGCCGCGGTCGCGGGCGTCGAGGCGCGCTACCGGGAGGTCACGGACTTCTCGGCCAGCTTCGCCCAGCAGGTCCGCCGGGCGCACCTGCCGCGCCCGCTGAACAAGAGCGGCAAGGTCTACTACAAGGCACCTGGGATGATGCGCTGGGACTACACCCAGCCCGAGCGGGTCTACTACGTCTCCGACGGCGAGGTGCTGTGGTCCTACGAGCAGACCACCGGCCAGGTCATCAAGATGAGCGTCAAGGACTCGGAGCTGTACGACTCGCTGAAGTTCCTCTTCGGCAAGGGCGACCTGGCGGGCTCCTTCGACATCACGGCGGCGCCGCGCTCCGACGACGGCCTGGTAGGCCTGGTGCTGGCCCCAAAAAAGAGCCAGAGCAACTACAAGTCCCTGACGCTGTACGCCGATCCGGCCAAATCCTGGGAGATCGCCCGCACGGAGCTGGTCGATCCCCTCGACAACGTCAGCGTCATCGAGCTGTCGGACCTCAGCTACGACACCCTCAAGAGGGAAGGGTTCGCGTTCAAGCCCCCCAAGGGCGCGAACGTTCAGGACCTCACCGCCCAGGGGGGCGGCAAGAAGAGATGAGCCAAGACGCGCAGACGGGTTCGGGCAAGGTCTTCTTCGTCTCGCTAGGCTGCCCGAAGAACCGGGTGGACTCGGAGATCATGCTCGGCCAGCTGAGCGAGCAGCGCTACGAGGTGGTCGGCTCCGCCGAGGAGGCCGATCTCCTGGTGGTGAACACCTGCTCCTTCGTCGAGGACGCCCGCGAGGAGTCCATCGACACCATCTTGGACCTGGCGCGGGCGAAGACCGAGTCGGGCGACAACAAGAAGCTCGTCGTCGCGGGGTGCCTGGCCCAGCGTTACGGCGACGAGCTGGCGCGCGAGATCCCCGAGGTCGACGCCTTGTTGGGGACGGGCGACCACTGGCGCATCGGCGACCTCGTCGCCCCGACGCCGAGCGGCGCTCGCCTCCTCGACGGCCCCGCGGCCGTGCGGGAGATCGGGCGGCCGGGCTACAACTATGACGCCTACAGCCCGCGCGTGGTGACCACCGATCCCTGGACCGCCTACGTCAAGGTGGCCGAGGGGTGCAGCCAGCGCTGCGCCTTCTGCATCATCCCGCGGCTGCGGGGGGGCGCGAAGTCGCGGGCGATCGCGGACGTCGTGCGCGAGGTGCGCGAGCTGGCCGCGCGCGGGGTCAAGGAGATCAACCTGATCGCCCAGGACCTGAGCCACTACGGCGACGACCTCAAGGACGGCACGACGCTCGCGCGGCTGTTGCGAGAGCTGGTCGAGATCGACGGGGTCCACTGGCTCCGGCTGCTCTACCTCTACCCCCACAACTTCACCGACGAGCTGATCGAGGTCATCGCGACCGAGCCCAAGGTCGCCAAGTACGTCGACATGCCGCTGCAGCACATCTCCGACCGGATGCTGGAGATCATGCGGCGCCGCTTCTCCGAGGCGGACACGCGCGCGCTGGTCGCCAAGATGCGCGAGCGCATCCCCGACCTGGTCTTCCGCACGACCTTCATCGTGGGGCACCCGGGCGAGACCCAAGAGGACTTCGACAAGCTCTACGAGTTCGTCCGTGACAGCCGCTTCGAGCGGGTCGGGGTCTTCAAGTACAGCCGCGAGGACGGCACCCGCGCGGCCAAGCGCGACGACCACGTCCTGGGGCTGGTCAAGCAGGAGCGCTACCACCGCCTGATGACGCTCCAGCAGGGGATCTCCCAGGAGCTCCACGAGGCGATGATCGGCCGCGAGGTGGATGTCCTGGTCGAGGGGGTCTCCAAGGAGACGGAGCTGCTGCTCCAGGGGCGCACCTGGGGGCAGGCCCCGGAGATCGACGGCCTGACCTACCTCAACGAGGGGTTCGCCGAGGCCGGCAGCGTCGTCCGCGCCGAGATCGTCGACTCGGGCGACTATGACCTGGTGGCGCGGATCCTCTCGTAGGGTTCGGGCCCCGCCGGGCGCGCTGATGCGGACGCGAGGCACGGCCGCATCGACAGCTAGGTCGCCGGCGGCGCACGGTCGCGCGGCCCGGCTCAGGGTCGCGCCCTCGCCGCCGAGGGCCGCGCAGGTATCGCCTCGCGGATCGTGGCGCCCGGCGGGCGGCGCTGAACGCCGGTGTCCGCGGGCGACCCCGTGTCCGCGACGCGCGGGTCGACGGGCCGTCCCATGGCGCCTCAGTCGTCGGGCGCTCGTAGCCCGGCGAGATAGTCGAGAGCGGGCGCTATCTGCTAGATCCTTGCAGATGAAAAGCGGAATCGAAGGCCTCGCCGAGGATCTCCTCTCCCCCGCCCTCACCACCGGTGACGGGCCTGGCGCCTATGATCGGCTGCTCATCGCGGTGCGTGAGCTGCGCGACGACCCGACGCTCACCACCCCCCTGGCGGCCGCCTGGGCCGACCGCAGCTTCGCGGGTCCCCTAGAGCGGCCACTGCTGGTGCTGGCGGCGCTCCGCTTCCTCGCCCTGGCCGACGACGGTCACCCGCTGGCCCCCGAGGTCCTGCTCGACGCCGAGGCCGAGCGGCTGCCGGACCGCCTGGTCGAGGCGCTCGCCGACCCGCGCCTCGTCGACGTGCTGCGCGTTCGTGCGGTGCGCGGCGACGACCCGGGCCGAGCGATGGCCTGGGGCGTGGTGGCGATGGCCCTCGAGCTGAAGCACCATCGCTTCGCGCTCGTCGACCTCGCCGCGATCGCCGGCCCGAGCCTCGTCATCGACCTGACGCCGGTCCCCTGGAAGGTGGGCGTCAACGCCATCACCGGGCTCGACGTCCCTTCGCCCTGGTCGCGCCTGGGGCTGCAGCCTGAGCCCCTCGACGTCGCAGCCGACGAGGCCGCCGCGCGCTGGCTGCGCGCCTGCATCTGGCCGAGCCGGCGCGAGCGCCTCCAACGCCTCGACAGCGGTCTTGCGGCCTGGCGCCGTCCGTGGCGCGGCCGCGGCCCGGCGCCGCGGCTCGAGCGCCACCGCCTCGGGGTCGATCCCGCCCTGCCTTACCTGGAGGCAGCCGCCGCGCAGGATCAGGTCGACGCGGTGGTGGCCTTCGAGGCGGTCGCGCAACCCTACCTGGCCCCCGAGGCCCTGGGCGCCTACCGCGACGAGCTCCACAGCTGGCTCGCCGGCGGGCGCGAGCGCGTGTGGATCACCCTCGACCCGGCGCCGCCCGGGCCCACGGGCTCCGGCGGCGGGCCGATGAGCCTGTGCGTCGGCCTCGGCGCCGCGCCGGAGCTCGGGCTCGTCGAGATCGCCCGCGCCGCCTACCACCCCACGGGCTGCACCCTCGTCCCGGGCGGCGTCGGGCAGCTCAGGGAGCGCTGGGGGACGCCGTGAGGGTCGCCCTGGCCGCACTGCTCGGCGCCTGCTGGCTCTTCGCGGGGTGCGTCAGCGCCGGGGGCGGCGTCGGCGACGCCCTGAGCGCCTGGCGCAGCGGTCGGACCGGCGCCGCCTTGGAGCGCGCCAGCGCCGAATACGCTCGCTTCCGCGACGGCAACGGCCTCACTGAGGCGGCGGTCCGAGCGGCGGCGGCCGACCTGCGCAAGACGCTGAGCGAGACGCCGCTCCCACCGGCCGTCGCGGCCTCCGCCGACCGGTCGCCCCACGCGCGGCCCGGGGTCCTCGCCCAGGAGCTCCGCGCCGATCTGTTGTCGGGTGAGGTCACCGCCACGGCCCGCGCCATCGGCGTGGTCGCGGGGCTGGAGCTGCGCGCCCGCGCGCCTGAGCTGCTCGCGATCGTGTACCGGCGGGACCCGATCCGGGCGGCCGGCAGGCTGATGGCCGGCGCCTCGGTGGCGCTGCGCTCGGTGACCGTCAAGCGCCTCGCCCTCGACGCCCTCGAGCGCCTCCAACGCCGCCCCTAGGCGCGCCGCACCCGCGCGCGCGGCCAGCCCCCGATCCGCCCTTGCTGCCCCTATGGGGCCGTGCTATAGGGCGCCGGCTTCGAGCCGAGAGTGCCTCGGGTCGGGGCGACAACCACACACACTCCCCGCCTTTCGTGGCGCCTGGCGCGTCTGGGGAGTGGAGGCGAACGAAAGGAGCACGTCATGAGCAACGTCTCTATGCGAGACATGTTGGAGGCCGGTGTCCACTTCGGCCACCAGGTCCACCGCTGGAACCCGAAGATGCGGCCCTACATCTGGGGCGCCCGCAACGGCATCCACATCATCAACCTCCAGCGGACCGTCAGGATGTTCCGCCAGGCGCTCGACTTCGCCTCCACCCTGGGCCAGCGCGGCGACAAGCTGCTGTACGTCGGCACCAAGCGCCAGGCTCAGGAGATCATCGAGACCGAGGCCCAGCGCGCCCGCCAACCCTACGTGGCGCACCGCTGGCTCGGCGGGATGCTGACCAACTTCCGCACCATCCGCACCTCGATCGATCGCATCGACACGATCGAAAAGCAGCTGGACGTCGGCAACGTCGAGCGCCTGGTGAAGAAAGAGGTCAACCGCCTCGAGCGCGAGCGCGACAAGCTCATGCGGAACCTCGGCGGTATCCGCGACCTGAAGAAGCTCCCAGGCGCGGTGCTCGTCATCGACACCGTCAAGGAGCACCTCGCGGTGGCCGAGGCCCGCAAGCTCAAGATCCCGATCATCGCGCTGGTCGACTCCAACAGCGATCCGAAGCTGGTCGACTTCCCGATCCCGTCGAACGACGACGCCATCCGCGCGATCAAGCTGTTCACGACGGCCCTCACGGACGCCTACCTGGCCGGCGCCGCCGCCCACAAGGACTCTTTCCAGGCCGAGTTCGCGCCGAGCGCCAACCGCGGCGTCAACGTGGACGTCGTCGTCCGCGGCGACAAGGCCGACGCCGCCCCGGCCGCCCCGGCCGCCCCGGGGCCCCGGGGCTGAGCCCGCCTCGATAGCACTCGACTCCCGGCCAGCGGAGGCCCTCACCCGGGCTCCGCATCGGCCTCCCCATCTCGCCGGCACTGACCCGGCAGCCAAATCGAACAGAGAGACCGACATGAGCATCAGCGCGAAACTGGTCAAGGAGCTCCGCGACCGCACCGGAGCCGGCTTCATGGACTGTAAGAAGGCCCTCGCCGAGACCGAGGGCGACATGGACAAGGCCATCGAGTACCTCCAGAAGAAGCAGCTCGCGAGCGTCTCCAAGAAGGCCGGTCGCATCGCGGCCGAGGGCGTCATCGGCAGCTACGTCCACGGCGGCGGCAGCATCGGCGTCCTGGTCGAGATCAACTGCGAGACCGACTTCGTCGCCCGCAACGAGGACTTCATCGCCTTTGCCCGCGACCTATCGATGCACATCGCGGCGTCGAACCCGATCGTCGTCCGCGACGACGAGCTCCCCCCGGAGTTGGTCGCCAAGCAGTCCGAGATCTTCAAGGGGCAGGCCATGGAGGAGGGCAAGCCCGAGCACATCGCCGACAAGATCATCGTCGGTCGCCTCGCGAAGTGGAAGAAGGAGGTCTGCCTCGTCGACCAGCCCTTCGTGAAGGACACCGACAAGACGGTCGGCGACCTCGAGGCCGAGCTCACCGCCCGCATCGGCGAGAAGATCCGCATCCGTCGCTTCGTCCGCTTCGAGGTCGGCGACGGGATGGAGAAGCGCCAGGACGACTTCGCCGCTGAGGTCGCCGCCCAGGCCGGCCTCAGCTGAGGGAGCCTTCGACGTGACCGACTCAGGGGGCGCCGGCGACGGTGCCCCCTTTTTCGTGGCCTGCCCCTGCCCACCACCGCACCCAGGATCCCCGATGACCATCCCTGCCAGCCCCTACAAGCGCGTCTGCCTCAAGCTCTCGGGCGAGGCCCTCATCGGCACTGAGCCCTACGGCATCCACGTCCCGACGCTCAGCGCCATCGCGCGCCAGGTGAAGGCCATCACCGAGCTCGGCGTGGAGCTGGCGATGGTCATCGGCGGCGGCAACATCTTTCGCGGCCTCAAGGGCGCCGCCCACGGCATGGACCGCGCCACCGCCGACCAGATGGGCATGATGGCCACCGTCATGAACGCCCTTGCGATGCAGGACGCCCTCGAGCACGCGGGCGTGCCCACCCGGGTGATGACCGCCATCGAGATGCGCGACGTGGCCGAGCCCTACATCCGCCGCCGGGCGATCCGCCACCTCGAGGTCGGCCGGGTCGTCATCTTCGGCGCCGGCACCGGCAACCCCTTCTTCACGACCGACACGGCCGCCGCCCTGCGCGCCGCCGAGATCCGCGCCGACGTGGTGCTCAAAGGGACCAAGGTCGACGGCGTCTACGACAAGGACCCCAACGAGCACGACGACGCCACGCGCTACGACAGGGTCACCTACCGCGAGGTGCTCAGCCATGACCTCAAGGTCATGGATGGCACCGCTATCAGCCTGTGCCGCGACAACGACCTGCCGATCGTCGTCTTCGACATGACCGAGCCGGACAACATCGTCCGCGCCGTCCAGGGCCAGGCCTCGGCCACCGTCGTGACCACCTAGCGGCGCGGCTGCCCGCGGCCGGCTCACCTTGCCAAAGCATGGGCAGTCGCTACACTGTCGGGCCGAGTCACTGACCTAGATAGAGGGCGATTGCTATGCTCGATGAGATCTACGCCGACACCCGCGCCTCGATGGGCAAGGTCCACGAAGCCTTCACGCGCGAGCTCGGCAAGCTGCGCACGGGGCGCGCCAATCTGTCCATGCTCGACGGCGTCCGCGTCGAGTACTACGGCGCTCAGACCCCGCTCAACCAGGTGGCGGCCCTCAACGTGGCCGACCCGCGCCTCATCACCGTCAAGCCCTGGGACAAGAGCCTGCTGACCGCCATCGAGAAGGCAATCGTCGGATCGAACCTCGGCATCACGCCCTCGAACGATGGCGAGCTCATCCGCCTGCCCATCCCGCCGCTCACCGGCGAGCGCCGCGACGCCCTGGTCCGCCAGCTCAAGAAGCAGACCGAGGAGGCCCGAATCGCCGCCCGCAACGTCCGACGCGACGCCAACAGCCTCCTCAAGGACGGCGACGACTTCACCGAGGACGACCAGCACCGTGGGATGAAGGTGATCCAGCAGATCACCGACGACGCCATCGCCGACCTCGAGGCCGAGGCCAGCAAGAAAGAAAAGGAGATCATGGAGGTCTGAGCGACCCTTCGCTTCTGCTCTTGCTCGCCTCCGAAGCCCGCCTCACCGTGAGGGTGCCGCGCGCGTCCACCGTGACCGCGACGGAGCCGTCGCGCCCGGTGATCCACGGCTCTCGCCCCAGCGCCCGAAACCGGTCCAGCACGCTCGGGTGCGGCGGCATCGGCAGTCGCCCCGGAAGTCCCGACACCACGACGACCTGCGGCTTCACCGCCGACAGGAAGGCCTGGGTCGACGAGGTCTTGCTGCCGTGGTGGGCGGCCTTGAGGACGTCGGCGCGCAGTCGCGCGGCGCCCTCGGCGACCAAGCTGGCCTCGGCATCCGCCTCGATGTCCGCGGTGAGCAGCAAGCGCCGGCCGGCGTAGCCCAGCGACATCGCGACCGACGCATCGTTCGGCCCGTAGCGACAACGGCCGTCGGGGCGCAGCGCCGACAGCCGCGGCCACAAGATCTCCAGCTCCGCGCCGCGATACACGATGGGCGGGTGGGCGTGGACGAGCCGCACCCGCCCTCCCCGCGCCAGGACCCGCGCGGCGAGCGCCTTGCCCCGGCGGGTTCGAGCCGCGCACGGCGCCAGCCACAGCTCGCCGACGCCGACACGCTCCACCAAGGGCAGCGCGCCGCCGATGTGGTCTCGGTCGTCGTGGGTCACCAGCAGCACGTCGAGGCGCGAGATGCCCATCTGCGTCAGCGCGGGGACCAGGATCCGGTCCACGAGGCGGCGGTCGGCCTCGCCCCCCTGCCAGGTGCCGCCGGCGTCCACCATCATCACGCCACCGTCGGGCAGCTCCACCACCAGGGCGTCGCCGTGACCGACGTCCAGGGCCGTCAGCCTCAGCGCCGGCGGCGCAGGCGCCCGGGCCATCAGCGCGAGGGCGATCGCCAAGGCCATGACGGCGGCGCCCAGCATCCGCAGGCGGCGGTGGGCGAGGCTCGCGAGCAGGCCGACGACGGCCAACACCGCCAACCCCACGGGCCAGGCCGCGGTCGTCGCCGGGCCGCCGAGCGCCGCCGCCTCGCGGACGAGACCGAGCAGCAGGGACGCTGCGGCCTCGGGGACCACGCCGACCAGCGCCGCCACCCCGGGCAGCGCGAGCGACAAGGCCACCCAGGCGAAGCCGATCGGCAGCACGAGGATCGTCATCAGCGGCACGGCCAAGAGGTTCACCCACAGCCCATGCGGCGCGATCTGACCGAACCAGGCGGCCGCCAAGGGCGCGGTGGCGACGAACGTCAGCAGGTTGATGGTCACGAGCAGGGCCGCCCATGTGACGACCCTGCGGGTGCCGGCCCGCTCGAAGCGCCCAGGCTCGGCGACCCAGGCCCGCACCGCTGCCATCGCTGGGGCGCCCAGGACCAGCGACCCCGCGGCCGCGAACGACAGCTGGAACGACGGCCTCAGCGCCGCCAGCGGGTCGACGACCACGGCCAGCGCGGCGGCGACCAGCAGCGCCCGGCGCGCGCTGGACGCCCTGGCGAGCACCACCGCGCCCAGGTGCAAGGTCATGAAGACCAGCGCCCGGCGCGTGGCGTCCGACGGGGCGATGATCTCGCCAAAGCCCCACAGCAGCACGAGCGCACCCGCCGCCGCGACGGCCGGCGGCCGGCCGGCCTGAGCCAGACGCGGCCACAGGAGCGCCAGCGCCAACAGCAGGCGATAGAGCCCAAAGCCCACCAACGCCAGGTGGAGCCCGGAGATGGCGAGGAGGTGCGCGGTGCCTGTGTCCTGGAAGGCCCAGCGGGTCGAGGGGCTGAGCTCCAGCCGATCGCCGAGGACCACCGCCCTGAACAAGGCCGCCACGTCGGGATCGAGGGCGTCGAGGCGCTCCCGCACGGCGAGCGCGATGGCCGTGCTCCATGCGACCTCGGCGCCGACGTCGGCCTCGGGCACGCTGACCGCGTGGAGGTAGCGGCCGGGCGCGCGGCCGGCGAAGGGCGAGGGGTTGTCGGCGGCACGCGAGGACCGGACCTCGGCGGACAGGCGGACGGCCTGGCCGACCCGGGGCGGCGCCTCGAGGTGGTGGAAGTAGGCGGTGACACGCTTTCGGGGCCAAGGGGCGCCGCCGACCCTGGCGTCCGCCAGGGCGACCCGGCAGCGGCCGCCGTCCTCGCACCAGGCGGCCCACACGACGCCCTCGACGGGGACGCTCCCCGCGACCGGGGGCGGCGGGGCCTGTTCGGCCTGTCGAGCCTCGTAGCCGTGGACGATCCCGGCGCCACAGGCCAGCGCCAGGGGCACCGCTCGGAGCGCCCCGACCCGCGACAGCGCCGCAACGGCCCCCGCGGCGACCGCGAGCAGGGCGGGCACCGCAAGCGCGTCCAGCAGCGCCCCGAGGACGACCGCGATCGCGGTAAGGCTGAGGGTGATGAGCATCGACGGAGCCCTTGAGCGGGGATCTCTCCCCCCTAATGGGCGTCCGGCGCCGAAGCTGTGCGCGCCAAGATCCGTGGCGGCTCGATCAGTCTGCTGGCGCGGCCCTCATTTCACGCAGCAGCCGGGCGAGCCAGCGGTGGCCCTCGGCGGTCGGGGCAGCGGCGAGGGCGGCCTCGGCGGCGGCGAGATCCCCCTCGCCGAGGGCCTCGACGGCGGGGACCAGCGCCGGCTCCACCCGGGCGACCTGGTCGCCGCGCAGGCGCCGCGTCAGCTCGAGGCAGAAGATCGGGTAGACGTCCAAGACCCCGCCGCGGGCGGCCGCCGCGAAGGCGGCCTCGGCGCGATCCCAAGCGGCGGCGTCGCCCGCGACGACGGCGGCTCGCAGGGCGAGGGCCCCGCGGGCGGCGGCCGCGTCGCCGCCATGATCGAGCTGGTGGTAGCGGGCGACGACGAGCCCGATGAGGATCGCCAGCGTGATCGCGGAGCCGAGGGCGCGCCGCCGCCGGCGAGCGCGGCCGGCGCGGCGGGCGGACAGGGCGTCGAGCGGGAGATCGGATCGCACAGGCCCGTCTGGCTCAGTCGAGCGCGGGCGTCAAGGCGGTCAGACCGCGTCGGGGCCCGTCTCGCCGGTGCGGATCCGAAGGGTGTGCTCGACGGGGGTGACGAAGATCTTGCCGTCGCCGATCTTGCCGGTGCGGGCGGCCCGCTCGATCGCCTCGACGACCATCCGCACCTGCTCCTCGCGCACGACGATCTCGAGCTTCGTCTTGGGCACGAAGTCGACGATGTACTCGGCGCCGCGGTACACCTCGCGTTTGCCACCGGTGCGACCGAAGCCCTTGACGTCGCTGACCGTCATCCCCTCGATCCCCACCTCGGACAGGGCCTCCTTCACCTCATCGAGCTTGAAGGGCTTGATGATGGCCTCGACCTTCTTCATGAACCGCCTCCGGAGACTAGCGCGCGCGGCGACTGTGTTACCCCACGCATGGGGCCGGGGAAAGCGCTGCGCCAAGCGCACGCCTCCCCCCAGACCGCCGATGCTGACGCGCCGATGTTTCCCTGCGGTTTCGGTCGCGACCGGAGTGAAAGCCTTTGGCGCGCAGCGCCGCCGCTCCTATGGTGCGCCGTCATGGGCGAGTGGAAGAACTACATCACCCCGCGAGGGCTCAAGCGCCTGCGCGACGAGCAGCGCTGGCTGCGCCTCGTCGAGCGCCCCAAGATCGTCGACGAGGTCGCATACGCCGCCTCCCTCGGCGACCGCTCCGAGAACGCCGAGTACATCTACGGAAAAAAGCGCCTGCGCCAGATCGACCGCCGCCTCCGCTGGCTCGACAAGCGCATCCGCGCCGCCGAGGTGGTCGATCCCGCGACCGACCGAGGCGAGCGCGTCTTCTTCGGGGCCACCGTCACGCTCGGCTACCCCGACGGCAATGAGCGCGTCGTGACGCTCGTCGGTGAGGACGAGATCGAGTCCGACAAGGGCCTCATCTCGTGGCGCTCGCCCATCGGCAAGCTCCTCATGCGCCGGGCCGAAGGCGACTCGGTGCACCTCAAGCACCTCGAGCGGTCGACGAAGATCGAGATCCTCGAGGTCGAGTACCTCGATCAGGAGCCGGATCCGCCCAGCGCCTGGGACCGGGCCAAAAAGCACCTGTAGAGCCCGACCGCCGCGCGTCTCCGTGTCTTCTCCGCGGTTCATCCTCGAAGCTCGGCGGGGTCGTCCCCCCCCCGCCCCGCGATCGGGTCGTCTGCGGCGGCACCGAGGCAGGGCGCCGCGGCCGCCGGGGCGGCGACGAGCGCCTTCAACTCCCGGGCGCGATCTGCCATGTTCGGCCGCCATCCCGGAGACCCTGATGTCCGATCACGCCGCCCTCGCCGCCGCCTTCGCCGACGGCCCCCCCGATCTCGCCGCCGCCGACGCGCTGAGCGCCCTCGACGCCGCGGCGCTCACGGCGCTCCTCGAGGCGCTGAAGACCGCCGGCAAGCGGTCGCACCTCGAGATCATCGGCCGCTCGCGCCTGCCGAAGGCCACCCGCAAGGCCGCCAAGAAGATCGCCTACGCCCTGCGCTCGGCCGGCGTCGGCGAGTCGGCGGCCTCGACCGCGGCGGCCATCGATCTGAGCGCCAAGACGGACCTGTCCGAGGTCGCCCTGGTGGGCCCACCGGGCCTGTCCGGGCGCTACTGGATCATGCTGTCGCGCCTGCCGCAGACTCAACCCCTCGCCATCGAGGTCGGCCCCTGGGGCGAGGGCACCGTCAACGTCACCGAGCTCGACCACCTGACACCCGCGACCATTCGCCGGTACCTGCGCAACTACCAGGACGAAGACGTCTACCGCCTCGAGCTGGCCTCGGCGGACCTCGCCCTGCGCGCCGTGGACCACGTCGCGGCCGAGGTGCGCGCCCGCGGCGGCGCCTTCGGCCCCCACTGGCATCACGTCCTGTGGTGGTGCGGCCGCGCTCGCGAGCTGGGCGCCGATCCCGCGCGCGCCGACGCCCGCGCCGCCCTCGGGGAGGCGGCCGCCGACGCCGACGCCGAAGCGATGCGCCACGCCAGCGCGCGCCTCCTCGACCTGCGCCAGGCCGGCCTCCACGTCCCGCCCGAGCCCGCCGCCCAGGCGCTCCTGAGCCAGGTCGCCGCCGCCAGCGAGGCCAAGCACGAGCTGACCCGCGAGCAGCTCGACGACCGCCTCGGCGGCCTCGCCGACGCCGCCTGCGACGCCTTCTTCGCCAGCGAGCAGACCCAGGCCCGGGCGGCCCGCGCCCTGTCGGCCACCGCGGACGTCCTGCACCACCTCGGCCTGCGCGACCAGGCGGTCGCGGCCCTGTGGCTGTCGGATCAGCTCGCCACGGGCGCCTTCCTCCCCCACGAGCTCGGCCTCGTCTCGGGCGCCTTCCGCAGGATCATCAGCTTCGACGCCGCCTGGGCCTTCCACGAAGAGCTGATGAGCAAGGGCGAGGGCGAGGCGCCCTGACCCGAGGGGCTCAAGGAGACATCCCCGACCGCCCGATGACACCGGGTCGTGACTCGATCATGAGCGGCCCAGTACGTAGACTGTCTTCCAACGATGGCCTCCACCACCCTGCGCGAACGCCTCAACGCCTACCACGAACGCCGCCGCGATCAGCGCGTCCGCAAACAGGCGACCCGCGAGAAGTACCGCATCCGCCTGCGCCGCTTCGCGGGCGCGGTGGCCCACGCCCGCCAGCTCACGCGCCCCATCCGCGTGGCCCACATCACCGACCAGCA
>PDWJ01002173.1_pt1 | contig 27425 bp, 21 predicted proteins | sample 1430881 | NCBI WGS metagenome assembly PDWJ01 (sample SAMN01162460, study PRJNA174530) | Oral metagenome, whole genome shotgun sequencing project. | biome: Marine environment; feature: Marine mammal; material: Swab sample of the gingival sulcus; isolation source: swab sample of gingival sulcus...
CCCCTTGGCCGCCACCTGTCCGATGTTGGGAGAGTCGCCCACCCATGGCCGCATCCGGTGAGTCGTTCGCGCACCTGCACTGCCACACCGAGTACTCCATGCTCGACGGCGCCGCCCGGGTGGACGATCTGCTGGCCGCCGCCGCCGAGATGGGCATGCCGGCGCTGGCCATCACCGACCACGGGTTCATCTTCGGCGCCTACGAGTTCTGGAAGAAGGCGGCCAAATACAACGTCAAGCCCGTCATCGGCCTGGAGGCATATCTCACCCCCGGCACCCATCGTACGGACAAGACCCGCGTACATTTCGGTGGCGGTGGCCGGGACGACGTCTCCGGCGGCGGCGCCTACACCCACTTCACCGTGCTGTCGCGCAACAACACCGGGATGCACAACCTGTTCCGGCTCGCCTCACGCGCCAGTCTTGAAGGTCATTACTTCAAGCCGCGCATGGACATGGAGCTGCTGGAGACCTACGCCGACGGCCTCATCGCCACCACTGGTTGCGCGTCCGGGGAGGTCCAGACCCGGCTGCGGCTCGGCCAGTACGACCAGGCCAAACAGGTCGCCTCCGATTGGTGCGACCTGGTGGGCCGGGAGAACTTCTACGTCGAGGTCATGGACCACGGCCTGGACATCGAAAAGCGGATCATGAAGGACCTGATCCGGCTGGCCCGCGAACTGGACCTGCCGATGATGGCATCCAACGACCTGCACTACACCCGCCCCGAGGACGCCAAGGCCCACGCCGCCCTGCTGTGCGTGCAGTCCGGATCCACCCTGGCCGACCCCAACCGGTTCAAGTTCGACTCCGACGAGTTCTACCTCAAGTCCCCGCAGGAAATGCGCCATCTGTGGCGGGAGATCCCGGAAGCCTGCGACAACACCCTGCTCATCGCCGAACGCTGCGAGGTGTCCTTCACCGAGCAGGAGGGCCTGTACATGCCCAGGTTTCCGGTGCCCGCCGGGGAGGACGAGACCTCCTGGTTCGTCAAGGAAGTCGAACGCGGCCTGCAGCTGCGCTACCCCGAGGGCGTGCCGCAGTACGCCCGGGACCAGGCCAAATACGAGATCGATGTCATCGACGGCAAGGGCTACTCCGGGTATTTCCTCGTGGTCGCCGACTTCATCAACTGGGCCAAGGAGAACGGCATCCGGGTCGGTCCTGGCCGCGGTTCCGGTGCCGGGTCGATGTGCGCCTACGCGCTACGGATCACCGACCTGGACCCGGTGCCCTACGGGTTGATCTTCGAGCGGTTCCTCAACCCCGAACGCCCCTCCATGCCCGACTTCGACGTCGACTTCGACGAGCGCCGCCGCGGCGAGGTCATCCGTTACGTCACCGACAAGTACGGCGACGACCGNNNCTGCACGCCGGCGACGCCGAGGTACGCACCGTGGTGGAGACCGCGATGGGCCTGGAGGGGCTGAAACGGCAGTGGGGCGTGCACGCCGCCGGGGTCATCATGTCCAGCGAGCCGCTGCTGGACCTGGTGCCCATCATGCGCCGCGAGCAGGACGGGCAGATCATCACCCAGTTCGACTACCCCTCCTGCGAAGCGCTCGGCATGGTCAAGATGGATTTCCTCGGCCTGCGCAACCTGACCGTGCTGGACGATGCCATCGCCAACGTCACCACCAACCGCGGCATCGAACTCGACCTGGAAGCCCTGTCCAAGGACCCCACCGACAAGGCCACCTACGACCTGCTGGGCCGTGGCGACACCCTCGGGGTGTTCCAGTTGGACGGCGGCGGCATGCGTACCCTGCTGCGGCAGATGCAGCCGGACAACTTCGAAGACATCTCCGCCGCCCTGGCGCTGTACCGGCCGGGCCCGATGGGTGCCAACTCGCACACCAACTATGCGCTGCGCAAGACCGGGCGGCAGAAGGTGGAACCCATCCACCCCGAGCTGGACGAGCCGTTGAAGGAGATCCTCGACACCACGCACGGCCTGATCGTCTATCAGGAGCAGGTGCAGCAGATCGCGGTGAAGGTGGCCGGGTACACCCTGGGCAAGGCGGACCTGCTGCGCCGGGCCATGGGCAAGAAGAAGAAGGAAGTCCTGGACGCCGAATTCGTGCCCTTCAGCGCCGGTATGAAAGCCAACGGGTTCTCCGACGATGCCGTCAAAGCCCTGTGGGACATCCTGGTGCCGTTCTCCGACTACGCCTTCAACAAAGCCCACACCGCCGCCTACGGGTTGATCTCCTACTGGACCGGGTATCTGAAGGCCAATTACCCGGCCGAGTACATGGCCGCGCTGCTGACCAGCGTGCGGGGTGACAAAGATAAATCCGCGATGTACCTGGCCGAGTGCCGGCACATGCGGATCACCGTGCTGCCACCGGATGTCAACTCCTCCATCGGCACCTTCGCAGCAGTGGGGGAGGACATCCGGTTCGGGATGGCTGCCATCCGCAACGTCGGCCAGAACGTCGTCGACGCCATCGTGCAAGCCCGCACCAGCAAAGGCGAGTTCACCTCCTTCGAAGACTTCCTGCGCAAGGTCCCACAGGTGGTGTGCAACAAGCGCACCATCGAGTCGCTGATCAAGTCCGGCGCGTTCGACTCGCTGGGCCACCCGCGCAAAGGCCTGGTGTCGATCCACGAGCTGTACGTGGACGCCATCATCGACGAGAAGCGGGCCGAAGCGGTCGGCCAGGATTCCCTGTTCGCCGGTCTCGGTGACGACGGCCCGGATCTCGCCCTGGCCACCCTGCCACCGATCCCGGACGCTGAATGGGATAAGAACGCACAACTCGCGTTCGAACGAGAAATGCTGGGGCTGTATGTGTCCGACCATCCGTTGCACGGCCTGGAGCACGTCGTTTCCCGGCACGCCGACGTCAGCGTGGCCGCTCTGCTGGCCGATGAGGACCGGCCGGAGAACTCCCGGATCACTCTGTGCGGCATGATCACCTCCATCACCCGCAAACTGACCAAGCAGGGCAAGACCTGGGCCATCGCCAGCCTCGAGGACCTGGACGGGTCCATCGAGGTGCTGTTCTTCCCCAAGGTGTACGAGGCGGTCTCGACCGCACTACGTGAAGATCTGGTCTGCGTGGTCCGCGGCCGGCTGTCCCGGCGTGACGACGTGCCGTCCCTGCACGCCGACGAGGTCTCCCTGCCAGACCTGAACACCTCCGCAGCCTCTACCGTCACCATCGCGTTGCCGGAGGTGCGCTGCACCACCAGCCTGATCTCATCGGTCCGCGATGTGCTGGGATCTCATCCCGGCGTCGCGCCGGTGCGGGTCAAGGTGGCCTGCCGGGACGGCCGGCAGGTGCTGCGCACCGTCGATGACGCGTTGCGGGTCGAACCAGGGCCTGCCCTGTTCGGCGACCTGAAAGCGTTGCTGGGGCCGGCGTGCCTGAACTGAGCCGGCCCGAAGGCCGCGACGTCATGCATGGTTTCCTGGCCCGGGTCTTGCTGGTCGCGCTCGTGGCCGGGGTGATCTGGCAGGGGCTGGCGCTGACCGGCCTCAACGGCATGGAAACAGCCGCGCCCGGCGTGCCGGCCTCCGCCGGTGACGCTGCGTCGGTGGCAGGCGATGCCACCTTCGCCCTGATCGGCCTGGCCGGAGGCGGTTTCATCGGAAACTGGGTGAACCGGCTCCTGCCCGGTCACCGCGACGCCGACTTGAGCCGGCTGCAAGCCGGGTGGTGGCGCATCCTCGGCGGAGCGTTGGTCGCCGCCGCGCTGAGCTGGGTGATCGGTACCACCGTCGGCTTGGCTGCCCGGTTGGTGTCCGACACCGTGAACGTGGCCGCGCTCGCTTCGTGGGTGGCGTTCCTCACCTGGCCGTTGGCGGCCTCCACGGTCGTCATGATCAACTCCGCGACCAGCGCATTGTCCAAGAGCCAGGGGTGAAATCCGGCGGCCAGGAGTGCGTCCCGTGGGTGGCGGGCCGGTAAAGCTGTTCACCGGACGGGGAACGGTCCACGAGGCATCGCGCCGGCAAGACCGCAGCTTGACGACAAGACCGGCTGCTGGACGACGAGACCGGCTGTTTACCTACGAGACCGAACGTGGTCCCCGTCGTCGCCGGTGTGTTCGGCGACCCTGGCCCGGACCCCGCCGGTCAACCGGGCGAGATCTTCCGGATCCAGTTCGATGTCCAGGCCGCGGCGGCCCCCGGAGACCAGGACGGTCTCATGACCGAACGCGCATTCGTCGATGACGGTGGGCAGCCTGGTGCGCTGCCCCAGCGGGCTGATGCCTCCGGCCACGTACCCGGTGGTTCGCTGCGCCTTCGCCACATCGGCCATCGCTGCCCTTTTCGCGCCCAGCGCCGTGGCCACCGCTTTGAGGTCCAGCCGGTCGGGAACGGGCAGTACTGCCACCGCAAGCTGGCCGGGTGCCGCCGACCCACCGGAGAGCTCGACCACCAGGGTCTTGAAGACTCGTTGCGCCGCAACGCCGAGAGCCAGGACGGCCTCTTGGCCGAAGCCGCCCGCGCGCTCGGCCGCCGCCTTGTCGTGGCCGTACTCCCGCGTGATGAAGTGAACCCCTGCCCGGGCGAGGACGGTCATGGCCGGAGTCGCTGCCGTTTTCTTCTTGCCCATCGCGGCTACAGCCTACCCGCGGGTACCGGCCGGCAGCTGCGGGCGCTTCGGTGGCGTACCCGAGTTTCGGCACGTCCGGCGGCGACCCTGATCGGGGCCACCGAGATGGTGGGGCAGCGCACACACCACCCGCTAGCCGTCTTCGGTCACCGGGAGAACAGGACACCAACAGTCACGCCGGTTTGGTGGTGAGCAGGTAGAACCGTTCGGTGGGGGACTCGTCCGGCAGCGGGCCGCGCAGGTACCACTCCAGAACCGTCAGGCCGGCATGGGCCGCCGCGGCCCCGAATACGTCGGGATCGTGCAGGACCACGTCAAGTCCCACCTCGTGGCCGAACAGCTCGTCGATGCGAGCTACTTCGGCGCCGGCATGAACGGCGACCAACGCCCAACCACCGGGTGCGAGTACCCGGTGCATCGAGGCGAAAGCGGCGCCGAGCTCGCTGGGCGCCAGATGGATCAGCGAGTACCAGGCACAGATCCCGGCCCACCCCGCTGCAGTCGTCGGCTTGAGCAGGTCCAGTACGGTCCCGACCTCGAAATGCACGTCCGGGAACTCGGCGGTGGCCAACTCGACCATTGCCGGTGTCAGGTCTACGCCGGTCACCGCGGCCCCGTCCTGGGCCAAGAAGTCGCTGAGATGTCCTGGCCCGCAGCCGATGTCCAGCACCGGGCCCGGCCCGGCCTGCGCCCGCAGGCGAGTCAGTAGCCATCGCTCGAACGGTTTCCTGTCCAGTTCTGCCCTGCGGTTGGTCAAGTAGTCGTGAGCGACTGCGGCGTAGACCCCACGGACCGCCGTATCCCGGGCGGCCGGCCCGTCCGCGAGGACCGCCTCCAGATCCGGTGCGGACTCGTTCGCACCCGCCCGGTCGTGGGCTGCGGCCACCGGCCCCAGGGCGTGGACCCACCGGGCGTCCTGCTGGCCGGGTCGCCGGTCAAGCTCCATCACCAACGACGCGTCGGCCAGCCGACGCAACCGCTGTTCCACCTGTTCCCGGCTCTCGAACGGATGCAGCCGCTCGGTGCGTGTCTTGAGCTGTCCGGGAGCCTGTGGGCCCCGCAGCAGGAGCACGGTCAGCAGCGCCCAGCCCGCGTCGTCCAGCTCCAGGTGTTCGGCGAGCGTCTGGTGGTACTTGACTGCCCGGCTGCCCCGGCCTGCCCAGACGTAACGCACCAGGTCCCGGTCGCGTAGCGACCGTAGACACTGCTGCAGGTCCTCATCGCGGTAGTCGGTCACCGGATCCCGGCTGCTGGATTGGTTGCAGGCGGTTCGTAACGCGTTGAGTGTCAACGGGTAGGACGCGGGCACGGTGCGCTGTTTCTCCAGCAGTGCGCCTAGCACTCGCTGGTCCATCGCGGACAGCTCCAGCTGCCCGATCACCGGGTCCGTGCTCACCCGACCGACTCTAGTGGGTGGGTGCTGTCCGCGAGATCCGATCGCGCAATCGCGGGCTCGGCGGTCAGGGTCCCCAGGTCGTCACGGCTCTGCCGGTACGGGCCGCACGGCGTCCAGGGCCGGTCTCAGCACGGCCGAGTACGCGTAACCCCCTCGTGCGGAAGAGTCTTGACGATCAGGTAGAGACCGTTGTGCGGCGCCAGCAGGTAGTCCTGGCTCCAGATGGTGCACTCCTCGGCCGGGCGGTCGGCCGGGCCGAACCCGGGATCCTGGGTGGTGACGAACTCGGCCCAGATCACCCGGTCCTTCCCCTGCTGCCACATGTCCCTGGCGGTGAACTCCGTGATCTGGCTGGTCTGCGAGCCGTCCTCCAGGATCTGGGGATCCTTCGGGCCGGCGAACTGCGAAGCGGCTGTCGTGTAGTCACCACGGTTGACAGCCGCAACGTAGATCATGAGCGTCTGCCACGAACTGGGAAGCTCGACTCGAAAGCTGGGCGTGGGCAGCGGCTGCCCGTCGAGATCCGTCATCACATCCGGACAGTTGGGGCTCGGTGCCGGTGCCGGTGCCGCCTTCCAGTCCTGAACCAAGGGCTCAGCCACCAGCGCATCGACGGCCAGCCGTTGGCCCGCGGTGCTGGGGATTCCGGCGTCCTGGATGCCGACGACACGGCCGGTCACGTCGATCAGTGGCGCACCGCTGTCGCCCGGCTGCGCCGCCGTGTCATGTTGGATCAGACCGCTGTGGGTGCGCCCGTTGATGTTGACCTTCCGGTCCAGACCGTTGACGGTCCCAGAATGAAAAGCGAGTGAATCACCGAGCGAAAAGCCGACCGTCGCCACTTCATCGCCTACCGACACCCGTTTCTCCGTGAAGGTCATCGTGTCCTCGGATATCGGCACGTCCGTGCGCAGCAACGCCACATCTCGAGCCAGGTCGTAGCCGATCACCGTGGCGTTGGACGCCGTGGTTCCGACGATGAGCCGGGCCCGCTTGGCCTCCTGCACGACGTGCGCCGCGGTGACCGCCAGATCCGGCTCGATCATGAAGGCCGAGCCACCCGCGTAGCCCGCACAATTCGCGACTTCAACCCGGGCGACCGCACCGCTGGTTGCCTTGAACGCCTCACTCAGGCTGGTGAACGTCGGTTCCGGCGCCGCCGCCTTCTTGACCACCGCAGCGGAGGCGGTCGTCCCTGCCGTGACGGTCACGGTCGGGCTCGGTTCTGCCGGTTTCGTACACGCCCCCAGCAACACCACAACACCAACGGCCCCGAACCAGGCTGAGCGTGCCCACATATTGCGGTCCTCCCCTGACGCTTTTTGCCCAGAGTAGCCCCTTTCAGGCGGGGTTGGCGTGGTCCACGGTGGGGGTGCCCGTCGGTGACCGGTGCGGTCAGCGCGTCGGTCTCGGCCGGGGAGCGGGTGGGTAACCGCCGGGAACGAAGGCGGGTCGCGCTCCCCGTAGACTCGGACCATGATGCGCACCGTCGACCTGCGTGGCCAGCACCTCGACTCCATCACCCTGCGTGGTGCGTTGCCCCGGGCCGAACTCGACGTCGAGGACGCCATGCCCCAGGTGCGTCCCATCCTCGAGCAGGTACGTGCCGGCGGTGCCGACGCGCTACGGGCGCTCGCCCGCCGTTTCGACGGGGTCGAGATCACACACCTGCGGGTGCCGCAGCAGCGGATCGACGATGCACTGGCCGCGGTGCCGGCCGACGTGCGCGCCGCCCTGACCGAGTCGATCACTCGCGCTCGTACCGTGCACGCGGCGCAGCGGCCGACCGAACACACCACCCAGGTGGTGCCCGGCGGCACTGTGACCCAACGGTGGGTCCCGGTCACCCGGGTCGGGCTGTACGTGCCCGGCGGCCTGGCGGTCTACCCGAGCAGCGTGGTCATGAACGTGGTACCGGCGCAGGAGGCCGGCGTCGGATCGCTGGCCGTCGCCTCCCCACCGCAACGCGACAACGACGGCCTCCCGCACCCGGCCGTGCTCGCCGCCTGCGCCTTGTTGGGCGTGCACGAGGTGTACGCCGCCGGCGGAGCGCAGGCCGTCGCCATGTTCGCCTACGGCGTCCGGGAAACCGACGGCTCGTTGCTGTGCCCGCCCGTCGACCTGGTCACCGGCCCTGGCAATATCTGGGTCACTGCCGCCAAGCGGGCCGTGCGTGGGCTGGTCGGCATCGATTCCGAGGCCGGGCCGACCGAGATCGCGATTCTTGCCGACGACACCGGTGACCCGCACCTGCTGGCCGCGGACCTGATCAGCCAGGCCGAGCACGACCCGCAGGCCGCCTCCGTGTTGGTCACCCCGGACGCGGCGCTGGCCGGCGCCGTCATCGACGCGGTGACCGCTCAGGCCGCCCGTACCAAGCACGCTGAGCGGGTCCGGACCGCTCTGAGCGGCGCGCAATCCGCGATCGTGCTGGTGGACGACCTCACTGCCGGCATGACCGTGATCGACGCCTACGCGGCCGAACACCTGGAGATCCACACCGCCGATGCGGCGCAGCGCGCCCAGCAGGTCCGCAACGCGGGAGCGATCTTCGTCGGCCCGTACGCGCCCGTTTCCCTGGGGGACTATTGCGCCGGGTCCAACCATGTGTTGCCCACCGGCGGAGCAGCCGCCTACTCCAGCGGGCTCGGGGTGCACTCCTTCCTGCGCTCCGTTCAGGTCATCGACTACGACTGCGATGCGCTTGCCGGCGTTGCCGGGCACATTCTGGCATTGTCCGGTGCAGAAGACCTTCCCGCTCACGGCGATGCCGTGCTGGCCCGCGGTAGCGTGGTCACATGACGGGTAGTACAGCGAACGCGTCGGCGAATCCGGACGGCGAGCGGCAGAAGGCGGCATTCGGCACCCAGGTTTCCGCCGAGCTTTATCATGATTTGCGTCCCGGTTACCCGGAATCGACTGTCGACTGGATGCTGGGATTCCCTCTTGACCGGCTGCGAGTGCTCGACCTGGGCGCCGGCACCGGCAAGATGACCCATGCCCTGCTCACCCGTGGGCACGACGTGGTCGCCGTCGAGCCCAGCGAGGGCATGCGCGAGGAGTTCGCCCGCCGGCACCCGGATGTGCCGATGCACCACGGAATCGCCTCTTCCATCCCGCTGCAGGACGCCAGCGCCGATGCCGTGCTCGTGGCCCAGGCCTGGCACTGGGTGGACGAACCGAAGGCCGCGGACGAGATCGCCCGGGTGCTTCGCCCCGGCGGCCCCCTGGGCGTGGTGTGGAACGTGCGGGACACGTCCGTGGACTGGATCGGGCAGATCAACCATGCGGTCGGCCGGTCGGCGACCGGGCATTCCAGCGAGGCCGACCCGCCGTTCGCGCCTCGGCTGAACGAGCAGTTCGGGCCGGTCGAGGAATACTCGGTGCCCAACCAGCATGCCCTGCCCAATGCGCATGCGGTGGCCGACCTGGCCAGCACCTGGACTTACGTGCAGACCGCGGATGATCCACCGGCGCTGATTCAGTCCGTCCGTGACATCGCGGCCGGTCATGCCGCCGAGGACGGAACGATCGTGATTCCACAGGTCTGCGTGGCGTTCCGCGCCTTCCGGGTCCCATGAAAACTGGCAGGAACTGACCGGTGACCACTCTTGACCAACTACCGCTGCGCCCTGACCTGCGCGGACGGACACCCTATGGAGCCCCGCAGCTGGATGTGCCGGTCCGGCTCAACACCAATGAGAACCCCTACCAGGTGCCGGCTGAGGTCACCCGGGCGATGGCAGATGCGGTCGCGGACGTCCTGCCGCAGCTGAACCGGTACCCCGACCGGGATCACACCCGGCTGCGCGATGCGCTGGCCGGATACCTCGGCCATCAGCTGGACCGGTCTCAGGTGTGGGCGGCCAACGGCTCCAACGAGATCCTGCAGCAGCTACTGCAAGCCTTCGGTGGTCCCGACCGGGTGGCCCTCGGTTTCACTCCTGCCTATTCGATGCATCCCATCATTGCCGCAGGCACCGGAACCTCATGGGTGGACGGCACCCGGGAGGGCAATTTCGACCTGTCCGCCGAGCTGGTGGCCGAACAGATCAGAGTCATCGACCCGGATGTGGTGTTCATCTGCTCGCCGAACAATCCGACGGGCACCTCGGTCGGACTCGACGTGGTCGACGCCGCCTACTCCGCCTGCCGGGGGATCGTCATCGTCGATGAGGCATACGCCGAATTCGCTCGTGCTGGAACGCCTTCCGCGCTCACTCTGCTGCCGGGACGACCCCGGCTGGTGGTCTCACGAACCATGAGCAAAGCGTTCGCGCTGGCGGGGGCGCGGGTTGGGTACCTGGCTGGCGACCCCGGCATCGTCGATGCGGTGCAGTTGGTCCGGCTGCCCTACCACCTGTCCGCACCGACTCAGGCGATCGCGTTGGCCGCGCTGGCGCACACGCACACCATGCTGGGCACCGTGGAAGCGCTGAAGCGCCAACGCGACCGGATCGTTCAACTGCTGCCCACGTTCGGACTGACCCCACTGCCCAGTGACGCGAACTTCGTGTTGTTCGGCGGGCTCGACGACGAATCGGCCACCTGGCAGGCCCTGGTCGACCGGGGCGTGCTGGTCCGCGACGTCGGGATCGCCGGGCACCTGCGGGTAAGCGCGGGCACCGAAGCGGAGGTCAGCACGTTCCTGGCGCAGCTGCCCGAGGCACTGGCCGCACCCGTCGAGAGCAGGAGTACATGAGCCAGGAATACGTGAACCAGGAATACGTCAACACAGACCGGCCCCCTGCGGCCAGAGCCGCGCGAATCCAGCGCACCACCAGCGAATCCGACGTGACGGTGCAGGTCGACCTGGATGGGACCGGCACCGGCAAGATCAGCACTGGGGTGCCGTTCTACGACCACATGCTCACCGCACTGTCGCGGCACTCGCTGATCGACATCACCGTGCACTGCGAGGGTGACACCCACGTCGACGCCCACCACAGTGTCGAGGACGTCGCCATCGTCCTTGGCCAGGCCATCCGCAAAGCGTTGGGAAACAAAGAAGGCATTACCCGGTTCGGCGATGCCATGGTGCCGTTGGACGAGGCCCTGGCGCAGGCCGTCGTCGACGTGTCCGGGCGTCCTTACTGCGTGCACCGCGGTGAACCGGAAGGGCAGCAGTACGTCAGCATCGGCGGTGGCCGTGGCGTCGACGGCGGGGTGCCCTATGTGGGTTCGCTCACCCGGCACGTGCTGGAGACACTGGCCTTTCACGCGCACATCGCCCTGCACATGCGGGTGCTGGCCGGGCGCGACCCGCACCACATCGTGGAGGCCCAGTTCAAGGCTCTGGCCAGAGCGCTCCGGATGGCGGTCGCCCCGGACCCCAGAGTCAGCGGAGTGCCGTCGACCAAGGGGGCGCTGTGAACGAAGAGACCCCGGAAACCGGGACCACCCCCCAGGTGTCCTACCTGCAGTTGCCGTTCGTCGGCGCGGCACGGGTGGCGTTGCTGTGCCGCAAGGTATCTCCCAACGGGTACGTCGCCGACGTCGAAGGTGCCGGGTGCATCGTGCAGCCACGCGACCCGGCCCTGGCGCCCGAGCTGGCCAGGCAGCTGTCCGGCCAGCTCAAGAAAGCGGACATCCTACAGATCGACAGGGCAGGCACTGGTTCGGACGCCACCTTGGCGGTCTCGCAATGGGGCGGCGGTGAGGTGGTCGCCCGGCACGCCGCCGGGCTCATCGTCAAGGCGCTGCCCGAGGTGGCGCAGAACCTGGTGCTGACCGGTGGGCGGGTCAGCGACCTGGACGACGCCGTCGACATCGCCACGGTGACCCCACAGGACACGTTGTCCGGCAGGCAGCTTCGGCTGGCGAACACGTTCGAACTGGTGATGATCACGCTGGTGTTCCTGCTCGGCATCATGCTCATCCTGGTCGGAGTCGGCGCAGGTGGTCGCGACGATGCCGGAATGTCCTGGGTGAGAGTGGGTTTCGGTACCCTGGCTACCCTTTACGCGCTGTGGCGAATGCGAAACGTGCTGCTGCGCAGACGGGGCGGGTAGGCGGGATCGCGGCGTGACCCGCGCACTGCGTTACCCGCACACGCAGGGCCGTAGCCGGTGTGCGCCCGCTGCAACAACCCCTGCAGCGGCGTTACCCGCACACGCAGGGCCGTAGCCGCAGTGCCTGGACGTAGTCGGCAGGGGCCCCGGCCGCTTCGGCCGCATCCGCCAGTGCCCCCACCAGGTGAGCCGGCGGCAGCCCCCCTTCGTAGTCCTCCAGGGCGTACACCCAGGCCGGGGTCCGGCCCTGCATCGTTTCGACCAGTACGCTGAGCCGCCGGTACCGGCCGATGTCGACCCCTTCCTGCGCGTCCAGCCGTGCCGTGTCGGTGTCGGTGAGGCTGTACAAGGCCACGTACACCGAACCTTTCGGGTCCTCCACGACGGTCGGTTGTGCCCCGTCCGCGCTGGAGTCCGCCCCGCCGAAGGTGAGCCGCCAACCCCGTAACCAGCCGGTTGACTCCAGCGGCGAGTGCGGGGCCCGCGTCAGCATCTGCGCCGGGTCGAGATCCGTCCGGTACGCGGCATAGAGGACCATGAGAACCCAGGCTACCGGGGCGACGTGGGTGAGTGTTCTGAAACGGGCGAGAAGCGACACCCAAGCGCGGACAGGACAGAATGGTGCCGGTGAATACACCCCCAGCCGCAGATCCCCGCACCCTCGGGCCGTCCGTCGTCATCGTCGGGGGAGGCCCCGGCGGGTACGAAGCCGCACTGGTGGCAGCCCAATTGGGCGCTGACGTCGCCCTGGTCGAGGACTGCGGCCCGGGAGGCAACGCCGTGCTGACCGACGTGGTGCCGTCCAAGGCGTTGATTTCCACCGCCAGTTCGCGGCTACGGGCGCTGGGGGTCGGGGAGTTGGGCTTGCGCTACACCTCCGAAGAGGGGCCGCTGACCCCGGACGCGGTCGAACAGACCGTGCGCACCCACATGGGCAAGGTCAACGCCAGGGTGGTGGGTCTGGCCGACGCCCAGTCCCGCGACGTGCGGGACTCTCTGGAATCGGCCGGTGTGCGGGTGCTCACCGGGCGAGGGCGGCTGCTCAGCAACGACCGGGTACACGTCGATCTTGCCTCTGGCGGGACGATGGCGTTGGATGCGGACGCCATCCTGGTCAGCACCGGCGCGCATCCACGGGAGCTGGACTCCGCCAGGCCGGACGGCGAGCGGATCCTCACCTGGAAACAGTTGTATGCGCTGGAAGAGGTACCCCCGGAGCTTGTCGTGGTCGGGTCCGGCGTGACCGGGGCGGAATTCGCCTCCGCCTACGACGCACTGGGCTCGACGGTCACCCTGGTGTCCAGCCGCGAGCACGTGCTGCCGGGTCATGACGCCGACGCCGCCCAAGTGATCGAGGACGTGTTCGCCCGCCGCGGGCTCACCGTGGTCAGCCGGTGCCGGGCGGAGGCGGTCCGGCGGGCCGGCGACGGGGTGGAGGTGGACCTGTCCGACGGGCGGACCATCACCGGGTCGCACTGCCTGATGGCGGTCGGGGCGATCCCCAACACCAGCGGGATCGGGCTGGAACAGGCGGGGGTACGCACGTCGCGGTCCGGGCATGTCGAGGTTGACGGGGTGTCCCGCACGACGGCGCGTGGGGTGTACGCGGCCGGCGACTGCACCGGTGTGATGCCGTTGGCTTCGGTGGCCGCGATGCAGGGCCGGATCGCGATGTGGCATGCGCTGGGCGACGCGGTGTCGCCACTGCGGCTGCACACGGTGTCTTCGACGATTTTCACCCACCCGCAGATCGCGACGGTCGGGCAGTCCCAGGACGACATCGAGGCGGCCGAGGTGCCGACGGCCACGGCGATGCTGCCGCTGGCCAGTAACCCGCGGGCCAAGATGGAGGGCATCCACGACGGCTTCGTGAAGCTGTTCTGCCGGGTCGGCAGCGGCACCGTCATCGGTGGCGTAGTGGTGGCGCCGATCGCATCGGAACTGATCTTCCCGGTGGCGGTCGCTGTGGACCAGAGACTGACCGTGGATCAGCTCGCGCACACGTTCACCGTGTATCCGTCGCTGTCCGGTTCCATCGCCGAGGCGGCGCGCCGGCTGCGCAGGCACTGAGCACCCGGCGCGACACCGGGACGGTGTGCCCGGTCAGCCAGGAATCCGGCACACGTCGACCCAGCCCACGCTCCCGGATGCGGCCTGCAGGGCGGGCACCGGCAGCTCGACGGCGCTACGGTCGTTCCCACATGCCGGGAAGACGGTCTCGAACCGGCGCAGCGACTCGTCCAGGTACACCTGGACGCCCGGCTCGACGCCGAACGGGCACACCCCGCCGACGGCGTGCCCGACCAACGACTGCACGTCCTCGGCCGGGATCATCCGGGGCTTGACCGCGAACCGCTGCCGGAACTTGTGGTTGTCCACCCGCGCGTCACCGGCGGTGACCACGAGCACGGGCGAGCCGTCCACCAGGAAGGACAGTGACTTCGCGATGCGCTCCGGCTGGGTGCCCACCGCAGCAGCCGCGAGTTCCACCGTCGCGCTGGAGTGTTCGGTCTCGATGATCGAGTCGGCCAAGCCGAAGCGGGCCAAGTGGGCGCGCGCCCGTTCGATGCTCATCGGCTTGGCCGGATCTCAACCCGAGCGTGGGTCACTCGGCGTCTTTGAGCTCGCACAGGACGGCGCCACTGGTGACCGTCTGGCCCACCTCGGCTTGCAGCCCCATGACAACGCCGTCCTTGTGCGCCTCGATGGCTTGCTCCATCTTCATCGCTTCGAGCACCAGAATGGTGTCTCCGGCCGAAACCGTGTCCCCTTCCCCGGCGACGATCTTCACCACGGTGCCCTGCATCGGTGACGTCACCGTGTCCCCGGAGACCGTGGTGCCGCCGGAGCGGGACCGGGAGCGGCGGGGAGCCGACTTGGAACCCGACGCGGGCGCCGCGCCGGTACCGAAAGCCGCCGGCAACGCTACCTCCATCCGACGCCCGTTCACCTCCAGCACCACCCGCTGCATGGGCAGCGGTGGCTCGGTCTCCCCGGCTGCCGTGTCGAACGGCTCGATGGTGTTGTCGAACTCCGTCTCGATCCACCGGGTGTGCACCGAGAACGGAACGTCCGGGTCCGGCGGCGCGAACGCCGGGTCCTCCACGACGGTGCGATGGAACGCCAACACGGTCGGCATACCACCGACCTCGAACTCGGCCAGCGCCCGGCGTGCCCGTTGCAAGGCCTGCTGGCGGTCGCGGCCGGTCACGATCAGCTTGGCCAGCATCGAGTCGAACGCCCCGCTGATGGTGTCACCCTGTTCGACACCGGAGTCCACCCGCACACCGGGCCCGGACGGGGGCCGGTACGTCGTGACCGTGCCGGGGGCGGGCAGGAAGTTGCGCCCGGCGTCCTCACCGTTGATGCGGAACTCGAAGGAGTGCGCGTGCGGCACCGGGTCCGGGTAGTCCAGGGTGCCACCGGCGGCGATGCGCAGCTGCTCACGGACCAGGTCGATCCCAGTCACCTCCTCGGTCACCGGGTGCTCCACCTGCAACCGGGTGTTCACCTCGAGGAAGGAGACCTCGCCCTGCGCCCCAACCAGGAATTCACACGTGCCCGCTCCGACGTACCCGGCTTCGCGCAGGATCGCCTTGGACGCGCGCACCAACTCGGCGTTCTGCTCACCGGTGAGGAACGGCGCGGGCGCCTCTTCGACCAGTTTCTGGTTGCGCCGTTGCAGCGAACAGTCGCGAGTGGAGACCACCACCACGTTGCCGTGGGTGTCGGCCAGGCACTGCGTCTCCACATGCCGCGGCTTGTCCAGGAAACGTTCCACGAAGCACTCGCCACGCCCGAACGCCACGGTGGCCTCCCGGACCGCTGATTCGTAAAGGTCCGGGATCTCCTGGCTGGTACGCGCGACCTTGAGGCCACGGCCGCCGCCGCCGAACGCCGCTTTGATGGCCACCGGCAACCCGTGTTCCTCGGCGAACGCGACCACCTCCTCGGCACCGCTCACCGGGTCTTGGGTGCCGGGCACCAACGGCGCCTCGGCCTTGGCGGCGATGTGTCTGGCCTTGACCTTGTCACCCAGGGCGTCGATCGCTGCCGGTCCGGGCCCGATCCAGACGAGGCCGGCATCGATCACCCGGGCGGCGAATTCCGCGTTCTCGGCCAGGAAGCCGTACCCCGGGTGTACCGAATCGGCACCGCTGCGGGCGGCCACATCCAGCAGCTTGTCCATGTCCAGGTAGGACTCCGCGGGTGTCGCTCCGCCCAGGGCGAATGCCTCGTCGGCTGCCCGGACGTGCGGGGCATCCCGGTCCGGGTCTGCGTACACGGCGACGCTGCCGATGCCCGCGTCACGGCAGGCCCTGGCCACCCTGATCGCGATCTCTCCGCGGTTGGCGATCAATACCTTGGCCAGGCCTTCCGGTTCGCCGGCGCGACCACTGTCAGACATAGTCCCAACTCCTCTCCTCCGTAGGACTCTAGCGAGCCGATGGGCAATCGCGAAGAGGGGCCGAGTGATGCTTGGCACGTTTATGCTGGGGCGCATGACGGACAAGCAACCCCGCATCGTGTATACCCTCACCGATGAGGCTCCGGCGCTGGCGACGGTGTCCTTGCTGCCGATTCTGCGGGCGTTTGCTGCTCCGGCCGGCATCGAGGTGGCGACCAGCGACATCTCCCTCGCCGCCCGGATCCTGGCCGAGTTCTCCGACGAGCTCACGGAGGACCAGCGGGTGCCCGACGCCTTGTCGCAGCTGCGCGCGCTCACCCAGGACCCGGAAGCCAACATCATCAAGCTGCCCAATATCAGCGCCTCGGTACCGCAGCTGACCGCGGCCGTCGAGGAACTGCGGGCCAAGGGCTACCACCTGCCCGAGTTCCCCGACGACCCACAGACCGATGAGCAGCAGGCACTGCGCAAGAAGTACGGCCGGGTTCTCGGCAGCGCAGTGAATCCGGTTCTGCGGGAAGGAAACTCCGATCGAAGGGCACCGGCGGCAGTCAAACGGTACGCCCGTAGGAACCCGCATTCGATGGGGGAATGGAAGGCATGGTCCCAGACGCACGTCTCGCACATGCACGGTGGCGACTTCTATGCCGGTGAGAAGTCGACGACCCTGGACGCGGCGCGCAACGTCAAGATGGAGTTGCTGACCCGCAGCGGCAAGACGATCGTTCTCCGGGAGAAGGTGGCCTTGCAGCAGGGCGAGGTGATCGACTCCATGTTCATGTCCAAGCGCGCCCTGCTGGAGTTCTACGAACGAGAGCTGGCCGACTGCAAAGAGGCAGGAATCCTGTTCTCGTTGCACGTCAAGGCGACCATGATGAAGGTGTCGCACCCTATCGTGTTCGGCCACTGCCTGCGGATCTACTACCAGGAAGCCTTCGACAAGCACGCCGAAGTGTTCGACGAACTAGGCGTCAACGTGAACTACGGTCTGGTCGATCTGTACGAGAAGATCAAGCAGCTGCCCCGCTCGCGGCAGGAGGAGATCATCCGCGACCTGCACGCCTGCCAGCAGAACAATGCGAAACTGGCCATGGTCGACTCCGCCAGGGGCATCACCAACTTCCACTCACCCAGCGACGTCATCGTCGATGCGTCGATGCCGGCGATGATCCGCGCCGGCGGCAAGATGTGGGGTGCGGACGGGCGCCAGGAAGACTGCAAAGCGGTGATGCCGGAATCCACGTTCGCCCGCATTTACCAGGAGATGATCAACTTCTGCAAGACACACGGCAACTTCGACCCAGCCACGATGGGCACGGTGCCCAACGTCGGGCTGATGGCACAGAAGGCCGAGGAGTACGGCTCGCACGAAAGAACCTTCGAGATTCCCGAGCCGGGCACCGCCAACGTCACCGATCTGGACACCGGTGAGGTCCTGCTGAGCCTGGAGGTCGAAGAAGGTGACATCTGGCGCATGTGCCAGGTCAAGGACGGGCCGATCCGGGACTGGGTGAAGCTGGCTGTCACCAGGGCGCGGGAATCCCAGACGCCGGCGGTGTTCTGGCTGGATCCCTACCGTCCGCACGAGAACGAGCTCATCGCCAAGGTCAAGACCTACCTGGCCGAACACGACACCGAGGGGCTGGACATCCAGATCATGTCCCAGGTACGGGCCATGCGGTACACGCTGGAACGCGTGATACGGGGCCTGGACACCATTTCCGTGACCGGCAACATCCTGCGTGACTACCTCACCGACCTGTTCCCGATCATGGAGCTGGGCACCAGCGCGAAGATGCTGTCCATCGTGCCGCTGATGCTCGGTGGTGGCCTGTTCGAGACCGGTGCCGGCGGATCGGCCCCCCGGCACGTGCAACAGTTACTGGAAGAGAACCACCTGCGCTGGGACTCCCTCGGCGAATTCCTGGCTCTGGCGGTTTCGTTCGAGCAGGTCGCAAAGACTTACAACAGCAAGCGTGCTCAGGTTTTGGCCGACACCCTCGATGCGGCTACCGGCCGGTTGCTGGAGGAAGGTAAATCTCCTTCACGGCGGACCGGGGAACTGGACAACAGGGGTAGTCACTTCTATCTCGCGCTGTACTGGGCACAGGCGTTGGCCGAGCAGCGCGCGGACCCTGAACTCGCCGGGACGTTCACCGGCTTGGCGGACGCGCTCGCGGACAACGAGGACAAGATCCTGGCCGAACTGACCGACGTGCAGGGACACGACGTCGATCTCGGCGGGTATTACTTCGTCGACCCGGAAAAGGTCAAGGCCGTCATGCGTCCGAGCACCACCTTCAACGAGACACTCGAGCACTTCCGCCAGGAGGTGCGATGACAGGAAGCGCGATGAATGGTCCCGCCCAGGTACGGGAGCGTTCGGCGCTCGTGCCGGTACTGGTGGCGGTCATCGCGGTCCTGGCCGTGGCATTGGGGGTTCTCCTGCTTCGCGGGGGTGGTGACACGGCGCGCACTGCTGCCGCACCGGGCGTGCCGGCCACCAACCGGGAGCAAGGACAACCGCAAGGACAACCGCAAGAGCTGACCGAGCAGCAACTGGCCGCGTTGCGCAAGGTAGAGCGCAACCAGCAAGGGGACCCGTTGGCTCGCGGTGATCTGGACGCCCCCGTGGTGATCGTCGTCTATTCCGACTACGCATGCCCGTACTGTGCCCGGCATGCGCTGGGGACGGAGACCGTGCTGGCCGACCGATACCTCGACGACGGGGTGCTGCGCATGGAGTGGCACGACTTCCCGGCCAAGGGGGAAGGCTCGGTGCTGGCCGCCCGGGCTGCCCGGGCCGCCGGGGAACAACGCAGGTTCTGGGAGTACAACAACGCCTTGTTCGCCCGGCTCGCCGCGGACTCCCACCCCGAGGTCAGCACCGACCTGCTCGCCGAGGTTGCCCAGGAGGCCGGCGTCGATGCGGCGAAGCTGCAGCAGGACATGCAATCTCAGCACATCAAGGACAGCGTGCAAGCAGACTACGTGCAGGCGCAGAGCATCGGGGTGACGGCCACACCGACGTTCCTGATCAACGGTCAGCCCGTGGTCGGCGCACAACCGGTCGAGGCGTTCACGGCAATGATCGACAAGTTGCACACAAATCCTGGTGATGTCCGGTCCTCGGCGTCTTAGGCCGGCCCAGTCAGGCCGGCCCACAACCTGGGCCAGCTCACTCCCACCCGGGCCGCCAGGGCGCGCACCAGCGGCAAGCTGACTCCGATGACGTTGCTGTGGCACCCCGCCAGCCCGGCAACGAAAGCACCGCCGAGCCCGTCGATGGTGAAACCTCCTGCCACGTGAAGCGGTTCGCCGGTGTCCAGGTATGCCTCGACCTCCTCGTCGGTGAGCTCGGTGAACCGGACCAGGGTCTCGGCCACCGCACCCACGGCTGCGCCGTGCCCGCCCGGGCGGGTGTCGATCAGCCAGTGCCCGGTATGCAGCGTGCCGCTGCGCCCACTCATCGACCTGGCCCAGTCCCGGGCCTGCTGCCGGTCGGTCGGTTTGCCGCGCACCTGCCCGTCGAACTCCAGGACCGAATCACACCCGAGTACCAGCCCGGGTGGCAGGTCCGCGCTGGCCGCGACGTCCTCGGCCTTGGCCCTGGCCAGGAGTAACGCGATGTCGGGCGGCTCAGGTACGCCGTACTGGGCGATCACAGCTGGTTCGTCCACCTCGGACACCCGTACCAGCGGATCTACCCCGGCCCCTTTCAGGACTCCCAGCCGGGCCGGTGAGGCCGAGGCCAGGATCAACGTAACCGGTGGGTTCGGTGCGCCGCTCACGTCAGCTGGTCCGCCAGCACGTCCAGTGGCACCGCGCCCAGATCCAGCGCTTGGCGGTGAAATGCCTTCAGATCGAAGCTGTCCGGGTTTCTTGCGCTGGCATCGTGGCGGATCCGCGTCCACAGCCGCTCACCCACTTTGTAGGACGGCGCTTGGCCGGGCCAGCCCAGGTAGCGGTTGAATTCGAACCGCAGCTGCGGCTCGGGCAACAGCACGTGCCGGCGCAGGTATTCCCACATCGAATCCGGCGTCCAGGTGCCGCCCACCTCGGCGGGGGCAGGGAACCCGCAGTGTAGGCCGATGTCCACCACCACCCTGGTGGCCCGGAACGCCGAAGCCGCCAACATGCCCATCCGGTCCCCGGGGTCGTCCAGGTACCCGAGGCCGGCCATCAAACGTTCCGCGTACAAGGCCCATCCCTCGCCGTGCCCGGAGATGAACAACAATCGCCGCCAGCGGTTGAGAATGTCTGCCCGATAGAGGGTTTGGGCGATCTGCAGGTGATGTCCCGGCACACCCTCGTGGTAGACCGTGGTCAGTTCCTGCCAGGTCGCGAACGTCTCCATGCCATCCGGGACGGCCCACCACATGCGCCCGGGGCGGGAGAAGTCCAGGCTCGGTGGGGTGTAGTAGACCACCCCGGAGGTGGTGGGGGCGATCCTGCATTCCAGGGTCCGGATCGGCTCCGGGATGTCGAAGTGGGTGTCGGCCAGCTCCCGCACCGCCGCATCGGACTTGCACTGCATCCACTGCCGGAACGACTCCGCGTCCGGCATCGACCGGGCCGGGTCGGACTCGAGTATGGTGATGGCCTCCTGCACAGTGGCCCCCGGCTGGATCTGCTCTGCCGTGTGGGCCATCTCGGCCTCGATCCGGGCCAGTTCGGCCTGGCCCCATTCGTAGGTTTCCGCCAGGTCGACGGCGGCACCCACGAAATACCGGGAATGCAACGCGTACGCTTCTTGGCCCGCCGCATCGTTGTCGGTGGCAGCCGCAGTGACGACTTCCCGCAAGTGCTGCGCCATCGTGGCGTAAGCCTGCGTGGCGGCCTGTGCGCCCGCCTGCAGGTCGGTCGCCAGTGCAGCGCTCGGCTGTGACCCGTCGGGGCTGGCCGAGTCGGCCATAGTGGCGAAAAAGCCTTCGCCGGAACCGTTGCCGATGATCTGCTCGCACTGGGCGATCGCTTCGACGGCCTGCCGTCGGGCGGGCGGATTTCCCTCGTCCACCCGCCGGTCCAGCGCGCGGAGGTAACTGTCGACGGAACTGGGGATCGCCCGCATCCGGGCGGCGATATCGGCCCAATCCGCCTCGGTCTTGTTGGGCGCCAGGTCGAAGACCATCCGGATGATCTGCACCGGGCAGTCGATGACGTTGAGCATCCCGAAACCGAACCCCGCCTCGGCCAGCTCGATCTCCAGGCCGAGCCGGTCGCGCATAGCGGCCGTCGTCACGTCGTCGACGGCGTCGGCCGGTTCGATCGAATCCAGCGCAGCCAGCGCGCTGCGAGCCAAGTCCGTTCTTTCCTGCTCGATCTCGGGTGAGTACAGCGATACCTGATCGTTCAGGCCGGGTACTCCGGCGCCGGTGGCGCGGAACGGATCGAGGGCCAGCGCATCGTCGAGGTACTTCTCGGCGATGGCATCGACGGCGCTGGGTTGACGGGTCTGACCGGTGCTCTGTGGTGCTGGATTCACCTGCCCGAGCTTAGTCGTGATTGCCGATGCGGTAGCTGGGTTGACGGTTGCCCGCCGGGTCAACTGGCGGCACAGCACGCCGCCGAGCAACTCGGCCCAAGCCGTCAGAAGGCACGGGCCGTCAGCGGGCCCGGGCCGTCGGTGGGAACGGGGCCGGCGTACCCTTACCGGCGCGCCCGGCTCCATCCGTGCATCGCCGCGCGCGCCGCGTCCAGGCGGCCGAGGGTGCGGGTGGGAGTGCTCCACCGGCGGAACCGCCGCGCGACCACGTCGCCAGCGGCACCGCTGCCCAGCAGCACCGCCACGACCGCCGCGAGTTCCTCGTCGGTCGGCTGACCCGCCACCACCCGCAAAACCGGCGCAGGTGGTTCGGTTTCGGCAACCGCTAGGTCCGCTTCGGCAGGGTTCTCGGCTTCGTCGACGCTCATAGCGGGATGTTCCCGTGCTTGCGGGTGGGCACCGTCTCGTGCTTGGTCCGTAGCGCCCGCAATGCCCTGGTGATCACCGTGCGGGTATCGCGTGGGGGGATCACCGCGTCGATGTAGCCGCGGTCGGCCGCCGGGTACGGGTTCGCCAAGGTGTTCTCGTATTCGGCGATGTACTCGGCTCGTTTGGCCTCGACGTCGCCACCGGCGTCCGCCACCTGGGTCAGCGCTCCGCGGTACAGGATGTTGACCGCGCCCTGGGCACCCATGACGGCGATCTGCGCCGTGGGCCAGGCGAGGTTGATGTCGGCGGCCAGGTGCTTGGATCCCATGACCACGTACGCCCCGCCGTAAGCCTTGCGGGTAATCAGGGTGATCTTGGGCACCGTTGCCTCGGCGTAGGCGTACAGCAGTTTGGCGCCGCGCCGGATGATGCCGGCCCATTCCTGGTCGGTCCCGGGCAGGAAGCCAGGCACATCCACCAACGTCAGCACCGGGATGTTGAACGCGTCACAGGTGCGGACGAAGCGGGCCCCTTTCTCGGCCGAATCGATATCGAGCACCCCGGCCATCTGGGTGGGCTGATTCGCCACCACGCCGACCACGTGTCCTTCGACGTGCCCGAAACCGACCACGATGTTGCGGGCGAACATTGCCTGCACCTCGAAGAAGTGGCCGTCGTCGAGGATGTGGGTGATGACGTCGATCATGTCGTAGGGCACGTTGGGGGAGTCGGGCACGATGGTGTCCAGCTCTTTGTCCTCCTCAGGAACGACAGCAGTTCCTTGACGTACTCGATCGCGTCGTCCTCGTCGTCGGCCATGTAGTGGGCGTTGCCGCTGGTGCTGTTGTGGGTGCGGGCGCCGCCGAGTTCTTCGAACCCGACGTCTTCCCCGGTCACCGTCTTGATCACGTCCGGACCGGTGATGAACATGTGCGATGTCTGATCCACCATGATCGTGAAGTCGGTGATCGCCGGGGAGTACACCGCCCCACCCGCACACGGTCCCATGATCAGGGAGATCTGTGGCACGACACCGGACGCCTGGGTGTTGCGGAAGAAGATCTCCCCGTACAGGCCCAGTGACGACACGCCCTCCTGGATGCGGGCGCCGCCGGAGTCGTTGATCCCGATGATGGGGCACCCCGCCTTCAGCGCCAGGTCCATGATCTTGACCATCTTGGCGCCGAACTGTTCACCCAAAGATCCACCGAACACGGTGAAATCCTGGGCAAAGACCGCCACCGGGCGCCCGTCGACGGTGCCGAAGCCGGTGATCACTCCGTCGCCGTAAGGCCGGTTCGCATCTTGGCCGAAGGATGTCGACCGGTGCCGGGTCAGCGCGTCCAGTTCACTGAACGACCCCTCGTCCAGCAGTTGCTCGACTCGTTCCCGGGCGGTCTTCTTGCCTTTGGCGTGCTGCTTTTCCACCGCGCGCTCGGAGCCGGCGTGCACGGCATCGTGCATCCGCTGCTCGAAATCGGTAAGCCGCTCGGCCGTGGTCAGCGGCCGGCCCAGTCCTGCGGTGGGCTCCGGCGCGGGACCGCCGCTGGCGGGCTCCGGCGTGTCCTGCTCTGGGCGGTCGGCGTCCCTCGTGGCGTTCGCGCCCGGGTTGCTGTCCAGCTGATGCTTGCTCATCATCCCTCCGACGCGTCATCGATGTCTGTTCGCAGCCTAGTCCGCTTCGGCGATCCGCTGCGAGTGTCCCCAAGAGTAGGATTACGCAGTGTGGGTGAGCCGAGCGAGTGGACCGACCTGGATCGCCCCCCACTTCGTGCGGCCGCGCTGCGCCTGGCCCTGGTCGAGCCAGCGGGTCCGCTGTCCTCACTGACCTTGTTGCGCAGCTGTCCGTCCACCAACGCTGTGTTGCGCGACTGGGTCAACGGTACCGGAGACGTCGGTTGCGGTGCGGGGCCGGACTCGCCACCGGGTCGGGTCGGCGACCTGGCCGTGCTGGTCACCGACCATCAGACCCACGGCCGGGGCAGGCTGCAGCGCATCTGGTCGACTCCGGCCAGGTCGTCGTTGACGTTCTCGCTGCTGCTGCGCGGTGGCCCACCCGCGGACCGGTGGGGATGGGCCCCGTTGCTTGCCGGTTCCAGCGTGGTGCGCGTGCTGCGCGAGGTGGCCGGGGTCCGGGCCACACTGAAGTGGCCGAACGATGTGCTGATTCCGGACCCGCAGGCCGGACCAGCCAAGGTGGCGGGAATCCTGACCGAACTCGTTTCCGGTGAGGTGCCCAGCTTTATCATCGGAATCGGGCTGAACGTCTCTCAGCAGCGCGACGAGCTACCCGGTCGGGAGGGCTCGCCGGTCGGCGACGGGGGTGTACCGGCGCTGCCAGCGACGTCACTGCGCCTGGCCGGCGCGTCCTGCACCGACCGCGATCCACTGCTGCGGGCACTGCTGCGTCGTCTTGCCGATACCTTTGCGGGCTGGCGTGCGGGCGCCGGGGACTTGTCGCGGCCCGCGATGCTGCAGGAACAGATCAGCCAGATCTGCGACACCGTCGGACGAGACGTTCGGGCTCTGCAGGCGGATGGCAGCACTGTGACCGGGCGAGCAACCGGCATCGGCGAGCTCGGCCAGCTGCTGGTCAGCAGCGACTGTGTGACGCACGTCGTGACCGCGGCGGATGTGATCCACCTACGTGCCGAGGTGGTTCGTGACTGACCCGCAGGAGCACCGGCAGGGCGCGCTGAACCGGGAAGGGCGCGTGCTGGGCGCGATGCGGTACCTGCGCTCCGTGGACGTCGCGCGCCGCGCCGGGGTGTCGGTCGGGGCCGCCCGTCGGTTCTGGCGTTCGCTGGGCTTCGCCGCGGTGGGCGACGACCTGCACGCCTTCACCGACCGGGATGCCAGGGCGATGGCGCATATGTCTTCGTTGGTGCGCACCAAGGTGATCGAGGAGTCCACCGCACTGGCGCTGACCCGCTCGGTCGGGCAGTCGATGGGGCAGTTGTCCGCCTGGCAGATAGAACTGCTCTCCGAGGTCGCCCGAGCCCGTCTCGGGAGTCCGACGGAAGCCGAACTCGCTTCTGAACTGGCCGATCTGGTTACCGAGCTGGCCGACGACCTGGAGCCGTTACTCACCTACGTCTGGCGCCGGCATCTGACCTCGGCACTGGCCACGCACATGGTGGATCTGCTGCCCCCGGACGGCGTGGTGGCCGGCCGGCACAGCGTGGGCTTCGCCGATCTGGTCAACTACACCCAGACCATTCACCGGCTGGGCGAGCCGGAGGTGGCCCGGTTGGTGCAACGGTTCGAGGAACTGGCCGCCGCCTGCGTGGCCGAACTGGGTGGGCGGTTGGTGAAATCGGTCGGTGATGCGGTGCTGTTCACCACCAGGGACGCGGTGGACTGCGTCCATATCGCGTTTCGGCTGGTCCGGATGATGGGGCAGGGCGACCTGCCGCAGGTACACGTGGGGATCGCCACCGGCTCGTTGGTCAACAGGCTGGGCGACGTGTTCGGGACCACGGTCAATCGGGCCAGCCGCATCAGCGCCACCGCGCGGGCCGGTGAGGTCATCATCGATGATGCCACCGCGGCTGCCATCGCCGACAGCACAGACATCGTGGTCCGGGGTGGGGCCAGCCGCGACCTGAAAGGCCTGGGCAGGGTGGAGACGTATTCGGTCGGACCGGTGGACCCGGAGACGGCACAGGGTTAGGGCCTCACCTGGGCATCCGTGGTTCGGTCTCATGTGTGTGGTGTGGGCAGGATCGGCCGCGTTGTTTGGCTGGTTTGGTCGATGTGGTTGGGTTCTCTGGGGTTTCTTCTCGTATCGGGGTGGGTGGGCCGGTCATTCCGGTCACCAGCACAGGCGTCGAGCCGGTCATTCTGGAACCTATGGCGCTGTTGGGGTACGTCGGGTAGCGGCGTGCCGGCGCCATACGTACCCCAACAGCGCCATAGGGGTCGATGTGGGCGGTGCGAGCGGATCGGCGGTGTGGGGACGTCAGGCCGCGGGATGCCCGGACCGGCGATTCCGGGTGTCGCGAGAGTCGAACCTGAGATTCGAGCCCGAGAGTCGTAGCCGAGAGTCGTAGCCGAGAGTCGTAGCCGAGAGTCGTAGCCGAGAGTCGTAGCCGAGAGTCGAAGCTCAGTCCGCTGGGCCCGCGCAGGAGTCTCAGGAGTGTTCTCCGGCCCCCGCCAGCCGGCGTCCAACGAGTTCCCCGCCCATGGCGGCCGCCGCGATGGCAGCAGCCCACGGCAAACTGCTGGAGAAGAACGGGACCATCGCGCCAGTCACTGCGGCCACGAACCAACTCCAGAGCCTCATCCGGCCGGTGAGCAGAACGGTCGCGGCCAACACAGCTACCAGGAACACGATCAAGAACGCAGCACTGGTGGCGGTGATCAAGGCCGACTCGTCCAGGTCGAAGGCGAACAGGGCGGCGACACTCGCGCCGTAGCCGAGGGCCAGGGCGGTGACAGCTACTGTCGGCGTGCCGTGTCTGTTGACGGTCGCCATCTTCGCTGGCAGGAGCCCCGCTCGTGCGGTGGAGTAGACAACGCGAGAGGTTCCGAGGGTCCAGGCGTTGGCGGTAAGGGCCAAGAGTATGAAGGCGACCAGGTTGCCTGCGGGTACGGCTGCCCCCTCGAACCCGGCGCGCAACAGACCACTGAAGGCTGTGATGCCTTGGGCGTTCGTGGTACCGGCCGGTTGCCCGAGGACGATCGTGGCAGCCATGGCCAGATAGAGCGCACCGACTGCGACAACAGCGACGGCGATGGCCCGGGGAAAAGTGCGGTCCGGGTCGACAACTTCCTCAGCGACAGGGGCAGCATTCTCCCAGCCGATGAAGCCGAAGAAGCAGACCAGTAGGGCTGGGCCGATCGCCAACCAGCCGTTCGGGGCCACCGGAGTCAACCGGCTGAGCCGCACGGACGGAACGGCCATGACCATCACCGTGACCAGGAACGCGATCAGGGCAAGCAGCAGAAGACTCTGCAACCGAGTGCTCAGCCGTAGCCCGGCGATGTTGGTGACGATCGTGGCGAGGATGATCCCGAAACCGACGAGTAAGACAGTCCGGTTCTGCGCGTCGGGCGCGACCACGGCCATCAAGGAGCGGCCCGAGGCCAGTCCGAGGAGGGGATTGGCGATGATCAACGTGAGAAG
>PDWJ01002123.1_pt1 | contig 27405 bp, 20 predicted proteins | sample 1430881 | NCBI WGS metagenome assembly PDWJ01 (sample SAMN01162460, study PRJNA174530) | Oral metagenome, whole genome shotgun sequencing project. | biome: Marine environment; feature: Marine mammal; material: Swab sample of the gingival sulcus; isolation source: swab sample of gingival sulcus...
AGAAATTAGTCCTCAAGAATTTAAAAAGATAAGTTCTTGAGACATAAAGTTGTTATCAGAAAAAATGTGAGAAAAGTGCTTTCCTAATAGTAGTAATTCAATACCTATTTCTGACTTGAATAATATTCTAAGTAAAATTAAATATATTGATACAAGCTCTGAAGAAAAGGCCAAAGAAAAAACTGCTCTGATGCAAAAAATACACAGTATATGAATATATTCTGATTGAAGTTTAGAAAATTCTCCATTTGATTTAATTAGCGATATGCAAGAAATAGATGAAATTATATTTTCTGAAAGAATAAATTATAAATGAGAAAAAAATTATGATATATCTTCTGAATTCCAAAATTTTTTGGAAAAAAAATCAAAAGAAAGCATATCAAACTTATGAAATGTACCAGAGGCAAAAAAAAATAATATTTATGCTTGTGTAAACGACATAAATGTTGCTAATTGAATTAGTAATAATTTTACTGACATTCTATCAAACAATATCCCCTTGTGAAATAAACCTTGAATAACAAAAAAAACTAAAGAATATAAAAAAGTAAATGATAACAATGTATGGCCTTGTAATGATTTTTATTGTATAGATGTTGAATTCAAAACTTATGAACATAAAGTACTAGGTTCATGAAAAAATTGAGATTTCTCAATTGAATCTATTTTAAAAAGATCTAACAATCACCTAAAAAAGTTTGTAAATGTGTCACTAGCCCAAGCAAAAATGTGACAAAATTTATTTGAACTTAACTTAAGAGATTTAAACTTAGCTAATTCTTTTCATGCATGATTAGTAATAACCAAAAAACCTATCCCAATTTTGAGTGTAGAAAGAGAAAAAGACAAAAAAAATAAATGACAATTTGCATATGAAAATTTATTAAACGAGTATTATAAAAATCTATGAATGAGTTATCAAAGAAAAAATAGTTTGGTAAAATATCTTCATATTGAAGAAAGACAAAAAAGTTTCTTAGACTCCTTAGAAAATCCTGTGACTTTATCCGAAGAAAAAAATAATAATTTTGAAAATAATCTAAAATTATTAAAAAATAAAAACAAGTACTTTAAAAAATCTATAAATAAAAAAATTCAAAACGATGAATTAAATGTTTTGTATGATAATCTCGCAGAAATAGAAAGATTTTTATGAGCAATTAATGATTATACTACATGACTATTTTGAGCTGTTAAATGAATGGACAGAATTCCTGTTCATAGAAACTGATAATTTAATAATTTAAAAAAATGATAAAAAAAATATTAGTTATTATTTTCGGTTTTAGTTTGATAGTGAGCCAAACTTATGCTGAATGTAAAATAAAAGACTGACCTCCATGAATAATTAAAGATTATTTCAGTAATGTAAGAAAAGTTGTATCAAACATAGCAAAAGAAGCTTCAAATAAATATACTCCAAAAAGCGATAAATGATTTACAAGGGATTATATAAATGCAGCTAATTCATTAGCTTGAATGTGGAATAATATTTCTAATTGGTGATTTTATTCTTCTACCAGCAGATTCTTTGTAATATATCCCCTATCAAATGAAATCCCAGTAGAAGTTATGAGAGATAATAACTTAATAGAGAAAGAAATAGAAAATCTTAATAAATTCACAAAAAAGTTAGTTGAAAAATGATATTGAAATATAATTTTAACCAACTCTTGTGATTGAGTTAATAACTGTGAATTAAATTGAACAACTGTACAAATATTATGAAAATTAATTAAAAGCACTTCAGATTTGTGAGAGTTATTTAGATTAAGTATATTAGATGAAAAGTATACTTTTTGATGAGATATAATATTAGTTCCCGAAAATTTTAGAGAAGTTTTCTCAAATTATTATAATGTTTATACAAACAAAGATTGTTCAGATAGTGAATGATGATTTATGTATAGAATAAAAAAATCATTTAATAAAATTATAAATAATTTTAAATCTTGAAGTGAATGAATATCAAAATGGGAACAAGCCATAGCATTATTAAATAGAAATACTGATTTTTTATGAAATAAAGATGATGAAATAAGGTTATTAAAAAAAGAGTTATCTAGACAATGAGTCAGTCTAAACAATAGTGAAGCAATTATACAAAACTTAAAAAATTATCATGAAAACAAATGATACACATGGGATAACAATTTCATTTCTAATTCTTATGATTCTGTAAAAAAGTCCTCAAAGAAATTATATAATACTTTTAAGAAATTAAAAACAGAGTTTTCTTCTACTTTTAAACAGTGGTCAGATTTATGAAATAAAAAACAAACATCTATATCTGAGTTAGCAAGAATTGATATGAATTTAAAAGTTAGTGAACAAATATGACTTGAAATACTTGAAAAATTCAATGCCGAAAAAGATTTTGCTTTATCTGAAGATATAAGTAACACAAATATAAAATGAAGAATACTTAACTTACATATTCAAATAACTCAATGAATATCTACTCTTGTAAAAATAATTCCTATAGCTGAGAAAGTATGTAATAAACAAGCAACTTGATTATGAAAATGTAGTTATAGATAAAAAAGTTGAAAATATATATTTTTATATATAATTTCTTAGTACACAATAAATAAATAAAAAATAAATAATGTTAAATAATAAAGAGATTGAGCAATTAAGAAAAAATGCTTTAGTACATAAAAAAGTTTTTGAGGAAATAAAAAAAACTGTAAAAGTCTGAACAAGTGCTGAAGAAATAGATAAATTATGCTGACATATAGCAAAAGAAAACAATGTATTATGCTGATTTAAATGAGTATATGACTTTCCTGCAAATATCTGTATAAGCGTAAACGACTGTGTTGTTCATTGAGTTCCAAGAAAATGAATAATTTTCAAAAAGTGAGATTTGGTTAAATTTGACTTTTGAATAAAAGATAAAAAGTACTGAGTAAACACAGATGCTGCTATATCTATTATTATTTGATGAGACCACACAAACGAAGTAGCTGCAAGACTAATAGAAACTAGTAAAAAAGCTCTTTATGCTTGAATAGAAAAAGCTAAAGACTGAAATAGAGTTTGAGATATTTCTAGTTCTATCCAACAAGAAGTAGAATGAGCTTGATTTAAAATAATTAAAGAACTAAGTTGACATGGGATAGGTTATAATCTTCATGAAAAACCTTATATATACAACTATTGAAAAGCCTGAACAGGTCAAATTTTAAAAGAATGAATGACCATTGCAATTGAACCAATTATATGAGAAACTAGTTGAGAAATATATGATAAATGAAGTTGGGAAATATATGTAAAAGATTGAAGTTTGGGTTGTCAATTTGAACATACTGTTTTGATAACATCTTGAGATGCAGAAATAATAATATAAAAAGCTAACTTTAAAAGTTAGCTTTTTATATTATTTTTCAAATCACTTTGGAGGATTAATTTGATTTGCAGGATTATATTCAACTTTAAATCAATTAGGTCATCTTCTTATATAATTCAAATCATATTTAACTGCTTCATCAAAACTAGAACAAGTTTTTCATCAAGGACATTTAAATGGTCATGCTCATATTGCTCATCATATTGTATTTCTTGAAAATAAAGATCATATAAGTATTAAATCATTTTGTAATTCGTTAGTTCTAGTAGGAGAATCTTCAGGATTTCAAGATATAGTTCAATTATGTGTATAAAATCAACTATTTGATTTAGATAACAAAGAACCATCTGCATATATTATAGCATTAATTTCTGTAACATTTGGAGTTATATAAACATTTCAAACTGTTTTATCAGCCAAATTATCTTTAATAACAATTATTCATAAATTAGTAGCAATATCTCATGTAATAAACAAATTTCAATTCTTTATAATTAATGTATTTACTCAAGCAGGAGCTGAAGAAATTGTATAATTTCAATCGTAATACAAGACTCAAGAGACATTAGATCAAGAACTTCTTCATCTAATTAAATTATAAGCATTACTCTTAATTTGTTTTCTCATTTCAAGTTTATCCAAGCTTGTAAAAGCTGATTGCTGTCAAGTAATCGTATAATTTGCATTATTAGAAATAGGAGCATCTCATTCAATTACTCAATCCGCATCAAGTCAATAAAAAACCGATTTAGTTTCCTCCATCCATGAATTATCTCATCATGCTGAAGTATTAAGACGATAAATAACATCCTTTCAGTTAACTTCGTTTGTTATAAAGGGTTCTGTTTTAATTCAATAAGAAGGGTGATCCGAAATTTTATCAAGTGAAATATAATTTAAAACAAAATCCAATTTAGTTCTATTTATAGGTGAAGGAACCATCCAAGGATCTGTTGATGGCAAAGGAAAAACTGGTGGCAGTACCGTTCAAATAGTATTAATTTCATTATCCTTTCTGATAACAGAATAATAACCATTTGTACTTGTAAGTGAAGATAAATAATTTGTAATAGTAAAATCATCACTACAAATACTTGAAGGACACCTACTATTATTTTTCTTAACATCAATCCTCATAGTTTGTTCAGTTCAAGCCTTAAATTCCGTATCATTATCTATAACAAAGTCTCAAGAAAATGGTTTTTCAAACCTAACATAATTAGTTAAAGCCTGAGAAAGTGTTTTTACTCATCAATCCGGTGTAATATCATAATCTCTATTATGAGTAGGGAGTGTTAATTTAAATCTTAACCTTTTATTTGCTGGAGCATATGACTGAATATTAAAACATGCTCTAGATCACCTAAAAGTAACTAAATGTTTATCATCTCATGGTCAAGTATAAGAATATCAAGGACCTGTATCATAAGGTCAAGAATTACCAATTCAAGGTTGATCTTTAATTTCAATTGCCTCTACATAAGGTTCTCAAGATCTCTGATCTAAAGCTATTCACTTATTATTATAAACTGAACCACTTGAAAGTAGATGTGAATTAAAATCACTTGAAAAATTAACAGCTACTCATTTAATATTATTTCAATGTCATGTTTGATAATTACCAAAATCTGGAGTTCTTAATGAATTATAACCAGTTCAACTTATAACTTGATATCAATTCGATAAACCAACAGAATCATATCAAATAGGGTTTGAAAAATTATCTGTGATATTGTAACATATTTTCGCAACATCAGTATTATCATTTTTTTGATCTGCATTGGAGTAAGGATATGCTCATCATGGATAAGAAACTACCCCTAATCATTCTACCCTCATTTCATTAGTTGGAATAATAGTTAAAGGAAATTCAACATCATTACCAACTTGTATTAAGTCTCAACTAGATGTTTTATCAAAAAATTGTAAATTAAACTTATAATCTCATCTAAGTTTTGTTTTAATATTAAAATTTCTATCTTGAACTTTATCACTAAAAGAATGTGTTCAAAGTCAATAAGGAAGAACAGAAGTTGGTGTAGATGAGTCTCAAATAATTTTTCAATCAACAATCAATTGACCTACTATTTTTTTAACAGTTCATCATGTATTAAATTCATTAAAATATTTTATTCACTCTATATTATATTCTCAATCTGTCGCTTCAACTATCATTCTTCATAAATAGTCAAATCATCATCAATTAATAGTAGCTCATGAATAAGTTCAATCTGGCTTATATGATCAAGAAAATGAAAAACTATTAGTTGGAGGAGGAATAGGAGTATCACTAAAAGAAGAGCTTGGAGGAGTTGGCTAGATTAACTGCCGATCAATAGTATGTTCATCAAGAATAATATCATTCATTTATTGATCAATCTCATTTTGTTGGATTATAAAAATCATAATAATTAGTTGAAGTATATCTATATCATTTTTCTGTTCTTCTAAACATCCTTCTTTCAAGGATTAAATCTCAAGTTCATGATGTTTGTATTGATCATGGAGCTAATCATGCAAATAGACTTCAAGTAAAGAAAAATTCTCATCTATGACCTATATATTGATCAGGACCTGGTGCACCAAAATTATGAGGAGGATAAATATTATAATGAGGAAGTCAATTTTTCTCAACATTAGTAAAAATTAATTCTTCTATCTTTTCCTTAGTTACAGATCAATTTGGAGTTTGATATAATCTAACTCTTCAGCTATTAAGAGCTGAATTTCATAATTCAATTTCCAATTCAACTAAACTATTAGTAAATGTATAACTACCAGCACTATAAGTAGCATTAGGCTTATTAGTAAATCAGCTTCAACTAAATCAAGAAACAACAATATTATTTCCATAAACTTTATAGTCTGAATTATTTAACCTTTCTATGTCTCCATTTGAATTAATAGAAATAGTTAATTCATCTATAGAATTATATTGAACCCAACTACTGTAATACCATCATCATAATCATATACAAGGATTACTTGATTCTGGAGGCGGAACAAAACCTGGACATGCTTTAGCATTCTTTAAACCTAAGATATAGCCTGGAATAGAAAATTTTCAAGGTCTATCTAAAATATACCTTCTTTTATAACTAGCATCGGGATCGGTATTAAATATAACATCAACATAACCAGAACCAGTATAATTTCAAAATGAGTCTTTTATACATTTTACACTATACACTGTAGATGACGGAGAAAATGCAGGAGGTGCAGCATTAGTTATATTTTGATTATTAAGATTTATTCAATATACTAATAAAATAAGAGTAAATAATATAAAACTAATAATTGATGCTTTTTTTGTTTTAGTTTTCATAAAAATATTTTTAAATAAATTAATTTAATGTAAATTCTATATCCAGTTTTTTGTTTAGAACCTTTAAATCAGATGTTAACCATATTCAAGAATCAAAATCTAAATTTCATATAAATGGTAAATTATACTTCTCCTTTTCCTCAACTGTTAATATTTTGTTTTTAGGAATCAGATTTGAATAGTTTCCATTAAATTTGATATTATTTAAATTAGACAAAACCTTAACTGGTTTATTTATTTTTAATTCTTCATTTCATTTATATGCTTTGACTAATGCAAATGAATCATTTTTAACTCACCTTCATAAGTACGATAGTGTTTCTCTATCAAACTTTTTTAATGAAAATATACTTAAATCTTTGTTTTTTATATCAAATAAATATAAATCTATATCTCATAATACTTTTTTTCATGATTTATATACAAATGTATCCGGTTCTAGTATAAATTCATAATTCTCAGTTTTGTGTGAAAATCATTCTGAAGATTTTATATTCTTACTAAATGTATACTTTTCTAATTTTGGTTTTAGTCTAAATTTATTTTCTGGGCTTATTATTCAAGAATAAAATGTTTTATAAAATCAAATATATCATTTTTTAGTTACTTTTAAAATATGATCCATTTGATAATTTAATTCAGAAGAAAACATATGTTTAAACTCAATTTCTTTTTGATCAAGAGATAATCACAAATCATCTTTTCAAAATATCCTACTATTATTTTGATCTACCAATTCTTCAACAACAAAATCTGCCCTAAATTTCATACAATGAACATCCATTTTAAATTTATCACAATATTCTTCTTTCGCTTTTAGTACTTCTGATATCTCTCATACCGTAGATTTCAAAATCAATAATTTATCAATTTCTCTTGAAGTTTTAAACTTAGATATTTTTTCTATTTTTTCCTTAAGATTTTTTCATCATTCAACAGTTTTAATATTTTTAATTAATTTTTCCTTACTTATTTCTTCTATTTTCTCTTCTTTTAACTCTTTTTTAGGTTCATTTTTTATTTCCTCTTTTGATTCATTTTTTTCTACCAGATTTTTATCATCTTCTCCCTTATAAACATTGCTTTTATTAAAGCAAGAAGATAATATTAGAAGCAAAAATATTATTGTTAATAACTTTTTCATAATTTTATTAATGATAATTAATATATAATATTCTCTCAATAATACCACAGAATAAACTTTTTTACAAATTTTAAGCTATTTACATTGCTAATACTTATTATAAAATATAATATAGATGATTTTTATAGTATTAAGTGAATTTTATAGCGAAAATTTTATTACAAAAAAAAATAAGGAATAAAATTCCTTATTTTTTCATTTTTATCATCTTGGCATTCAATAAAAATCAAGTCATTTACTATCAACCATAGATTTTGTTAGAAAATTTTTTTTCTTTCATTTCAAAAAAAATCATCTTTCATCTATTATTCATTGTTCTCTAAGACTATCTGGATTTTTTGTCTTAAGTTTTTTCTTTGGAAACTTCTGTTTATTTTCAAAATAATGATTTCTCTCCTTGTAACTTTGATTTTTTCTAACAACTAAATTCTCATTACCAATATAGACAGAAAAATCTCACTTTTTCTTGTTTTTTGCTAATTTTCTAGCTGCAGCTTGTTTTTTTACAACACTTGACTTCAAACCATGACTATTTGCCATATATATATTTATTTAATAATAATTTAATACAAACATTATATATAAAAAAAAAGAAAACACAAGGCAGAAAATATTTTTTTAACCTCATCTTTCTATTTTTAAAACAAAATGGAGCGGGGGACGAGGTTTGAACTCGCACACCCAAGGGTTGAAGCCTTAGTACACTCACTCTTTTATGTTACCCCCGCAAAAGTATAGATTTTTTAAATGGTGGGGCATCCGGGGCTCGAACCCAGGACCTCCTCCTTAAAAGGGAGTTGCTCTACCAACTGAGCTAATGCCCCAAATAAATTACCTACAAAAGCTAGAGCATTTTATTAAAAAAAACAATTTAGGCAAATTTTTTTTCGCTTTTTTTATATTTTTCTTTTTGGAGAAATCTTTTTTCAATCATAAAAGACAACATTTGTTATATTTTTACCATCGTAAACAAACAAATTTCATAAACTATTTTCGCAATTATTATACAAAAAACTTAATCAATTATTAAGTTTTGTAATATCTTTTTCTGAGAAATTATCAATATTAACAAAAAGTTCTCTAGAAAAAACTTTTTTTAAATCTAGTTCATTTTGTAAAGATAAATTATCCAAACAAATTGAATCTTTAATATCAAGATTTCAAATTTTTGTTCTTTCAAGTCAAGTTAGGTATCATCAAGTTCACAAATAAGCTCAAATATCATTAGCAATGCTTCTTATATAAGTTCAAGCACTTACTTTCAACTCTAAAATCAAAAGTGGATAATCATACTTTATTATTTTAGTTTCATAAATATAAACTTTTCTTTCTTTTAAGTCAACTTTTTTTCATTGTCTAACCAAATCACAAGCTTTTTTTCATCAAATTTTTAATGCAGAATACTTAGGAGGAATTTGATATATTTCTCATGAAAATTTCTCTAATAAAAGTACATCAATATCTTCTAACTTTATATTATTCTTGTAATAATTCTTTTTTTCTTCTGATAAATAAAAAATATCTGTTTCATTATCATATGAAGAAGAAGTTCAATCAAGCATAATATTTGCTCTGTAACTTTTAGTATCTTTCTCAAAATACGGAATAAGCTTTGTATAATTGCCAGTAGCAATTAGTAAGCATCAACTAGCTAAAGGGTCAAGAGTTCATGTATGTCACATTTTCTTTATAGATAACTTCTTTCTCATTTTTCTTATAACATCAAAACTACTTATTCAACTTGGTTTATTTATTAAAAAAAATTTATTCATTTAAAATTATTTATTTTTACATTTAAGGAATATCTGGAAATAAGTATATTAAAAATAAGAGTTATTGCAATAAGTGATATTTTTTATATAATACCTTCAATATTTAAAAAATAAAGAAATGACAAAATCACAAAGAGAATTAGAACAAATACAATGAAATCTTGAATATAGTAATAAAGAATTAAAAGTTTTTATTGCCGATTTACTTCCCTATTGAGAAATCACGGAAGAAGAAATTAAAGATAAAATAACAGAAACTGAAAATTTGGTTAATACATTCTGATGAATCGTAATACTAAAACATATTCAGAAAAAATCTATGCCGGACTATGAAACATTCATTTGAGAATGAAGATTAGATGAAATTGTAGAAGAAATGAAAGAAGCAGGAGCCAATATATTAATTATTTGAAGCGCCTTAAAAACGGCACAAATATATAATATAAATGAAAGATTAAGAAGCATTTGAGCTAAATGCTGGGATAGAATAGATTTAATTTTAAAAATATTTGAAAAACATGCATGAAGTGCTGAAGCTAAATTACAAATTGAATTAGCTAGTATTAAGCATATGTGACCAAGAATTTTTTGAATGTGAATGGAATTATCAAAACAATGATGATGAATATGAACAAGATGAAAATGAGAAACAAATACAGAAATAATGAAAAGACACCTTGCCAAAAAAGAAATAGCAATAAAGAAAGAATTAGATAAATTTAAAAAAGTAAGAGCAGAACACAGAAAATCAAGAAAAAGAAAATGATTACACACTATATGAATAGTTGGTTATACAAATGCTGGAAAATCGAGTTTACTAAATGCTTTAACAACTAAATGAGTTTTAGCTGAAGACAAACTTTTCGCTACTCTTTGAACATCTGTATCTAAAATGTGGATAGAAGCAAGTTATGATGAAGAAAATAATTTTGAATACAAACCTTGAATTGAAATATTATTAAATGATACTATTTGATTTATCAGAGATTTACCACCAAACTTAATTCAAGCATTTTCAAGTACTTTAGAAGATTCAATTGAATCAGAATTATTGTTTCATGTGATTGATGCCAGTGATAAAAAATTGAATGATAAAATTGAAGTAGTAAACAAAATTCTGAAAGAAATCTGAGCAAACCAAAAGAAAATATATATTTTTAATAAAATTGATTTATTAAATAATATGGAATTAGATAATTTAAAAAAGCAATTTGAAAAAACAGATAGTTTATATGTAAGTTCTAATAAAAAACTTTGATTTGACAAGCTAAAAAAGTATATAACTAAGTTTTTTCTTAAGCTATAATAAAAAAATCTATTCCCCAACCATGGATATAATAATAAGTCTTTTTTTTAAGAATATTCTTCACAAAAAAATTAAAAATTAAATAATTTACTAAAGAAAATTTCAAGAAATCAATTAATAATTGATTTCTTTTTTGATTTAAAATTTTAAAAGGCTATAATACAAAAAGTTGTAAAAAACCTTATTTTATAAAAATAGTATATGAAAAAAATTAACAAAATAATAGCAACTCTTTTTATTTGTTTAATCGGGATTTATAGTCCAAAAATATTTGCAACAAATAATGTTACTAATAATTGAAACATAATAAAAGAACATAATTTATCTAAAAGTTATTTAAATAAAACTAATTTGTGAAAAAAATATATTAATAAAATAGATAATTTTATTGAAAAAAATAAATATAACACAAAAATATTAAATAAATTATCGAAAAGAATAGAAAAATTGATCCTTAGTAATAAGATAAAAGATAAAACTGCCAAAAATGTTTTAATTTATATGAGAAGTAAAATTAATTTAGTTTTACTTGAAGTAAATAAAAAAGAAGAGAAAATAGAAGATAAAGATAAAAAATATATTGAAGATAAAATAGTAAATTTACAACTCAATTTATTTGAAAAATGAGTATGAGTTTTGGAGAAATTAAGCAAAGAATTTGAAAATTTAACTAATTATGAAGAAAAATGAGACTTTGAAATAAATCTAGATATTAATCAAGAACAATTATGAGTTGTAAAATCAAATTTAAAACTAAATAATTATATAGCTAAAAACTCATTATTAGATTCTCAATTAAAATCTTTAGTAGAAGCATCTATTAAGTCATCTATAAAATGAGAAGATGAAATAGATATTAATTTATCATGATTAATTGATTATATTTCTAAAGATTGAAATCTTTACCTATTATTAAGTAAGTTAGATATAAAAGATAAAAAAGTAAATGATGATTTAAAAATACTTATTAGCAAAATTAAGGAAATTGCTAATAAAAATAAATATATAAAATATAGTAACGATGAGACTCAAGAAGCAATGATTTTTTTGAAATCACTTAATCCATCTATGATTATAAATAATACTAGAAATTCTCTTTCAGAACCTCTTATAACTGCTTATAAAAAAGAGTGAAACAGATATTATCTTAAACCTACAAAATATGCTTGTGATAAAATAAAAAGCATCCCTAATATGATTTATTGACTAAATTGATGAAAATGTAGTGACTGAGAATATAATGAATTTTTAACTGAATTAGATGAAGCATGAATATTTTATGCTGAGATACTAAAAAATAATAAAATAAAAATCGGATTCGTATGAAATAAAATGTTATGAATAAATACAAACGAGTGATATATTATATTTGACAATGAGAAAGTATTAGAAGTTAATTATAAATTTGATGCATGAATGTTCTGATCAATGTTATTAGATTACAAACATAATAATCACTTAAATTTTAATATAAATTCAGATAATACAAAGCTTAATTATGAATCTACATTAAATAAAAAGAATGAATGTACTGAAATGAGTTTTAGTTTTAAAGAAAAATGATACCCTTTTATCTCAGATGTTAAACTAAGTTTAGAAAATAAAAAAATAAACGGTAAATTTGAATTCAAATTTCTTAAACATAATTGGGAAACAGGAGAAAAAATGGAGAAAAATAAAATAATATGAACTATAGATTGAAAAACTAACTACGATAATAAAATAGAAAAATTAAACATAAATTACTCATGAGTTGAAGATTCAAAAGAATTTTTAAACTGAAAGATTAATATCTCAGGTTCTACTTTTAACTTTGAAAATAAAACTGATAGTGAAGAATTTAAATCAAATACACTATTAAATTTCAAACTTGATAAAAATAAATTACCAACAAATTGAAAACTTCTTATTTCTATAAAAGAAAAAGAAGAAACTTATAATAATTTTAATGAGATACTTTTCGTTAACTTAAAAGTTATAGATTGAAAAATAAATTGAAAAACAAAAGTTTTTGAATGAAAGGAAATAATTTTTGATGCAACTCATAAGTGAGAACTAGCTTATAAAAAATTCAGATTAGACAATAATATCAAATTTTGAAAATACTTATCACAAACTTTGAATTATTCAAAACAACCAAATAATAACCAATTAGAAGTAAATTATAATATTTCTATAGATCAAACTTATAATAAGAATAATTTAGATTTATTTATGAATATGTTAATGTGAGAAAAAGAAGCTTTTAAAATGAAAATAAAAAATACTTGAAAAAGAGAATTCAAAAAAACTGAAATCAAAGCACCTAAAAATACTATAGATTATAAAGAAGTATTTGATACATATGATTATTAAAATAAAAAAGTTCAACTTATCTAGTTGAACTTTTTTATTTCATTAAATGTAAATATGGAACACCATAATATTTAAATAAGCTTCTTGATCAAAATTTCTTTTGTTTTTTATCAGATAATCACAATTTATCAATCCACTTTTGAACTTGGGTATTACTTTCTCCTTCTATTTCTAATAATGCTGGAATTTGCTCATATTTATCTATATCAAATTCTACACCATTTATATTAAACGAAATTCTAAATTTCTTTTTTTCTCTTGTTTTTTTCATTCAATATTTTTCTAAAACACTAGAAAAACTATCAATATCAGATATTTCCATTTCATGTTCATCTTTAACTACTAATTCCCTATCCTTTCTCTTTCTTTTAATAGTATAAAGATGTGTTTCTCATTTTTTTCTAACTCTAAACATTCTTTTATTATTATCCATTTTTGTTTTATGTTCATTATCCCCTGATGGAAAATCATAATATACATCATGGATATATCATTCAAAAGTTTTTTTTCATCAAAACTCCTGTAATTTCCTTACTATTTCCGCACTATCAATATCAAGGATTTTAATTTCTTTTTCTAACATTATTTTTATATTAAAAATATAATAACTAGAATAGTATACATACTATATATAATTTGTCAAGATGTATGTAACTTATTGTGTGAGTTCGTAACACATTATGATTTTCTAAAAATAACTATATCTTTTAGAATATATATAACTTATCTTTTCTCATATTTACAATACCTTTTAATAAAACACTCTCTACATTTTGGTTTTGATTTACATATATATTTTCAATGCAATAAAAATAAAGTATGCAATATTTGATACAACTTTGTATCTTTAGGTAAATTAGTTTCTAAAAAATTCTTTACTTCCAAAACTTGTTTTTTACTATTAAAATTTAATTCATTATTTAATCAAAATAAACGATTTATTAATCTAAATACATTTATATCAACAATAAAAGAAGGTTTATCTAGTCATAATAATAATATGCAATCTATAGACTTTTGTCATACTCAAGGGAGTTTTTCTAGTATATTAATTATTTCTTTTATACTTAATTGTTTTAGGCTTTCATAATCAATATCTGAATTTATTATATTTACAATTTTTTCTGCCTTATTATTTTGCATTCAAGCAACTTTTATTAAATCTGCAACTTTTTCAACCTTAGCAAACTTAAGTAAATCAATATCAGGATATTCATTTATTAAATTGTTAGTTGCTTTTTTCTCATTTTCCAATGTTGTTCTTAATGATATTATAATTCAACAAATTGTATATATTACTTCTTTTCTAAAATTTATGTTTGGGTGAGAAGGACGAGGATAAGTTTGGTTATTTATAAAAGAATATTGCTCTCATAAAATAATTCAAACCTCAATAAGATTTTGATAAATTAAGTTATGAAGATCTTTTAATTTATATTTTTTTATTAGATTTTGTGCTTCTATGTCAGAAGATATTATATGTTCCATATTCATTATTATTTACATATAAATTTCATAATTTTAAAAAACTATGAGATAATTATCAAATAAAAGAAAATTTCATATTTTGATTTATTTCTTTTCATATTTGCAAACTCTGACTTTAAAAAACTCAAAAAATTCACCAAGTAAATATTTTCTTCATATTATCATTTATTATAATTAGATTTAGATATTTTTTTCATTTCTGAAATTTCTTCTAACATTTCTTGATCCTTATTATTTAATCACCTTCACAACATAATAATTGGAAGCATTTGAAATTCATTTTCACTGAAGTTTTCATCATCTAAAATACTTTTCCTATTCCTATATAAACCATCAACATACATATAATCCATTGGACTATATGCTATTGGGATATAACTTGATCATTTAAAAGAAGAACCTCAAAATCATAAATTTTGATTAACATAAGTCATTATATATCTATAATCTGTGTTATTCTTTAAAAATTTTGAAGTTTTGTGGTATAGTCATCACATCAAATTAGATGGAGCTCAATTTATCGCAAAAGCTCTAGTCATATTTAACATTTCTTCTTTTTTATTTACATTAGAAAATGCCACTAAAGGATAAGTTCTATCTAACTCACTGATAGAATTATATGCCAAAATTTGTCAATTAGAATCAGTAAATCAGAAATGATACTTGGTGTCATTTCTCTTATTCTTAATATAATGTAAATTCTCTTGAATAAAGAATCAATCTTTCTCATCGACAAAACCAAACTCCAACTTATCAATAACTTTTCAATTTTTAATAATCAAATTTTCTCAATTTCTAAATCTTAATTTTGAATCTTCATAGTTCTCTAATTCTCAATAAAATTCATTATAATTCTCAACTAAATCCAATAATCTTTCCTTCAATAATAAAATTAAATCTGATATATTATCATAATTTAGCTTTATGTTAGATAATTCAGATAAAGGAGTATCAACTGATAATCAATTATAAATTTGATTTAACTGTAATTGAGGCAAATGCAAATCTAAATGGGTTATAAACAAATTTTCTGGTATATTATTTAAATATTCAAAATTGCTAGTTATATATAATACTTTTTTATTTATATCAAATATTATTTTATTTGTATCTTTTGCTAATGGATTATCGGAGTTATAGAAATCATTTATTAATTCTTCTTCTATTTTATACATAACAAAGACAATTAAAATATAAAATCTTATTAGAAATAATCTTATATATTACAAAAAGTTAAACTATTCTCCATCCCCCATTCTTTTATTCACCTCATCCCAAACATCTTTTGGAATATTTTTTGCTATTTTAACTTTGGGGTAGTTTACTGCTGCTAAAAATGGTCATCTTCTAGAATTTTGTACTTTTAGTTGTTCTCAGCTTTCTTCATCTACCAAAAGTCACTTTTCAGTTAAGACCTGTTCTAAAATCTCTTCTTTTTCTGATTTAATCTTCCCTATCCATTTTACTTTTGGATATTCTGAACTTGCTAAAAATGGTCAATATCTTCAAGTTTTTACTACAATTGTTCATTCAATTCAATCTGGACAAGGTTTTCATTCATATTTAGCCTTTAAAGAAGTTAAAATACCCTTTTCTTCTTCAGGTTGATCAACATATTTACAATCAGGATATCAAGAGCATCAAATAAATTTTCATGCTTTAGAAAACCTAAAGATTAAATCGTTTCAGCATTCAGGACATTTCTTTCAAACTTTTTCAATTACTTTCTCAGCCTTATCTCAAGCTTCTTCCAAATCTTTTTTAAGTGTTCAATTCCAAAAAGTATCAAGCATTTTTACATATGTTTCTTTTCATTCAGCTATCTTATCAAAATCCTCTTCAACCTCTTTTGTAAATTTATATTCCATCATTTTGGAAAAATATTTTTCTAAAAAATCAGTAACAGTAAAGGCAACTTCTGTTGGAGAGAGGTACTTTTTATTAATTTTTTCTATATATCATCTTTCAATAATAGTAGATATAGTCGGCGCATAAGTAGAAGGTCTACCAATTCATTCTCATTCCATTTTCTTAACTAAACTAGCCTCTGTATATCTAGCAGGTGGTCTAGAAAAAGTTTGATTTGCTTCAAGGTTTTTTCATATCAAAACTTCTCAAATAGGAATCTCTGGCAATGTTCAAGATTCACTTTCATCATCATTTTCATCATCTGTTCACTCAATATAAAGTTTCATAAATCAATCAAACTTTATAACTTCTCATTTTGTTATCCATTCTTGTTTATCTGCTTTAATAGGAGAAAAAGTAAATGTTGTAACCTCAACAATAGCATCTGACATTTGACTAGCTAAGGTTCTTTTCCATATTAAAGTATAAAGTTTTAATTGCTGAGTATCAAGGTAAGAAGCCAAACTTTCTGGAGTTCTATTTAAATCAGTTGGTCTTATTGCTTCATGAGCCTCCTGAGCACCAACAGATTTAGTTTTATAATTTCTTCTTTTATAATAATTTTTTCAAAAACTTGATTCTATAACATTCTTAGCTTGAGATTTTGCCAAATCTGACAAATTAGTACTATCTGTTCTCATATAAGTAATCAATCACTCTCTTTGACCATTTCATAAATCAATTCATTCATAAAGTTTCTGAGCTAACATCATTGTCTGCTTAACTCAAAAACCAAATTTCCTTGCTCATTCTTGTTGTAAACTAGAAGTAGTAAAAGGAGCTCAAGGTGTTCTTTTACTATCTTTACTAACATTATCAACTAACTTAAAATCTAACTTTTCTTTAGAGCTTAGACAGATAGTATCTTTTTTAGTCTTTCATTCTTTTAAAACAGTAATATCTTCATATAATGTTGCTAATAATTTTTCAACATCTTGTTTATTATTTAACTTTTTTACTTTTCAAGATATTTTTTTAAACTCTGATTTAAACTTAATACCACTAGATTCTAAAGAAATAAAAACTTTCCAAGATTCCAAAGGTTTAAAATTCTGAATTTCTCTTTCTCTTTCTACTATCAATTTTACAGCAACTGACTGAACTCTACCTGCTGAAAGTCATTTTCTTATCTTTTTCCATAAAACAGGACTTATTTTATATCAAACTAATCTATCTAAAACCCTTCTAGCTTGCTGAGCATCTACCAATTTCATATTTACATTCTTTGGATTCTCAATAGCATGAATTATAGCTTTTTTAGTAATCTCATGAAAAACTATTCTTGGTACTTTTTCTGGATCTAAATTCAAAATATAACATAAATGCCATCATATTGCTTCTCATTCACGATCCTCATCGGTAGCTATCCATACTTTAGAACTAGATTTTGCCAACTTTACAAGACTTTCAACTGTTTTCTTTTTGTCTTTACTTATTCAGTATTCTGGAACAAAACCATTATCAATATCCACTCAAATTTTCTTTTGAGGTAGATCTCTAAAATGTCACATTGAAGCAACTACTTTATAGTCAGGACCTAAAAACTTTTCTATTGTTTTTCATTTTGCTGGAGACTCAACTATTACAAGATTTTTTGCCATTTAATATTATTTAATAAATATTTTTTATATATGTTAAGGAGTATTAACTTTAAGTCAAAAAAAAATGAATATAATATTAGTTTTTTACAATATTTTTTGTATAAATGCAGAAAATATGTTAAAATACTATAAATGTTTTAACATATTTTATAATAAATAATGGAAAGAATCAATATAACAAAGAAAATTAATGAGTTTACATCTAGTGAATCTGAAAAGTGAGAAAAATTGTCTTCTCATGAGGCACAGGAACTATATGATATTTATAATAAAAATAAATATTCTACACTTATATATTCAAGAAGAAATACTAGAAAGCTTAGAGAACAAATTTGATGAAAATGAGATATTCTGAAAAATTCTGACTGGAAAAAAATAAAAAATTTAATAGATAAATCATCTACAACTATAAATCCCGAAGAAAATGATATAGCAAGTAAACCAAAAATAAACGAGAATGAGAAACATAAATCAATTGATAATCAAGAAGTATGAAAAGAAATACATGAGCAAATAACAAAATTATGAGATAATATATGAAAAATAAACTCTGTTAGCTCCTTAAAAAGTTACTGTGAAAATAATAACATTAATGTTAAAAAGTTACAAACTGTCATATGAGTAGTAGCTGATTGAGATATATGACCAATTACTTTTAGAAATTTAAAACTTTATATTGAATTTAAAAATAGAATATCAGATTTTACAGAAGAAAATATTAATAATTTAAGTGAAAAAGATAGTGCTAAGCTATTTTCTATCTTTAAAGAAAGTGAATGAATAAAAAAAGATTGTTATTCTTTTATTGCACATATATCAAAAGAAATTAAATGAAAATTTGATTTATTAAGTAATTTTTTAATTTATAATAAAATTTTTAATTCTAAAAAAAATCGATATAGATGATCTCTTACACAGTTTTTAAGAATTGAAAACTCCCAAGAAACAAACTTTAATGACTTAATGAATAATCTTGAAAATAGCCCAACAAATTCTATTTTTCTAATATCAATGAATACAAAATGAAAACCATATTATGAACATACATGATTCATTACAATTGAAGAAAATGGTAAAATATATTTTACTCATTGAGAAACCACAGAAAAAGAATGAAAATTAATTTCATTATGAGCTATAAAGGAAGAAGTAACTAGAGCTTGATGATATTTCGATTCATCAACAATCAGAAAAAGATATAAAAAATGATTTTTTAATCTTAAAAGAATTGCATAAAAAAAGAGCTAAACAGATTATCTAGGAAAAAGCTCTTTTTTTATGCAATTCTAATTTTTCTTTTTGTCTTCTATTCTTTTTAAACTAATTCTTCATTTTAAAAGATCAACTTGTAATACTTCTACCTTTATTAAGTCTCACTGCTTAACAACATCTTCAACCTTTGCAACTCTCTTAGAAGAAAGCTTTGAAATATGAACCATTCAAGACTTAGATTTAAAATCCACGATTGCTCAGACTCAATCTATTATTTTAGCGACTTCTCAATCATATATATCTCAAGGTTTTGGTTCCCAAAGCATTTGTTTTATATCATCTATTGCCTTTTTTCATCATTCTTGAGTTTCAGCAGTTATTGTAGTCATTCAATCATCAGCTATTGAAACTTTTACAGCATAATCCTTTTCCATTCTCTGAACATTTTCTCATCATTTTCATATAATAACTCTAATTTTATCTTCTGGAATTTGTAAATTCATAATTAATGGAGCAAATGGAGAAAGCTCTTTAGAAACTTCTGGAACATATTTTAACATCCTTCAAAGAATATAGTCAGTTGCTAATTTACTCTGAGCAAAAGTTTCTTCAAAAACTTTCATCTTTAGTCATTTTATCTTTACATCTAACTGCATAGCCGTAATTCATTTTTTAGTTCTAGCAACTTTAAAATCCATATCTCAAAGAAAATCTTCTTGAGCTTGTATATCTGATAAAATCTTATAATTTCATGTATTATCATCATAAATCATACCCATTGCAACTCAAGCAACTGGTGTTTTTATTGGAACTCATGCATTCATCAAACTCATAGTACTTCAACAAACACTTGCCATAGAACTAGAACCATTACAAGTAGTAATTTCTGAAACCAATCTCATAACATATGGAAAATCTTCTTCACTAGGTAAAACAGGTTCTAATGCTTTTTCTGCTAATGCTCAATGTCATATTTCTCTTCTTCAAACTCATCTCATCATTCTCACCTCTCAAACACTATATGGAGGGAAATTATAATGGTGTATATATCTTTTAGTATCTTCTTTCATCATACCATCTATTAATTGTTCGTCATCTGGTCATCATAGAGTTGTAATAGTTAGAGCTTGAGTCATTCATCTTTGAAAAATTGCAGATCAGTGGGCTCTAGGCAAAACTCATCATTCTCAAATAACTTTTCTTACTTCATCTAATTTTCTTCAGTCAAGTCTAAGATCTTTTTCAAGAACATTAATTCTCATAACCTCTTTAACTCTTTTATAAACAAGAGCTCATACAAAAGAAAAGTCTTCATCTTCACTAAAAATAGCTGATGTTATCAAAAACTCTCTTACTTCATTATCTAGGTCATTCAGAGCTTGTTGAAATTCTTTTTTTCACTTATTATAAAGAGATTTTAACTTCTCTACTGTTAAATACTCTTGAACATATTTATAGCATCATTCATCTGGATTATTAAAACTTACACTTAACTTAGGAATTCAAAATAATTTTTCAAAATCTTTTACAAAATCTATTTGAGCATTACAAAGCTCCTTAATTAATTCAAATCAATATTCCAAAGATTTTAACATTTCCTCATCAGAGACTTCATTTCAAGAAGCCTCAACCATAGTTATAGCATCTAATGTTCAAGCAAGAGTTAAATTAAGTTTTGCTGATTTTTCTTCTTCATTTTTTGGATTAAAAATATACTCTCAAGAATTAGTTAAAACAATTTTCACTCAAGATACTGGAGCTTCAAATGGTGTTCAAGAAATAAGCAAAGCTAATGAAGCTGAAGTTATTCACCAAGCTCAAAGATCTGAAATAGAATCACTAGATAATACTGTACAAATAATTTGTGTATCATTAATAATTCACTTAGGAAACATAGGTCTAATAGGTCTATCTATCATTCTGGAACTAAGAGTAGCAGATTCACTTGGTCTAGCTTCTCTTTTCATAAATCTATTTCATCAAATTTTTCAAGTAGCATAAAACTTTTCTTGATAATCCACTACCAAAGGAAAAAAATCTGCCTGCTCATTAAGTCAATCTTCTTTATATCAAACTGTAGTAAAAAGCATATTTCACAAGGTATCTGTCATTGTAATAGCTCAATTAGCCAAAAGACCTAATTTACCGGTTTCAAAAGATAAATCCTTTCAAGCAATATTATAGGTCTTTTTTAATGGCACTAAATCTGGTGCATTTTTATCTGATATTCATATCATAAAAACAAAATATTATTTTATAAAATAAAGATTTAATAACTAATATTTTATCTTCCTAAGATTATTCCAGAATATTTTCTGAAACAAGTTTTAGATAGACAAAATATTATAAAAATCATTAAATCTATTACAGAGTATATACTTTTTAAAAAAAATTCAAAAAGAAATACCAAAAGTAAGATTATTATTAATGCCAAACCTTTGAGCTATTATAAGATGTCTGAGTCTCAAAATATAATACAGCTCAAAAGAAATCATTAACCCTTAATAAAAAGTCAACTTCTTCAAAAACATCATTTTTTAACCTGTCAAGCATTAAGTACCACTGAAAAAAACCCTCAGGCACTATATTATCTTCATCAAATTCAATTTTTTCCATAATTTATAATTATTACACTTTTTAATTATTTTCCCTTCTTTTCAGATTGTTTCTTTATCATTTCTTCATGTTTATTCTTCTTTTCTAAAGCTCTTTTTTTCTTAATTTCTTCCTTTTTCTCTTCCCATAATTTTTCCTGTTTTTCGATATCTTCTAGCATTTTATTTATTTTAGTTTCTACAGATTTTTTTGGTTTAGAATACTTCTCACGACTTACATTCAAAATCTTTTTATATCTAGCATGAAAAACCTGATTATTTTTAATATGAGGACCAAAAGTTCATGCTGAGAAAATAGGGCTAGGCATACCATCAATAAGCTGTTTTAAATAAATATTATATTTACTTAAATTCATCAAATCTTCTTCATTTATATCTCAAGCAAATACATCTTTTAATATTTTAGAATCGTTGTAACCTGTTTGAAAAGCTATAATACTTCAAACATTTCAAAAAACCGCTCAACTGACCTCATCACTCATTTGATCTATATATTGATTTGCCATAACTAAGTTTAACTTATATTTACGAGCTTCTGAAAGAATCGTGGCAAAACTATCTGTCGCAAAATTTTGAAACTCATCAACATACAAATAAAAACTTTTTCTTTTACTTTCATCAATATCAGCCCTACTCATGGCATCCATCTGAAACTTTGTAACCATCATTGCTCAAAGTAAAGCAGAGGCATCTTCTCAAATCTTTCATTTACTGAGATTAATTATAATAATCTTTTTATTATCCATTGCCCACCTAATATTAAATGAATTTTTTGGCTGTCATAATACATTCCTAAGTATCGTACTTGACAAAAATTGTCAAACTTTATTAAGAATCGGAGCTGTAGCTTCTGTTTTCTGACTAGGTGTCATTTTTCAAAATTCTTGAACCCAAAAATTCTTTACTACTCTATCAGTAATCTTATTAACAACTTTTCATCTATAAACTTCACTAGTTAACATAAGTGGAATACTAATAAGAGTAGTATTTGGGTATTCTAACAATGCTAAAATAGTATTTCTAAGAATGTGTTCTAATCTTGGTCACCAACTATCTCAAAATATTTTTTTAAATATTCCAACAAGTCCAGAAGCCACCAATGGCCTAAATTCAGGATTAACATCATCAAGCATATTAAAAGCTATAGGCCAATCAGTATCACTTGGATCGAAAATTATAGCTTGATTAGTTCTTGATTTTGGAATAAGTCAAATAATAGATTCAGCCAAATCACCATGTGGATCGATTACTGCTACTCCTCTATCTTTTTTTATATCATCAATTATCATATTCTCAAGCAAAGTAGATTTACCCATTCATGTTTTTCAAATAACATAAATATGCCTTGCTCTATCAGAAGCTCATATACCAAAGCTCATATCAGTTCAACGAAAATTAGTTTTTCATAATGGTGTTAAATCACTTTCTGGTTTTATATCATCAGATAAATCAGGATCTATAATTGGTAAATCTGAAGGTGGTTCAAACTTACGAGCTGAAACCCAGTTAATTTGAGGGGTTTTTACATAGGTTGTAGGTAAATGAACAAGTCCAGATAATTCATTTGTTGACAAAATAAAACTTTGTTTTCAAATTTTTCTTTGTTTAACTTCATTTATTGTTTCTTCAGCATTTGAAAATCATGCAAACACAAGAGAATTTTGTCAATAATTAGAAAAAACTCAAAGAGTTGAGCTAACTTCTTTTATTGATCACTTTGCTTCAACAGGATCTTCTCAAGCATGAATTAAATTTATACTTGTTCTATATCAAGACAAAGATAATTTATTTAAAAAAGTACTTGGAATTGATATTTTTTTGCCATCCAAAGTAGTCTCCTCTAAATTAGAATTTATTTCTAGAGAATTTTCTTCTTGATCATTTGGACTATCTTTTTTAAAGATTAATAAAATTAACTTAACTAATAAAGAAAAAGGTAAAATAAATATCTTTAAAATAAAATACCATCTACTCATTAACAAATTTTTATGAAACTGTGATTTTTTTGATGTAATTATATCAATTATCCTTGAAACATCATTCTTCCGCAATTTATCAGGAACTGGTGTAAAATTTATTTGAAAAGAATTAAGAGTATATTTTCACGATCTTGCTAAAGCTGAAGTAATAGAAGAGTATGGGTCAATCACCTCATTAGATCACTCTTCTTGTATTTCAGTAAAACTCTTAATTGAATAGAAGTTATGTTTTTTTAATTTTAGTTTTCAAACATATAATTTATTATTTGGAACTTTATTTAAATAGTCTCAGACTTCATGAATTTCAACATCATTATAATGAGCATAAATTTGATTCACCAAAAAATTCTTATATTTAAATGGTGATATAATAAAAAACCTAATTCTATTTCAAATTTTAGATATTTCCAAAGAGAAAGCTACCTGAGAAGAAATATTATCTTTTTTTAGAATCTTATCAAAAAAACTATTTTTTTGTAAATCATCAAAAACTTTATGTAAAACAATAAGTATATACTCAAAAACTCAAGGTCCTTTTTCATTTCTTTTATCAACAAGTACTTCTAAAATTACCTTTTTCATATTATTTTCTTAAAAATCTTTCTTCAATAAATCATTATACAAAAATATAAGATACAAAGAAAGTATGCTTAAGAAACATCTGAAGAACTCCTTAGTAAGAATAAAAATTTAGATTTTTTAGCTAGTTTTCTTAGAAAAAATTTTACTTATGCCTTTACATAGAGAAAAATTTTTAAGGAAAATTAGCAAAAAAAATTATTTTTTTCTAAATGTGAGTTTTTCAAACATTCCTTTATTATATAATAATATTTTTTAATTATTTTTCAAACTAAATGCAATAATTTGTAATTTTTAAAATTAAAATATCGGGTTAAAGAATAAAGTGTCAATAAAAAACTAATAATAGCTATTAAAAAATATATTTTCAATAAATATTAAAATACTAAAACTTTAGTTTTATTCCCCAAACTCAGTGTAAACTACAAGTAATTCTAACCTCTACCTCATCAAAATCAAAGTCTTCAAATGTAGTTTCAGGATTATCATCTTTGGTTAAAATATGTTCTTCTATCAAATCTCAATACTCATCAAAAATACTTATGTTCATAATATAGTGTTCTTCTGAGTAACTATGACTATCTCATCATACATTTACATACAAAACTTCATCTTCTAATTTATAAAAAATCATATGTTCCCTTTCTATTCAACTTTTATACTTACTTTTACCATCTAAATAATAAACTTCTTCAACAATAGCTGAAAAATGCTCTTTTCATTCCATACATACAGGACAACAAAAAGAATATGGTAAATCATCATATTTTGTTCATCATTCTATTCACAAATCTATATCTCAAATAATTTCATCGTAAATATAATTACAATTTGTACATAAATATCTCATATGTATTTTTTAAATAATTAACTAAAGTCTATCATTTTTTATGTTTCTTAATCTTTTTTATTGCCCAATCATAATGACTTGAAGTAGAAGAAATACAATAACTTCCTACACTTGTAGTACCAGTCCAAGGAAAATACTTATTTGTAAAAAGCTCTTCATCACTAAAAGATTCTATCAAATCCATAACTTCTTTATGAGATTTTTTGAGCATTTCAATTGATTTTTCGTAAGGAGTATTTTGATGAGCTTCCCAAAAACCAATATTCATCGGAGCAATATCTTTAAAAGTGTAAGGCTCTGGCAAAAAACTTGTTTTTTCTCATTTTCTATTTTTTGTTATCCAATTTATAAGAAGCTGGTGCCATTCGTATAAATGCACCAAAATATCTCTCACATTTTTATCTCTTTTCCAATGAGCTTCTTTTAGTTTAGGATTATTTGAAAAATCAAACGGAGTATTAAATTCTTTTTCAGTTAATCCCTGAGTAACTTCCCAAAGTTTTTGGAAATTAGTATTTGATAATTCTATCAAATCTTTTTTTGTTCTTGGTCTTGACATGGTTAATTTTGGTTATTAAATAAAATATTTATCTCATTTTTGCTTTAAATAAAACACTTGTAATAAACTCTATCAAAAACCCATAAATCATTCCCATAATAACAGTTGAAGAAAACATCAACATAGGACTAAAATCAGGATTTACAACAGACATAGCTCCAAAAGCATTTGGAAGACTAAAAATAAGTCCCATTACAAGTCCGTGAATACTCCAATGTTTCATATGAAATTTACTCAGTCAAATTGCAACACCAATAAGCATACGACCAGAAACAATACTTGCAGCTATCGGAAAAATAACTTCCCCATTACTTGAAGCAAAAGCTAAACATACAAATCCAAATACAAGTCCTAAAATACTTGATATAACTAATCTTTTTATTTGCATAGTTTTAAAATTAAAAAATAAAATCCCCTTTATTATATATATATTTGCAATAGTTTTTTTTGTTTTTTTTAAAATTTTCAGTTTTCCTATATTTTCAAACAACTCACTCTTTTCCTTTTTAAATATACTTACTTCCTTCTCTTACACTCAGTTTATCCATTTTATCTTTGTATTTTTCTATAAAATCTCTTACCCAAGCTGGATTTGTTTTAGAATATTCTCTTAAACTCCACCCAATAGCTTTATTTATAAAAAATTCATCTGAGCCAAAATTATTTACAATAATTTTCTCTAAAAGCTTAGTACTTGTTTTTTCTTTTCTATTAAGTTGATGATCAATAGCAATTCTTCTTACCCAAAAATCTTTATCTTTTGACCATTTTAGCATTAAATCATCAACTCTTTTATCAGTGAGTCCAATATTTCCAACAATTCTATCAAACTTGTCAATTGTATCCCACCATTGCTTTGTTTTTATATAATTTAAAATTTTTCCTATATCTTCATAAATTAAATAATCTTTCATACAAATTAAATAATCAACTACCAAATACTGAAATTCTCTATAATCATCTTTATAGCAAATATCCAAAAAATCCCAGTCAATTTTGCCAGTCTTTTTTTCTTCTTTTAAAAAATCTTTATACAAAGCTTTTCTAGTTGGTGTTTGCATACCATAAAAGCTAAATTGATTTCTCATATATCTAGCTTCCTGTAATGCTTTTTCTGGATTTTTATTTTCTTCAAAAAGTTTTTTAATTTGTTGGTATTTTTGCATAATAAGAAAATTTAAGAATTAAAATATTTTTTCATCACTTTATGTACAAGGTAAAGATTAAAAATAATAATTATTATAGCAAAAACTGAGTATAAAAATACTTCATTTAGAGAAAAATTATATTTATTAAAAACAAAATAAATTATATAAAAACATATTGGAATTTCAATTATACTTGTTATAAAAGAGGG
>PDWJ01001597.1_pt1 | contig 27380 bp, 23 predicted proteins | sample 1430881 | NCBI WGS metagenome assembly PDWJ01 (sample SAMN01162460, study PRJNA174530) | Oral metagenome, whole genome shotgun sequencing project. | biome: Marine environment; feature: Marine mammal; material: Swab sample of the gingival sulcus; isolation source: swab sample of gingival sulcus...
AGAATAAATGGACTAAAACGTGCGTAAGGTAAGCGATTATTATTCGAAAAAGGCCAAAAAGAACAAATATCCGGCCAGATCCATCTATAAACTGGAGGAGATTCAGCAGAAATATCGTATCCTCAAGAGAGGTGACAGTGTGCTGGATCTGGGCTGTTATCCGGGCAGCTGGTCGCTTTACGCATCGGAGGTGGTGGGGCCAAAGGGCATCGTGGTGGGTGTGGATCTGCAGAAAGCAGATAAATCCCCTCGGCCTGGAGGCAGTGAAATACACTGGATCTGTGAGGATATTACCGCAGCTGCGATGATCACGGCGGTTAGAAAGATTCGGCCTGGTTTCAGGGTAATAATTTCAGATCTGGCACCCAAAACCACGGGAAATAGATGGGCTGATCACCAGCAGTCTATTAACCTGGTTCGTGTTACACTGGGACTGGCTGATACCCTGTTGCTTGCACGAGGGAATTATCTGGTCAAGGTCTTTCAGGGTGAGGATTTCCCTATTTTTGTTGGGGAGATGCGGAAAAAATTTAAAATGGTAAAGGTTCTTAAACCAAAGAGTTCACGTGTGGAAAGCCGTGAGGTCTTTGTGTTGGGGACAGAGTTTTTACACTAAGCGTACAGGGAGTTTCCTGTGCAATATCAAAACAGGTAGGAAATATGTCAGGACATTCGAAATGGTCAACAATCAAACGGAAAAAAGGGGCAAATGATGCCAAGCGCGGCAAAATTTTTACCCGGCTTATCAAGGAAATAACAGTTGCTGCCCGTACCGGCGGTGGTGATCCCGACGGTAACCCCAGACTACGTACCGCACTTGCGGCAGCAAAAGCTGAAAATATGCCCAAGGATAATATGGAAAGGGCAATCAAAAAGGGAACCGGGGAGATCGCAGGTGAGGTTATTGAAGAGATCCTCTATGAGGGCTACGGGCCTGGGGGAGTGGCTGTTTTGGTGGAATGTATGACAGACAATAGAAATCGCACTGTTGCTGATATCAGACATTTTTTTTCAAAAAGTAACGGAAACCTGGGCGAGTCCGGCTGTGTTGCCTGGATGTTTGAGAAGAAAGGCTTGATCCAGGTGGACAAGGAAAAATATAACGAAGATGAGCTGATGGATCTTGCCCTTGAGGCGGGTGCAGATGACGTCGTTGAAGAGGAAAGTGAATACCATATTTTCACTGCACCGGAAGATTTTAACGCGGTGCGTGACTCGTTGGAGGAGAATAAGGTCGAGTTTATCGAGGCTGCCATATCGATGATTCCGCAGAATACTGTCGAGGTAACCGAGGAGAAGCCGGCACGATCCTTGTTGAAACTTTTGGAAAACCTGGAAGATCATGATGATGTCCAGAACGTGCATGCCAACTTTGACATTGATGATGACCTTATGGAACAGCTTTCATAACTCTTCTTTTTCAGGAAGATATGCGTATCCTGGGCATTGACCCCGGCTCCCGTATCACCGGTTACGGCATCGTTGATGCTGATGGAGCCTCTCTTACTTTTGTTGCCTGTGGTGTGGTAAAAACCACAAAAAAATATCCGTTTACGGTACGCATCAATGAAATTTTTGATGGAATAAACGAAGTGGTTCAACTGCACGCACCAGAGACAGCAGCGGTTGAGGATGTTTTTTTAGCGAATAACCCCAAAACTGCAATAAAGCTTGGACAGGCTCGTGGAGCTGCTATTGTCGCGGCCATGCAGAATGGTTTATCGGTCAGTGATTATACCCCCAGGCAGGTGAAACAGGCGGTCGTCGGCCATGGCAACGCGGAAAAAGAGCAGGTACAGCATATGGTACGTTTGTTACTTGCTCTGAAAGGTTCACCGAGCAGTGATGCAGCAGATGCACTGGCTGTCGCCATCTGCCATGCCAATACGCAGAGGTTTACAACATGATAGCAACATTGACAGGCGATATCCAGTTTCTCCGCACTGACAGGGCTGTTCTGAATGTTCAGGGGGTGGGCTATGAGGTGTTTCTGTCAGCTGACGGGCTTGCCAGGCTTGGAGATGTGGGTGATGAGGTGTTCGTCTTCGTTCATACCCATGTCCGCGAAGATGCCATCCTCTTATACGGGTTTGTCGAGGAAGAAGAAAAGGAACTGTTTCTGCTGCTCACTGCTGTTTCAGGGATTGGTCCAAAACTTGCCCTCGCCATTTTATCCGGTATGCCGGTTGCCGAGTTTTCCGCAGCTGTTGCAGCTAAGGATCTCAAAAGACTGACGGCCATTTCCGGGGTGGGAAAGAAAACTGCGGAACGGCTATGTGTGGAGTTGAAAGAAAAGGTGGCAGGCTTCTCTGGAATTGATAAAGGAGACGGAGAAGTGATATCTGGCCATTCTGCTACATCAGGAACCGTTATGGCCGATGTACTGTCCGCCTTGATAAATCTGGGGTACCCCGATCCTGTGGCAAGGCAGGCGCTTACCGCCGTGAAACGCAGGGTGGGAGATGAGAGTTTTGCCAAAATGGAGCTTGAAGAGATGTTGAAAGAAGGATTACGGGCGATGGCATGAATATAGAAGAAGATCTCTTTGATGAAAATGAGCGGCTTGTAGACCCGGAACCGCGTCCTTTTGAGGGCGTGAGTGATACTGCCTTACGACCCCAGAGCCTTGATGAGTATATTGGGCAGGAGCAGGTTCGACAGAGCCTTCGTGTCTTTATTGAGGCTGCAAAAGGGCGGCAGGAACCTCTGGATCATGTCCTTTTTCATGGTTTTCCAGGTCTTGGAAAGACCACCTTGTCCTACATCATTGCCAACGAGATGCGGGCAGGGATCAGGGTAACCTCAGGCCCCGTAATTGAAAAGCAGGGAGACCTTGCCGCTATTCTGACCAGTCTGCGTGAGGGTGATGTGTTGTTTATTGATGAAATTCACAGGCTTAATCATGCTGTTGAGGAAATTCTGTATCCGGCCATGGAGGACTTTCAGCTTGATATTATCATTGGTCAGGGGCCTGGTGCCAGGTCTGTGAAAATGGCTCTGCCTCGCTTTACTCTGGTGGGGGCAACTACCAGAACCGGGCTGCTTACCCCGCCATTGCGTGATAGATTTGGGGTGATTCTTCGTGTTGAATTTTATAGCCCGGATGAACTTGTCACAATTGTGCAGCGCTCAGCAAAACTCTTAGGCGTGAGCATGGATGATCAGGGCGCACTTGAGCTTGCACGTCGATCGAGAGGGACTCCCCGGATAGCAAATCGTCTTTTGCGTAGAGTACGCGATTTTGCTCAGGTTGGCAATCATAGGGTAGTCAACAAGGAGGTCGCAGATGCTGCGCTGATTATGCTCGGGGTGGATGAGTACGGTCTGGATGATATGGATCGACGAATTCTTTTGACCATCCTTGATAAATTTGATGGCGGTCCCATAGGTCTGGAGACCCTGGCTACTGTTGTCTGTGAGGAGAAGAATACACTCGAAGATGTCTATGAACCTTTTCTCATCCAGTCCGGCTTTTTAAACAGAACGCCCAGGGGCAGAGTGGCAACGGCGACCGCTTATGAACATTTTGGCCGAAAAATGCCCCGCAGGCGGAGTCAGCCGACACTTTTTGATAATGAATGAAGAGATTCATTATCTATACGACCGTATGAAATCCACCCACTGTTTGTCCGAATCTGGTGGGAAGTTATCCTTGCTGCCCATCGTAGTCCTGCTATCCAGATAATATTTTTTTACCTTTCCTTTATATTTTTCTTGAAAATATCTCCCACTTTGTCCCACTTTAGTTTTATTTCTCTTGTATAGCCTGTTTTTAGGCTATATGATTTTAAAATCATGTCGATTTTAAAAGTTAAAATTTTTTATTTAATTTTTTCCAGAAAAATAGTTCAAAATCAATATAAAGTGTGCTTGCGTATTCATCATACTTTATAACGTATATTTTTTGTTAAGAAGTGGTTGTGTGGTGATAATTCTATCTGATAATTTCTCTTGACAAAAGACGCTATTTTTAGAAAAAGGGAAGATAGGTGGGGCAAAGTGGATTAAAGTGGGTCGCTAGGAGACAGTGTCACTGATGAGAAAAGAAAAATTTAGAACCTCATCAAATCATGTGTTAGATGCTAAGGGGCGGTTGAGTATTCCCAGCCGGTTCAAGGATGTGATACGTCAATTTGATTCAGACAAGCTGGCTGTTTATGTGTGGCCTTTTGGTATAACTCACCTGCGTATTTATCCTCTTGAGGCCTGGGAAGAACTGGAGCAGAAAGTACAAGATGCCAAAATGAACAATTATAACAAAGAAATGCTGACCAGGCATATGAGTTCGGAGGTTGATATCTGCACAATGGATAAGCAGGGGCGCATCCTGCTTTCAGCTAAACAACAACGGGCTGCCAGTATTGAAAAAGAGGTTGTATTGGCAGGTAGGCTTGACTGGATTGAAGCCTGGAATATTGCGGCGTGGACGAAAGAAAATCCTGCGTCTCTTCAAGATACGGAAAGCATGAGGGAAGAGCTTTCTGAACTTAATATTTTCTGATGGTTGAGCAGGCGCATGATCTCCATGTTTCCGTTCTTTTAAATGAGGTGCTTGAGTACCTTAGAGTCAGGCCTGATGGGGTTTATGTTGATGGTACCCTGGGACTTGGAGGACATACCGAGGCAATCTTGAAGGCATCCGTTCCTAAGGGTCGGGTAATCGCCTTTGATTGGGACAAAAAGGCAATAGAGATTGCCAAAAAGAGGCTCGCTCCATTCGACAAACGGCTGCAGATTGTTCGAAGAAATTTTGCAGAATTGGCAGAGGGGTTGAAGGAGGTTGGTGTCACTTGTGTGGATGGCATAATCATAGATATTGGACTTTCATCATTGCAGTTGGATAAGGATGATCGTGGTTTTAGCTTTCTGCGGGATGAACCTCTTGATATGCGTATGGATACACGCAGCGCATATACTGCAGCAAAGCTGATAGCTGACAGCAGTGAAGAGGAGCTTGCGGATATTTTGTACTACTATGGTGAGGAACGACAGGCAAGACCCATTGCACGGCAGATCGTACGTGAGCGTAAGTGCATGCCCATAGTTACTTCAAAACAGCTTGTAAATGCTGTGGTGAAGGCAATTCCCAAACGCTTTCATCCTAAGAGAATACACGTGGCAACAAAGACTTTTCAGGCTATCAGGATTGCAGTGAACAGAGAGTTTGAAAATCTTGCTGAAATTATCGAAAACGCAGCGATGTTTTTGGTACCGGGAGGAAGGTTGTGTGTCATTTCCTTTCATAGTTTAGAGGATAGAATTGTGAAACGTAAGTTTTTGGAACACCCAGATTTTTGCGTTGTTACGAAAAAGCCGGTGATTCCTTCTGAAACGGAGATGCAAAGAAATCCACGTTCACGAAGTGCAAAATTACGGGTAGCATATAAAAAAGAGTTTTAGAGGAGGGGAAAATGGCAATGCAAAGTTCGTATAGACCGTCTTTTTATGCATCTGCAGCTGTTGGTGTACGGCGAAAAATAAAAAGGAGAAGTCATGTTGAACTTCCGGGTGGAATTTTGTTGTGGCGAGCGGCGGTGAAACCTCTTGTGATTCTTATATGTTGTACCTTACTGGTGAATGTGGTTTTCATGATTGTAATCAATATGCAGAGATACAGAGTAGATGATATGAAGACCTTGTTACGTCAGGTTACTGATGACTCTTATCAGCTCGAGACTGAAAAAAAGAGAGTGAATAGTCTTGAGTATATGGCCCATGAAGCGCAGGTTAAATTACATCTTGTCAAGGCTGGAAAAAGCCAGATAGTGCATGTGAATTAAAACTCTACTAGAAAAAATGGTAAAGCGATCTCGTCTCCGAAGTGACCGCAGGGGGAAAGGTCGGCTGTTCTTTGTTCTGGCCCTGACGGTTATTATACTGTTTATGGGCCGTTATTTTTTTAGCAGAGGACACGGTGAGCCAGAAGTTCAGGAGACAAACAGAATTTTTCAGGACAGCCTCTTAAGTGATCGAGGTGTTATATACGATCGTAACTTTCAAAAACTGGCTGTTACCACAGATAAGGTCTCTGTGTACGTCAATGTGCGTGATGTTGAAGAGAATGAAGTTGCTGAAAAAGTGGCACCCCTCCTGCGTGCACCGTCTGCATTGCTACGACAAACCATTCATGATGCGCAGTTCAAGGCATGGCTTGCCAGAAATATCAGCAGAGAAGAAGAGGAGAAAATTATTGCACTAGGCATTCCCGGTTTGTTCTCGCTCTGGGAAAAAGTGCGATATTATCCTCAGCAGAAAAGAGCAGCCCATCTTATTGGATATGTGGGTAAAAATACAGGACTTTCAGGGGTTGAGTATTATTATAATGCCTTGTTGAACCACTATGGAGATGAGCTGGCTGCGCTGGTGGGTGATGAGGTGGAGAATGTAAAAGGGGTAAAGAAATCCCTTACTCTGACCGTGGATTTGCACATACAACAGTATATTGAAACCATTTTGCAGGATTTTGCGGCAATCGAACCTGATGGGAAATACATCGCTCTCTTTGTTGAGCTAACGACAGGTGCCGTCATTGCTGTTGGTCATTATCCCTCCTTTAATCCAAACAGTTTTAACGAGGAAGATTCGGACGCCTTGGAAAAAATAATGGTTCACCGTGATGTTTTGAAAAATCTGCTTGTTGAACCCATAGCTGTCCCATCTGAGATGAAGAAATTGATGCGAGATGTTTCCCTCTTGTCAGAAGTGGATAGAAAGGGGAGTGAGGGCTTACCCTGGTCTGTTGTCGGTGAGGGGAGAAATAATCATCTTCAACAGACTTTTTTTAAAAGTATAGGATTGTATGAACCTGTAACGGTGGACTGGATAAAACAGCTCGATGAACAAGGGCTTTCTGCTAAAAAAATAGGAAGTACCAAAGATAACTTTGCTTTTGAAAGCATACCGGCGGTAACGACCCCATTACATCTGGTAAGGCTGCTTGCCTGCATACTGACCGGTAAAATTCCTCCCCTTCATGTTGTTGATGTTGTGACAGACAGGGATGGGCGTTCTTTTCAGGTGAGTGCTGAAAAAAAGGAGTTGTTGATACCTGCACACATGATCGAGGAAGTGCGTAAGATGATGCGAAATTTCCCCATTGTTGAGCGTGGTCTGTATGCGATGTTTGAAATGGAGTCAACAGGTGTTGCCAGGCGTGGAAACTACAGCTCGTTTGAAAGAAATAGAATGTATTTCAACTGGTATCCCAAAGAAAAACCACGGCTTATGTTCTTTGCTTTTGCTGAACTTCCATCTGTTTCTGTAGCAAGAAAAAAAATGAAAGGTCTGGACATGGAGTCGGTTGTTTCTCAACATATGATGTCTATGATAACAAGACAGGGGGTGTTTCGCTCTCTTGTAGATTCTGTGGAAATTGAAGAAAAGGAGCAGGAGACATTTACAGATACGCGAGTAGTTGGGCAGGGTTTTTCATCTCCAGATGATCAATTACGTCAGACTGTACTGCGTATGCCGGATGTGAGGAAAATGAATCTCCGCAAAAGCCTGCAGCAACTGGAAGAGCTTCGCCTGGATATACGCGTTCAGGGGACAGGGACGGTTGTCGAACAAAACCCGCTGCCCGGTACAGAAGTGAAACAAGGTGATGTCTGTACCCTTATTTTACAATCATATCAAGGTTGAGTAATGGTTGACTCTGTAGATACACAACGAGCGATTTCCCTGGAAACAATTTTACAAAATATATCATATGTCTGTAAGGGGAAACAGCCGGGTAAAAATCTCTATATTTCCTCTATTCACTCTGACTCCAGGACGGTGAAAGAAACTGGTCTTTTTGTCGCAGTGTGCGGTGATACGGTAGATGGACATGATTTTATAGACGCTGCACTTGAAAATGGCTGCATTGCGGTGGTCATGGACGAAGAAAAATATGATGCTGAAAAATTCGCTGGTTGGGACATCAGTTTTATTCTCGTGGAGTCGACACAGTTAATACTTGCTGAGCTGAGCAGCGCATACTATGGCTATCCGCAAAACAACATGAAATGTGTGGGGGTTACAGGCACCAACGGAAAAACCACGATCACCTATCTCCTTGAAGAGATATTGCAGGATCAGGGCGAACGTGTGGGGGTTATCGGTACTGTAAATTATCGTTTTAAAAATAAAAATGGAGTGTTGCAATGCTATGATGCTCCCTTTACAACCCCTGATCCCATCTTGTTGATGGGCATGCTTTATGATATGCAAAAGGCGGGTGTAACCACTGTTGTGATGGAGGTCAGCTCACATGCCTTATCACAAAATCGTCTTGCTGCAGTACAGTTTGACGTTGGTGTTTTTACCAACCTGTCTCACGATCATCTTGATTACCATAGCGATATGGACAGATATTTTGCGGAAAAGGCAAAATTGTTCACTGAGCATCTGAAACCTGATGGCAAGGGTGTTGTCTTCTGTAAGAGGTATAGAGAAGATGAGGTGAACTGGGGAGAAAGGCTCATTGCCCTGTTACAGGATCGAAACATTGCCTTTGTGAGTGTTGGTGAAAAGAATGAAAATTCTGCAATCAGCCTGGATGAGTTTACAGGCGATACCCAGGGAATATCACTGGATATTACCGTGAATGAACCCTGGGCGGGCAGGTATACAGTGTATTCGCCTCTGGTTGGCAGATTCAACGCTGATAACATTGTGGCCTCACTTGGTGTTGTTGCCGCATTGGAGATAGATTTCACCACGGCTCTTGCCACTGTAAAAGCTGCTTGCGGTGCTCCGGGCAGATTGGAACGTATCACTGTGCAGGCAGACGGAAATGATGATTTTGCAGTATTTGTAGATTATGCGCATACTCCTGATGCACTTTTGAACATCCTTGAAACCCTGAAGCAAGTTCCTCATTCCAGGCTTATCTGTGTGTTTGGCTGCGGAGGAAACAGGGACAGCACGAAAAGGGCTGAGATGGGTAAGATCGCTGGACGACTCGCTGACAGAGTCATTGTAACAGATGATAACCCCAGAAAAGAAGAACCTGACGGTATACGCAAACAGATCCTTGCCGGTGTGCAGGAGGCTGGTATGGAGGTGCGGGATTCTCTCTGGTTTTCTGATAGAGGAAAAAGTCGCGGATGTGTGGAAATTGCTGAGAGAAGGGAGGCTATTCTCCATGCTGTGACATCGGCAGCTCAGGGTGATATTGTCGTAATTGCCGGCAAGGGGCATGAACCGTATCAGATTACAAACGAAGGAAAACATTTTTTCGATGATCGATTGGTTGTGCGTGATGCGCTGTTACGATGGAATGATATTGCTGTTAGAAAGGCGATTTATCAAAATGAACCTGAAAATAGAACAGTTAGACGTATTTTTAAAGGCGTTGCAACAGATACAAGAACGATCCAGGAAAAAGAGTTGTTTATTGCCCTGCACGGTGATCGGTTTGACGGACATGCATACCTTGATCAGGCCATTGCTTCCGGTGCTGCCGGACTGGTGGTGGATAGCAACATTACAACGGAAATTCCTGATGAGGTAGTGGTTTTTCGTGTAAAGGATAGCCTGAAAGCGCTGGGAGATCTGGCAACGTACAGAAGAAGGGTGATGGCAGAAAATACCGGATTGAAAACTGTTGCTATTACTGGAAGCTGCGGTAAAACAACGGTAAAAGAGATGACATCGTCTATATTGGGAAAAAACTGGCCGGAATCCAGCACCACACCAGCGAACAGGGTGCTGAAAACAAAGGGTAATTTCAATAATCTTGTCGGCCTGCCCCTCTCCTTATTGCCTGTTGAGGCAAAGCATGCAGCAGCTGTACTGGAAATGGGTATGAACCAGCCGGGTGAAATAGCACGGCTTGCCGAGATTGCCGATCCGGATATCAGTTGTATCGTAAATGTCCGGGATGCCCATATTGAAGGGCTGGGCAGCTTGGAAAATGTTGGCAGGGCAAAAGAGGAGTTGTTTCAAAATACAAAGGCCGGCGGGGTTTTGGTTGTCAACTGTGATGATCCCTACATTGCCGCGTGCAGTAATAAATATGACCACCGGAAGATCTGTTTTGCATGTGAAGATGATCAGGCAGAAGATGCCGATGTATGGGCATCAGATATTGAAATTGCAGAAGACGGAACACCCGTTTTTATGCTGCATACACGACAGGCAGCAGAGCAGGTGAAGCTTGCGGTTCCAGGGGTGCATAACGTCAGTAATGCACTTGCGTCTGCAGCCATATCATTGGCGGCGGGTGTAGATTTTCAGCATATTATAGCTGGCCTTCGTGAATTTGCAGGTTACAATATGCGGATGGAAGTTGTCAGGTTTGCACATGGCTCTGGTGGAATCCTCAATGACGTGTACAATGCCAATCCTGCATCCATGTCTGCCGCCTTGGCCGCATTGCGATCCATAAATACTCCAATGCGTATAGCAGTTGTCGGCGATATGCTGGAGCTTGGTAATATCAGTGAACAGGCGCATGAAACACTTGGACATGAGGCGGCACTGCAGGGAGTTGATCGTTTACTTGTTGTTGGTGATTTTGCAAAGTATACTGCTGCCGGTGCCTTACACGAAGGCATGAGCGTTGAACAGGTTGTGCGTTTTTCTGACAAGGCTGATATTGTGCCATGGCTGAAACAGTTTTTTATCAATATACCGACTGGTTGTAACGCCAGCGATTGTTGGCTGCTCATCAAAGGTTCGCGTGGAATGGCCCTTGAGACAGTGGTAGATGAGCTGGTTGCACTTGCCTTGTAATGTCGGTAGCTTGTGTAGAAGGTTATCGTCTAACATGCTGTAAATATTTCTTTTTTTATTTGGGAAGATTGTTCTATGCTGTATCTGTTACTCTATCCATTACACACGACCTTTATCGGTTTTAACGTCTTCAGATATATTACCTTTCGCTGTATAGGAAGTGCTGTAACCGCTTTTCTTGTAATGATCATATTTGGCCCTGCTTTTATCAGGTTAATGAAAAAAATGCAGATCGGCCAGGTTATCAGGGCAGACGGTCCTGAAACGCATCTGGCGAAACAGGGAGTGCCCACAATGGGTGGGCTGTTGATCCTTGCGGCCATAACCGTGGCAACCATTTTATGGGCGAGGCTTGATACACTGCTTGTCTGGTTGACACTATTTATCCTTTTGTTTTATGGTGGTATTGGGGCATATGATGACTATAAAAAGGTGACAAAAAAAGATACCAGGGGATTGAGTGCGAAAGGAAAACTGATCTTTCAGATTCTCGGCAGTATGGTAGTGGGGCTGGTGATTATACTGCACCCAGGTTTTGATGGCCATCTCAGTGTACCTTTTTTTAAAAATATATACCCTGATCTGGGGGTGTTGTATATGCTCTTTGCTGTGTTGGTTATCATCGGTTCTTCTAATGCTGTGAATCTTACCGATGGCCTTGATGGGCTGGCAGCTGGACCAACGGTGATAACCGCTGCTGTCTATCTGGTTTTTTCTTATCTTGCCGGTCACATTGTGTTAGCCGATTATCTGCATATTCCGTATGTTTCTGGAAGCGGCGAAGTGGCAGTGTTTTGCGGAGCAATTGTAGGCGGCAGCCTGGGGTTTCTCTGGTTCAATGCCTTTCCTGCCCAGATTTTCATGGGTGATGTGGGCTCTCTTGCCTTGGGTGGCGCATTGGGAACGGTGGCAATTTTGATCAAGCAGGAGATGCTTTTGGCTATAGTAGGTGGAATTTTTGTGATGGAGGCCCTTTCTGTAATTATACAGGTCTGTTTCTTTAAACTGACCCATGGAAAAAGGATTTTCCTTATGGCGCCCTTTCACCATCATTTTGAAAAGAAAGGATGGCATGAGACAAAGGTGGTTGTCCGCTTTTGGATTGTCTCTGTTATCCTTGGGTTATTTGCCTTAGCTACATTAAAACTGCGATGAAGAAGAATCCTTTTGTACACGAAGACAGCCAGGTACTTGTCCTGGGGTTTGGTATTACTGGCAGGGCTGCGGTGCGCTATCTGATAGAGCTGGGCGCCCATGTCTATGTCTCAGATATCCGCACAAAAGAAACACTCGCAGAAGAAGAACGTGCAGTTTTGCAGGAGCTTTGCCGTGGTTTTGAGCTGGGCGGACATACCTTGGAATTTCTTGATGGTAAGGATATGCTGTTTGTAAGTCCCGGTATTTCCTTGAATCATGAAATAGTGCAGGAGGCGCGTTCCCGGAATATACCCGTGATGGGAGAACTGGCTCTTGCTGCACCTGTGCTTGACAGCCAGGTGATTGCCGTAACCGGAACAAATGGCAAGACAACGGTAACCACCTTGCTTGGAAAGGTTTTTACCGCTGCTGGCAGGGATGTCTTTGTTGGTGGCAATATCGGTACACCAATACTGCAATGTCTGACAGAAGAAAGGACACCTGAGGTAATGGTGTTGGAAATATCAAGTTTTCAGCTGGAGTTTATGGGAGATTTTAAGCCTGATATTGCCATCTTACTCAATATTACACCAGATCATATTGATTGGCATGGCTCCATGTTTGCCTATATCTCTGCCAAATCCAGGATTTTTGCGAACCAGAACAGTGAGGATGTGGCGATTATATGCGGCGATAATATGCTCTGTAAAGAGCTGGCAGATCATCTTGAACGTCAGCCTGCAACCTTTGGTCATGACCGGGCATGTACAGCATATATCTGTGAAAATGAAGTATATCTTCGTTTACCAGAAGGAGTTGAACATTATATACTGAGCGGTTGTTGTTCAACCTTTTCCGGTCAGCTCAACAGTGCCGCAGTTATTCTGGCGGCGCGCAAGGGCGGTTGTAGCAGGGAGGTTGTTGCCGGAGAAATTCAGGCTTTTACAGGGCTGCCGCATCGAATGGAGGAAGTTGCCGAGATTGATTCCATCGTTTATTGCAATGATTCAAAGGCGACGAACACCGGTGCAGCAATGAATGCACTCAAACAGGCGAGAGGAAGTGTTGTGTTGATCGCTGGTGGCAAGGAAAAAGGTGAAGATTACTCAAATATGCGGGACGTTGTGAAAAAGAAGGTACATGCTGCGGTGTTACTTGGTGAAGCTGCAGCTGAAATGGGCCGTGTATTTTCTGATATTACCAGGATAGAGTATGCGGGGACAATGGAAGAAGCCGTGAAGCAAGCACGCCATCTTGCAATTCCTGGCGGGACGGTTCTTCTGGCACCGGCGTGTGCCAGCTTTGATATGTTTGCAAATTATGGCGCACGAGGTGATGCTTTTAAGGCGGCTGTTTTACAACTGTCAGAGCGGCAGCCAAGATAGCGTTGTCTTTTTAGATAAAGGAGATGTAGAGACGTGAACCCGTCAGAAAAAAAAGAATTCAGGCTTATGCTGGTGGGTGGGGGAACAGGCGGACATCTCTTTCCAGCGCTGGCAACTGCTGAAGAAATCTGTGAACGCAGGCCGTCAACTCGAGTTCTTTTCCTGGGGACAGGACGGGAAATGGATAGAACCGGGCTGGCCGGGAGTGGGTATTCCGCAAAAAGAATCTACTGCTATGGACTGAAAGGGAAAAAGCTGTTCCACCTCATCAAGGCGGTTTTCTTTTTACCGGTATCATTCATTCAGGCATGTTATTATATCATACAGTTCAAGCCCGATGTTGTCTTTGGCGTTGGCGGTTATGTGAGCGGCCCTGTTGTGGCGGCAGCGAAACTACTGGGAAAAAGAACAGTAATACATGAGCAGAATTCGGTGCCTGGTATGGCAAACAGGAAACTTGGAGGTATAGCTGATACCATTTGTATCTCACTTCCTCATGCTGCCAGTTATTTCCCGTCTGAAAAATGTATACTCACTGGAAATCCGGTACGAAAAGAGATTGTTGCCTGTAGTGAAGAAAGACATGAGTCCCAAACTCCTGCTTTTCTTGTTCTGGGGGGAAGCCTGGGAGCACACAGGGTAAACGAGCTGGTTGTTGAAGCCGTCAGACAGAGTGATCTTCTGAAAACCTGTATGATCTATCACCAGACCGGTTCTGCTGATAAGGAAATGGTTGAGAGCAGGTATAAGGAGATGGGTGTTGCTGCCGAGGTTTCTGCTTTTTTCACCGATATGGCAGCAGTCTATCGAAGAGTAGATTTACTGGTATCGCGAGCTGGTGCAACAACACTTGCTGAGCTTGCGGTACTGGGCAAACCGGCACTGCTTATCCCCTATCCCTACGCTGCTGATAATCACCAGTATACAAACGGGGAATATTATGTTGCCGGAGGTGGCTGTAGTATGTTTGTCGAGAAGGACTTGACATCTTCACGTCTGTCTGTGGAGTTAGAAAGTCTTTTGAAAAATAGAGGTGAAAGGCAGCGAATGTCAGAAAAGATGCGAAATATGGCTATGCCTGCTGCTGCTGAAAGAATAGCGGAAATCTGTCTGGAACACGACGGCGAAGTGGATCTGGAGTAAGATCATGTATAAAAAAATGAATCATATTCATTTTGTTGGAATTGGCGGGATTGGTATGAGCGGCATAGCTGAGCTGCTTTTGAATCTCGGCTATCGTGTTTCGGGTTCTGACCTTAAGCACTCTCTTACTACGGAAAGACTTGCTGAACTTGGCGCAACAATATCGCTTGGTCACAAACGAGAAGGGATCACAGGTGTTGATGTGGTGGTGACATCCACCGCTATACCCGAAGATAACGAAGAAGTTGTGGCAGCGCGTGAACAGTTGATTCCTGTGATAAAAAGAGCAGAGATGCTGGCTGAGCTGATGCGTCTGAAAAAATACGGTATCGCCATCGCCGGCAGTCATGGTAAAACCTCAACGACCTCCATGGTCAGCTGGATGATGTACCAGGCCGGGATGGACCCAACAGTGGTGGTGGGTGGCAAGGTTGACAGTCTTGGTGGTAATGCCAAACTGGGTGCAGGGGAGTTTTTGGTTGCCGAAGCTGATGAAAGTGACGGCTCTTTCCTTAAACTGGCTCCAGTAATCGAGGTTATCACCAATATAGATCTGGAACACCTTGATTTCTATCATAATCTGAATGAGCTTAAAAAATGTTTCCTGGAATTTATCGACAAGGTACCCTTTTATGGGGCTGTTATCGTTTGTCTTGATGATAAGAATATAGCTGCCATACTTCCAGAGATTGGCAAGAGGGTCATTACCTATGGTTTGACAGCTCAGGCGGATGTCCATGCCGAAAAAATACATTTTGAAAATGGAAAGATGTTTTTCACCGTTGTTGTATATGGTGAGCGTAAAGGTACAATTGCCATTGCACCTCCTGGCAGGCATAACGTATACAACGCCCTGGCTGCTGTGTGTGTGGGCATAGAACTTGATCTACCTTTTGAGCAGATACAAAAGGGGATGGAAAGTTATCAGGGTGTGCAAAGACGTATGGAGGTGAAAGGGGCTGCACGGGGGGTCACCGTTATTGATGACTATGGTCACCATCCAACAGAAATACGGGCCACCTTGAAAGCTATAAAAGAGGCGTGGCCTGATAAGCGGCTCGTTGTTGCCTTTCAGCCGCATAGATATTCGCGAACCAAGGTCTTGTTTGACGATTTTCTGACCTGTTTTCACTACGCTGATATACTTATAATAACAGATATATATGCCGCAGGTGAAACACCTCTTCCTGATGCGGATTCCAAGCTTTTGGTAACTGAAATAAAACGGCATGGTCAGCGGCGTGTACAGTACGTCAGCGATGTTGATCAGCTGGCCGATGCCGTGGAAAAAGAACTTGTCTCCGGAGATCTGTTTCTCACCCTTGGTGCTGGTAATATTGTCAATGCCGGTGAAAAACTGCTTCGCTTACTGGAAAAAGATGTGCAGACAGAGTGAGTATGGACCAGTACTGTAAAGATAGTTTACAGGAGCGTGTCTCAGAAAAAATACTCTGGGATTGCCCGTTAAAAAGCTTTACTACATTCAGGATTGGCGGACCGGCAGCTGCCATTATCCGGGTAAGAAATGAGGATGAACTCCAGCGAGTACTCCGGTTTATCACCAGTCATGGGATTCCATGGCGTGTAATTGGTAAAGGCTCCAACCTGCTTGTTGATGATAACGGTTTTCAGGGTATTATTCTGATACTGACAGGCGAGTTTACCGATATTAAATGGAAAAGACTACAGCAACAGAAGTTGGATATAGGTGCAGGCTGCAGTAACCGGGCCGTGGCAGCTTTTTGTATTCAGCATGGTTTGAGCGGATTTGAGTTTTGTGCTGGAATTCCGGGTACAATTGGCGGGGCTGTGATCATGAATGCCGGTGCCTGGGGCGCCAGTATTGGTGAGATACTGGAGTCAGTGGATGTTATGACTGTGGAAGGAGTAAAAAGCTATAATGCTGACTTTTTTGAATTTTCCTATAGGAAAATATCAAATCTGCCAGAGCAGGGTATAATCACAGCCGCACGGCTGCATCTTGTAACAGATACGGAAGCGCGTATAAAAAAAAGATGTGAAGATTTGCTGAAGAAAAGAAAGGTTGCGCAACCAGCGGGTTTGCCAAATGCCGGTTCTGTGTTTAAAAATCCTGAAGGAGAGAGTGCTGGTCGTTTGATAGATAGCTGCGGTTTAAAAGGGCTTCGTATAGGTGATGCTCAAGTTTCTGAAAAACATGCAAATTTTATAATCAATCATGGTAGAGCAACAGCCAGAGATGTCACCGCACTCATAGCTTATATACAAGAGAGAGTACGGAAGAAAACCGGAGTGCAACTTGAGTTGGAGGTGCATGTTGTATGTTGAAAAAGTGGATAAAAAAGAGGAATTACAAGAGGTATAACAATTCCCTGTCACATTATGCGGCACTTTCTGGTTTCACAGCGTTTCGGAGGTCTTTGTATCAGAAGATTGCGAGGGCTGGCAACCGTCGGCACACCAGTTTTACAATCCTACGTAGCTATTTTTTGAAAATAGGTGCGGGGGCTTGTCTTGCTGGTATAGTATTGTTGTTTTTTCAGCAACCAGCGCTGAAGTTGCTGGAAAATATGGCTTTTTTCAGGGTGGAAAAGCCGATTATAAGTAAAAATATAATAGTATCAAATGAGGAAATTGAGTTTTTAGCCGATATTCCAGCTACCTGTTCCATTTTTTCATTGTCTGAACATGAATTGGCTGCCAGGATCAGTGCGCATCCCTGGATTGAAAAGGCGGTTGTAAAAAAACATTTTCCCAATGAGGTGAGAATCGAGATAAAGGAATATCACCCCGTGGCTTTGGTTGTGACAGAGGGAGATAAACTGGCCTATATGGACAGGACTGGGAGTGTTTTTACCCCTGCAGTTCCAGGTGATATGCTCGATTATCCCGTTATTACAGGGATGCAGGGTTTACTGGAAGAAGAAAAAAAAGAGGTTATTCCTGATATTGTCACCTTTTTGAAATATCTTGACAAGGAAGATCCAAACTTTTATGCACAGATGGTGTCGGAAATTCATTTCCAGGGTGGTGATCAGTGGTTGATAGTATATGTGATGGACTTTGATTTCCCTGTTTCTTTAGGGAAAGGAAATATGCGGGATAAATATAATAACTTGAAAGAAATTTTTGCCAGGGCCTATAAACCACATGGCAATGAAGTGCCCATTGATGACATTAAGGCTATCCGTATGGACTATTCAGATCAAAAAGTTTATATAAGAAAAAAGATTAAATCAGGGTAACAGGAATGGATGAACAACAGATAACACCGCATCTTGACAAAATAGATGAAGCAATAAAAAAGGCGGAAGAACCTGGTGATATAGTTGTTGGGCTTGATATTGGAACAACAAAGATATGCTGTGTTATCGGAGAGGTGTTTGAAGACTCCGTTGAAATAATCGGGACAGGTATTGCCCCTTCTTTAGGAATTAAAAAGGGTATCATCGTTAATATTGAAAGTACGGTGAAATCCATCAGGGAAGCGGTACAAATTGCCGAGGAAATGTGCGGAGTAGAGGTTGATTATGTTAATGTTGGTATCGCAGGTAACCATATAAAAGGTTTTAACAGTCCAGGGATTGTGGCCATAAATGATAGAGAGATCAAGAGTTCTGATATTCGAAATGTACGAGAGGCTGCAAAAACCGTTAAAATTTCCCCCAATCAGGAGATTATTCATGTTCTTCCCCAGGAGTACATGGTTGATGATCATACTGGCATACAAAATCCACTGGGAATGACGGGTGTACGTTTGGTGACCAATGTTCATATTGTTACTGCTGACAGATCATTTGTAAAAAACCTGGCAACAAGCTGTCATAAGGCGGGTCTAAGGGTTGAAAAACTTATCCTGGAGTCAATAGCCTCAGCGGAGTCAGTGCTGGATACTGAAGAAATTGAACTTGGAACAGTGCTGCTTGATATTGGCGGAGGTACAACGGATATTGCCGTGTTCAGAGAAGGAACCATCCGCCATACATCTGAAATTGGTCTTGGCGGACATAATATTACCAATGATCTTTCCATGGGACTGCGTACCCCCTTGCACGAAGCTGAACGGTTGAAGGAAGATTACGGTAGTGCTATTTCATCTGTAATCAAACCCAATCTGGTGGTGAATGTTCCTTCTGTTGGCAACAGACCGCCGAGGAAAATAACGCAGAAGATTCTCGTGGATATAATTCAGGCAAGAATCACCGAGATACTCGAACTGGTCAATAAAGAGCTTGTTGCCTCCGGTCAGAAAAATCATATTAAAGGTGGTGTTGTATTAACAGGAGGAACTGCTCTTCTTAAGAACATTGTGGAACTCTCTGAGCAGATTTTTGATCTTCCTGTTCGGATTGGATATCCCACTGGTGTGGAAGGTATGCTTGATTCAATTAACACTCCACGATGTACCACTGGTGTTGGTCTTGTCTTATACGGGATAAAGGAGGATATAGAGCTAAGACAGCCGCAGCCAACACTGTTTGGCAAGGTAAAGAGTTTGTTTAAAAAAATAACGTGAATCTCGATTTTTTGTTTATGAAAACAGGGTCTAATGATATAGTGACCTGTAATTCATAGAGTAGAGATTTGTATAAAAATAAGGGAAATGATCAGCAGGGAGGCGATATGCCGTTTAGAATGGCTGAAACAGATAGTGTTGCAAAAGTGAAGGTCATCGGGGTTGGCGGTGGTGGTGGAAATGCCGTAAATACCATGGTGGTACAGAAACTTTCAGGTGTGGATTTTATAGCTGCCAATACCGATAAACAGGCTCTCAATCTATCTCGTGCCGATGTTTGTCTGCAACTGGGTCCGAGTATAACAAAGGGACTGGGAGCAGGTGCTGAACCCGAGGTGGGGATGCAGGCCGCCCATGAATCTGTTGAAGAGCTGAAAGAGTGCTTGAAGGGATGTGATATGGTCTTTGTTGCTGCCGGTTTAGGCGGTGGTACCGGGACTGGTGCAGCCCCTGTTGTTGCAAAAATCAGTAAAGAGCTGGGTGCCTTGACAGTTGCTGTGGTTACCAAACCTTTTGTCTTTGAAGGAAAAAAAAGGATGCGTAATGCTGAGCAAGGCTGGAAGGAGCTTGAAAAATATGTGGATACCATTATCACTGTGCCGAATGACAGACTGCTCACAGTCATGCAGAAAACCAGTAAATTGAATGAAATGTTTACCCTTGCTGATAATGTACTGGTTCAGGCGGTGAAAGGAATCACTGATCTTATCAATGTACCAGGTCTTATCAACGCGGATTTTGCTGATTTGAAAACGGTGATGAAGGAGGTCGGCCCGGCAGTTATGGGGACCGGGATAGCAATAGGAGAAAATCGCGCAGTTGAAGCTGCCCAGCGTGCCATTGATAATCAGCTTCTCGAGGATGTCGGTATTGATGGTGCGAGAGGACTTCTTGTCAATATTTCAGCATCCGAGGAGAGTTTTACCATGGCTGAATTTATGGAGGCATCTGCACTTATCCAGGAAAAAGTTGATGAGGATGCCAAGGTTGTTATAGGTGCCCTCTATGATGAGAGTCTTGGTGATGAGCTCCATGTTACAGTGATCGCTACAGGCGTTGGCGACCCGACGACAAAGGGAAAGGCCATTGCACAGATGGAGGATCTGCCGAATCCTAAAAAAATTGATATCTCTGAGATGAAACAGCAGAACGCTCCGAAAAATCCCCGTCCTGATGGGGTTATTTTCCCTGGATCACGCTTTGAAGCAACTGATATCTTTAGCGGATCAGGGCAGGAGAATGAGAGTTGTGATGGATGGGATGAACAGTATGAAACGCCGACATATCTCAGGAAAAAGGCGAACTAGATGCTGTACAGGTGTCTTACACGGATTGGCAAGAGGGGGGCTGAAGAAGAATATGTAAAACATCTCCTGTCCTGAGCCTTGCCCGTGAACGAGGCAGTTACATTAAAAAAATAGAAGGGCAAAACCTCCATTGCTTCGATATAATCCCAATGTATACGGTATTGGTATGCCCTCCTCGGGGGGTGGCTGGTCTACAGGATGTGCCCTTTCTTTTTCCTCACTGCGTACAGATAGGAACAACCCCTCATTGTTTAAACAAGCCATGTGATACCAAAATGTATAGACGCTGTGGAGTTTGTGGTGGATAATAAGAGGAGTTCATATGAGCTGCTGGATACTGTTCGTAAGCAGCGGCTGAACGCGGGACTGCAGCCTTTTAAACTGGTCAAATATTTTTCATTCTCCAGCCTTGGCGTTATCCTTATTTTTACTCTTATCCTTTCCTGGGCCATCTCAAATTATGCACGGGAAATAATTCTGGAACAGAGTGAAGAGTACTCTGTAGCATTTGCTGAAAATTTAAACCAGCAGGTCTTTCGTCGTTTTGTGTTGATCACCGCCTTGCGTTATCAGGTGATTAAACTCTCTAATCCTGAACAGTTTGAAAGCCTTGACAGGATTATCAGAGAGATCATTCAGGGTATGAATGTTGCGTCTGTAACCATCTTCGACTCCAAGGTGAATGTGATCTCTTACTCAACAATTAAAGAGCTGGTGGGCAAAGAGGGGCAGGGCGGCTATGAATATGATATGGCCCTTCAGGGAAAAACCACCTCTACCCTGTACTCCACAGGAACCGTGCTTAATCTCCTGCCTGGAGCTGACCCTATATCATGTACCCTGAAGACTTACATCCCCTTCCGGCAGGTAACAAATCAAGGAGAGGAGGGTGATTATATCATGGGTGTTATTGAGATTGTAAAAGACCTCTCCAGTGATTATCAGGCAATTTTACGATTACAGGGTTCCATTATCTTTGTTTCCAGTGTGGTAATGATGGTATTATTCATGGTTCTGCAGACTATTGCGGTACAGGCTTCCAGGAAAATGAAAATATGGGTGGAGGAGAGGCTGTTGCTTGAGGAAAAGCTGCATCAGACAGAAAGACTTGCTCAGCTCGGCTCCATGGTGGCTACGGTATCACATGAGATTAAAAGTCCGTTGGGAATTATTAAAAGTACAGCAGAAATCCTGATGAAACGGATTAAGAAGGTGGCGCCTGGTAATGAGCATCTGGCAGGTATCATTGTTGATGAAACCAATAGACTTAACAATATTACCATGGAGTTTCTTGATTTTGCCAGGCCGCAACAGGCTAAACTTGTTCCCGGAAATGTCCATGACGTTATTGAAAAAGCCCTACGCTTTATTGCGCCAAAAGCAAGTGAGCAAAAGGTTACCATTGTCAAGGATCTTACGGATACCCCCCACACTGTTCGATTGGATCAGGAGCTTTTTTATCGGGCCTTACTTAATATTTTTGTAAACGCACTCCAGGCGATGTCTTCTCATGGCGGTTTCCTGAAGGTTACAACCAATGAATCAATTGTGAACAATGATATGATGATTGAAATACGTGATGATGGAAAAGGTATGTCGGAGAGTACTATTGATTATATATTTGATCCATTTTTTACAGATAAACACAAGGGTACGGGGCTTGGCCTTGCTATTACCAAGAATATTATTGACAGCCATAACGGCACTATCAAGGTTGCCAGTACTGAAGGGAAGGGCACATCCTTTTATATAACATTACATTGATGGCGCGGTAAGCAGCTTTATCATGAAGGCATTTGACAGCTCGCTTGATGCCACCAGTATGAGTCTTAAAACTGCGTTGCAGAAGGGTATGATGCCGATTTCTCCCTGATAGCGCCTGTTGACAGGGCCATTTCTCTTCGTCTCAGCAGATAATCTGCTGCATGATGATTTTTGACAAAAAAACGCGGAATGTCCTGGGCGTTCAAGCCTATGGTCCGATGGGAGACAATGTCTCCGTCCCGATCAATGTGGCCGTAAGAAAAGATGAGTGGTATTGACAAATGGATATTGGACAATAGTGTTCATCCTGTGATATCATCTGAATGGAATTTTACTATTTATGAATACTTTGACCAGGTAAGGAACAATAATAAATGGCAGAGCTTAATTATTCTCATATGATTGAAGAGATACAGGCAAATGTAATCACAGGTGATCTGATCAAAGCTCAGCTGGTGTTGGAGCATATCTCCGAAGTTGATGAAAAGACAAGAAATCGGCTGGTGTATGAGGTTTCCAGAGGTGACTTATCCTTTTCTGTACCGCTTTTGCTCTTTTTACTTCATGAACATGTAGATGTAGCCAGAAAATTGCCTATTATCAGGGAGACATTACTGTCTTCACTGATAGCATACCCTGAAAAACACCTTGAATTTTTAGAAGATCCCACTATTGCCAACAAAAAAGAACTCATCACTATTGCAGCCGATTTGAAATTTGCTGAGGCAACTCCCATCCTGGTCGATCTTTTGGTGAATAGTACCCAGGAAGAAGATATTCTCCTTTTGATAGAAACGCTGGGGCAGATAGGGGAGCCTGAGGCAACCAATACATTGACCGATTTTCTCTATGCCGCTAATCGTGATCTCATTGTCGCTGCTATCCATGCACTGGGGCTGGTGGGAACACCTACAGCCATGCATCGTCTTGCTGAAAGAATGGGAACGGATAATGAGATAGATTTTATGATCCTGGCGATTTTCGCGGAGGTGCAGGATCACGTTTCACTGGAAAAACTCAATGAAACACTGGCATCACATTATGCACATATGCGTTCCTATGCCAAGAAAGAACTGGTGAAGATAGGTCCCAAGGCGGTTCCCTTTCTCATCGAGAACCTGAACAAGAGGGATCCTGATTTTCTCATTCATACCTTGAATGTATTGGGCGATATTGGTGATGAATCAGCTATTATCCCAATTCGGGCGTTGTTGCAAAATGAGCCTAAAAATGCAAATGTACGTTTTGCCGCCTATGAAGCACTTGCCTTGTTGCCGCTACGAAAGGGTGCCTACACTTTGACAGCGGGACTCACAGACCCTGAGGAACATGTCTGTATTGCGGCTGCACGGGCTATTAATCAAAATTACTCTGATATCCTGGCAGCTGGTATTAAAAATTTGTTACGACAGCAAGATGAGGAAGCCAGGTATATCACAAAAATTCTGGTGAATGCCCAGGTGGACAAGATATTCCTCAGCCTGGCAAATGAGGAGTTTTTTCAGGAGATGGCCTGTATTTATCTGCCTCATACACACAAGGATATCAGAGCACATTATCATACCCTGCTAACAGCAAACGGGTTTGACTCGTTTGCCAGAAAGCTTGCCGGAAATGAGCAGGAAGAGGCAAAACCAAAGGTTGTTGCGGTTGATGATTCGAGAATGATCCTGAACATCTATAGGGCGACCCTTCATGAATTAGGGTATGATCCGGTGCTCTTTGAATTTCCGGTATCAGCCTTGGAGTGGCTGCGTAAAGAAAAGCCGCTCATGGTGCTTACAGATCTCAATATGCCCGATATCACTGGTATACAACTCACTGAACAGATCCGTGAACTGTATGATAGTAAAGCCCTGCCTGTTATCATGGTCACCACCCAAAATGAGGTGAATGATTTTGAGGCAGCCAAAAAGGTCGGGATCAATAAAATTATTCAAAAGCCATTTACTGCAGAGACATTGCAAGCTGCGATAGACGAGTTTGTTGCCGGATAAGAAACTCTGTTCAGGTATGGTATCTTTTTGCTTTGTCTATGATATCTGGTAGGCTGCTGAAATATGCCCCGACAGTCTTCGGAGAATGTGAATCAGAGCTGGCGACAAGGGGAATGTTATGCAAGATGGCTTGGTGGAGTATCTCTTTCCCAGGAAAGACATCATTACGAATGGCAATGCCAGAGGTGTTCAACTCCAGAGCGATATTTTTGTCCTTTAGTTTTTTTAATAAGAGCTTTATTTCTTTCCAGGGTTGTGAGAAAAAGGGGTGGCCGCTGTGATAGCGTAATGGTGCGTCCAGATGACACACCATATTGCAGGGAAGAAGATCTATGGCATCACAGAGATGTGTGTAATATACAGCAAGTATTGTTTCAGCCTCAGCAGTGCTGAGAGCAAGCACCCTGTGATCTTGTTTGCTGACCAGATTGTAATGATCGCTGTCTTTCGTATATCTGTGAAAATGATATGATACCCCTATCCAGTCCCATGTTCTGGCGGTAAGACGATCCTGTAATGTTGCTATCTGCTCTGGATTATAGCCCACTTCAACACCGAGCAGTATTTCTATCTGCGAATTGTATTTTTCCTGGAGAAGTCTTCCCTGGGCGAAATAGAAATCAAAGTCTTTTTCAGTGAGCCAGGTGACCCTGCGGGCATCGATGCCTTCTTCCATATGCTCAAGAAAGCAGATTTTTCGTAATCCTTTTTTTATGGCCGCCTGCACATACTCTTCCATACTCCCGGTGGCGTGGTGGCACAGAGGTGTATGGATATGATGATCTGAAAAAATATCTATTGCCGTCGTGTGAGATCGTGAAACAGAGCTTAGGTTATCTATCCCCATAGCTTGATTCAGGCATTTCCCTTGGGGAAAAAATGAACAACACCATCAATATCTGAGGTGTCACAGATGTGACCAAATTCAAGCTCAAAGTCAAGGTAATCTTCGATTCCTTCCGTTTTTAGAGCGAGAGCCTGTCCGTCTGGTAAATGGTAAACGATTGTCTGAACAGCAGAAAAATCAAATGATGAGTGAAACAATTTCATACTTCGAACCTTTAATAGAAAATAATATGAACTCAAGCAAGTGATATATGCATTTTATAGAGAAACTGCAACCATTAATCTTGTGCTGTGACTACTTATACCTTAAAAAAATGAACCGGAAGATTTATAGACATTGATTTTCTCCCCTTCACCAACGTTACGAATCAGATTTCGTTGGATAATAGCAGCAGGATTGCTGATTACGCTCGTGTTCCAGACATTTTTATGCTATCTTGCTGTCTTTGTTCATATTGAGGAAAGTATGTGTTGCAGCTCATGAAAATGGTGCTCTTTGTAAATAAAAGTAATAGAGGAATGTAATGTCAGGTAAAGAAAAAATGCTTTTTGGTCAACAGCCAAATCCCTCAAACGTTCTCCCCCGAAAACTTACCCTTGATTCTATTATAAAATTTAAATGTCACCCCGGGGTTGCCTGTTTTACGGAATGTTGCGGTGGTATCAAGATTATCCTGACACCCTATGATATTCTTCAATTAACCAAACGAACGGAACTTACCGCTCCTGAATTTCTGCATCGATATACAGAACCCGTCTACCTTGAAAAGACAGATATGCCGGGTGTGCAGTTAAAATTACGTGAAGAAGATAATAAATGTCCCTTTGTTACCTCTGCAGGCTGTACAGTTTACACGGACAGACCGACTGCCTGTCGATATTATCCTGTTGGTATGGCTGATTTTCATGAAGGAGGGGCTCCTGAACGGAGTGGAAAAGAACGTAAAGGTGAGGAAAAGTTCTTCTTTCTTGTCAAGGAAGATCACTGTAAGGGATTTGAGGAAGACAAGGAATGGACTGTGGGGGAATGGCGGGCAGACCAGGGCGTGGATATCCGTGATGACATGAATAAGGAATGGCTGCGTCTGATTATGAGACGTAAGTCTTTTGGCCATCAGGCGTCAATGTCAGAACAGGCCAAGCGTATGTTTTTCATGGCATCCACCGATCTTGCAAGTTTCAGACGGTTTGTCTTTGAGAGTTCCTTTCTTGATACCTATGAGATCGATGATGAGACCATCGAGAAAATCAGAACTGATGATGTTGCATTGATGCATTTTTCCTTTACTTATCTGGCGGCGACGCTTTTCGGAGCGCAGGTGCTTACAATTAAGGAAGAAAAAATTAAAGCAAAAATGAGTGAGATTCAAAAGAAACAAGAGGATTCTGTATTGGAATCAGTAAAAGAGTATGAGGAGCTGAAAGCTGCCAGGGGAAAAAAGAAATAACCAGAACTTCTTATCCCTTATGGTATTTAAATAACAGAACTATGTAGCCCTTATGAGATCCAAAACAATGCGTCCTTGATGCTCTGGCTATGCATATGTAGACTTGCTGGGAGTGTCTTAATGTTTACCTCTTGTCAGCTATCTTAGTAAATCGAGTTAGCTGGCAAATCATAAATTAAAATGCATATACATGAAACAACAGATAAAAACGTGGATTATCTGTTATTTTGTATAGCATTGTACAGCAGCTGAACAAGAGCCTGATTAAAGCCATGTGAAGTCATATTTGCTACAATTCTCCCCCTTACCGGAAGACCCAGGAGATAAAGATCACCAATGAGATCGAGGATCTTGTGGCGTACAAACTCATCGGGGTAGCGAAGTTCTGTGTTGATCACCCGTCCTTCGTGCATGATGATGTGGGAGTTGAGGTACCCTCCGCCAACTTTACCAAGTCTCTGAGCCAGTTCAATGTTTTCAAAGGTGTTAAATGACCTGGCTGGTGCAATCTCTTTTGAAAAAGAGTCCTGCCTGGGGGAAAAGGTATATTTCTGCTCTCCGATGGGGGCCGGATAATCAACCCGCATGCGTATTTCAAATCCGTCAAAAGGCTCGGCATAGATATATTTTTCTTTATTATTCTCCTCACCTATGCTGATCTTTTCCTTGATGACGGCAACAGTGGCAGGGCTTTCCTGTTCGACGATACCGGCCTCTGTAATCATCTCATCAAATTTTTTGGCCGAACCATCTATGTTGGGGATTTGTCGATCAACTTTTACGAGCACATTGGTGATGCCATAAACGGCAAATGTAGCCAGAAGATGCTCCACAGTCCTGATCTGCTGGCTACCGTTTTTCAGTACTGTTGAATTGGCAGAAAAGACTTTTGACTGGTTGGTGCGTGAATAGTTTTCCAGGAAGGTGATATGTCCAGGAATTTTTTGACCGTCCAGGGTTTGAAAAAGGACACCTTCATTTGTGCCAAGCGGGCTTAGTATGATACCTGTTTTTTCTCCGCTCAAAAGGCCCACGCCGTTAAGAACGACATCCTTTCCAAGTGTTCGTTGAGGAGTTTGCTCTTCAACAATCTGTACCGCATTTCCCTGCGATTGCTTGGCTTGTAGCCCCTGAACAGT
>PDWJ01009726.1_pt1 | contig 27379 bp, 21 predicted proteins | sample 1430881 | NCBI WGS metagenome assembly PDWJ01 (sample SAMN01162460, study PRJNA174530) | Oral metagenome, whole genome shotgun sequencing project. | biome: Marine environment; feature: Marine mammal; material: Swab sample of the gingival sulcus; isolation source: swab sample of gingival sulcus...
CGCTTGGTGCTGTACTCGTCGGCAATGAGTGCGGCGAACCCGTGGAAATCGCCCTGGTTGGACTCGTCGACGAAGCACAGAAGCATGCAGTCAACACGCCACAGACTCCCCGTCCGCTTCTCAGTAAAGGAGGCTCGACGCGAGAGCCGGCCACATCCGTGGAATGTGCAACACCGTCAGATCGCTGCAATCGTGCGCAGTGCACCCCGGCCAGGCGTGCAGTCTGCGCTGCTTGCCCAATGAACTCTGGGAGACTGCTGAATAATGCGGTATGGCACGGTGGTCGTGTGGTGCTGAGTTGAATCGTCTGAATGCAGGGTGAGTCCGATCGGCAGCGTGAACTGCTGGATGTGGGTTCGGTGGCTGGTCACTTACTCGAGCCGGGCAGCGTATTCGCATTGCTGGCCGAGCATCGTGACCGGTTGTTCCCAGCTGTGTTTCGCGGATCTGTTTCCCTCGGGGCTGTGGGCGGCCCTCCGTGCCCAGCATGGGTCATGGTGAACAGGGCAGACCCGGCAAACAAGGCAGACCCGCGCGGGGATCGTCTCAACGGTACTGGTGCGGCCAAGCCTGCTTCGCTGACCAGGGCCGGTTCCGGGGAGCCGCCTGTGGGAATCGAACCCACGACCTATTCATTACGAGTGAATCGCTCTGCCGACTGAGCTAAGGCGGCGTGCCCTGGCCAGGCCAGGACGACCGGCTCATTCTACCGGGACGGCACACCAGCTCCAACCCGATTGGCCGCTCCGCCGCAGCGTTCGCGGGCTACTCGCAGCGTTTGCCCTCCTGCGGCACCGTCCCGTCCAGCAGGTAGCCGTCCACGGTGGAGTCGATGCACTGGTTGTCCCGCATGTAGGCCGTATGCCCCTCACCGACGAAGGTCAGCAGCACCCCGGAAGACAACTGGTCGGCCAATGCCTGCGACCACTCGTACGGGGTCGCGGGATCACCGGTGGTCCCGACCACGAGGATCGGCTCCGCGCCGTCAGCGGTGATCTCACCGGGCTTACGCACCGGCGGGTGCGGCCACTGCGAGCACACCAGATCCGAGTACGCCATCCGCGGGCCGAACACCGGGGCAACCTCCTGCAGCCGCTTGGCCTGCTCCTGCATCTCCTGCTCCGACTGCAGCGCGGAATAGTCCAAGCAATTGACTGCCGGGAACGCCTCCATGATGTTGGACCTGTAGGCACCGCTGTCAGTGCGCTGAGAGTAGAGGTCGTCCAGAAACAGGATCCCGTTGCCGTCGCCCTGTTGGGCCCGCCCCAGGGCCTCGGCCAGGTAGGGCCAGGCTTCATCGTCGTACAACGCGGCCACGATTCCGGTGACCAGCATGCTGGCGGTGACATCGCGCTCGGTATCGGTCTTGATCGGCTGCGTCTCCGCTTTCTCGACCATCTGATCCACCTGGCGCATCGCCTCGTCGACCGAGCCGGACAGAGGGCAGTCACCGATCTTGCCGTCCAGGCACGCCTGCACGAACTGACGCATGGCTTTCTCGAAGCCTTCGGCCTGCCCGAGCACCAAGCCGTCGCCGTTGTTGGCCGGATCGAGGCCACCGTCCAGCACCAACCGCCCGACTCGCTGCGGATAGAACCCGGCGTAGGTCGCCCCGAGCAGCGTGCCGTAGGAGGCACCCAGGTAGTGCAGTTGGTCATCGCCCAGCGCCTGCCGGATCACGTCCATGTCGCGGGCTGCGGACCAGGTGTCCACATACGGCAGCAAGGCACCGGTGTGCTGCTCACATCCCTTGGCGAAGTCCGCGGCCAGCTCCGACCCCTCCTGGAAGCCCTCGGGGGTGTCCGGCTGAAAGTCGGCCGCCATCCACTCGTCCAGGTCCTTGTCGGAGACACAGTCGATGGGCTCGGAACTACCCACGCCACGCGGATCGAACCCCACCAGGTCGTACCGTTTCGCGACGTCCGAGCTGATCAACGAGCCACCCTGCTCCTTGACCATTTCGACCCCGGAGCTACCGGGACCGCCCGGGTTGTACACCAGCGAACCGATGCGCTCATCCGGCTCGGCGGCAGGACGACGGAGGAGTTCCAGGGCGATGCTGGCGCCCTCGGGCCGGGTCCAGTCCATCGGCACCTGCACGGTGGCGCACTCGAACTTCCCGCACCGCTGCCAGTCCAGCTCCTGGTCGTAGTACGTGGCGAACTCCGCCTTTTCGCTGGTGTCACCCAGGGAGTCCAGCTGGCCTATCGGCTCACCCGTCGGAGTCGCCGCACCGGTGGAGGGATCATCGCTGCCAGCGGTCGGCGAACCCTGTGAGCCCGATTCGACCAGGTAACCACCACAACCGGACAAGGCCGAGCAGGCAATCACAGCCGTAGCCAGCGCAGCGAACGGACGAGCAGGCCAAGAAGATCCCCGAAGTGTCACCTCAGTACGGTACCTGTTCAACCGCCGTATTCGTGTCCGACAAGCTGTATTGCCATGGCTTCCACCGCCAGCAACGGGTTGACGTTGGTACTGGTCAATCGAGTCCGGGCGGTCGCGATCGCATCCAGCCGGGCCAGCGTGTGAGCTGGCGTGCTTGTTCGGGCCAGCGCCGAAATCTCTGCGCGTTCAGTGGGATTTACCAACTCGACGGACGCTCCCAATTGCAGCATGGCCACGTCCCGGTACACCGAGGCCAAATCGGTCAGTGCGAGGTCCAGCATGTCGCGCTTGAACCGGGCGGCCCGACGCTTCTGTTCCGTCTCGAGGTCACGCACCTGGGCGCGCACGGACGGCGGCAGCCTGGTTTGCTCCTGGTACCCGAGCGCTCGCAGCAGGTCGGCCTTCTCGGCGGCGTCACGGTCCGTGGTCGCTGCGGCGGCCTCTTCGGATGCCACCTCGACCAGGTGCCCGGCCCGCAGCACCGCATCGCCGACGCCTCGCAGCCCGAAGGCCAACGACACCACGTCGCGGCGCCGGATCCGGGCCTGTTCGTCGGTGGCCAACCGCCTGGCCCGGCCGACGTGGCTCTGCGCTGCCCGCGCGGCGTAGGCGGCCATCGCCGGATCAATGCCGTGGGTGCGCACGAGCAGATCCGCGACGTCGGCCACCGGCGGGGTGCGCAGGGTGATGCTGCGGCAGCGGGACCGGATGGTGACCAGGACATCGGCGACGCTGGGTGCGCACAGCAGCCAGAGGGTGCGCTCCGGCGGTTCTTCGATGGCCTTCAGCAGCGCGTTGCCGCTGGTGTCGTTGAGCCGGTCGGCGTCCTCGATGATCAGCACTCGCCACCCACCCGAGGTGGGAGCCCGCTGGGCCAGTTGGATCAGCGGCCGCACATCCGCAGCTCGCAGCACACTGCCCTGGCTCACGGTGACGGACACGTCGGGGTGGCTGCCGGCTAGCGTGGTGCGGCAGCCCTGGCACCGGCCACATCCCGCGGCATCGGTGCCGGCCAGTTCACAGTGCAGCGCTGCGGCGAAAGCGCGGGCTGCCGTGGAGCGCCCCGAGCCGGGTGGACCGGTGAACAACCACGCGTGAGCCGGTGCCCGATCGAGGTGCCCGCCTTGGAACTGCGCTGCGGTGGCGGCCGCGCGGCGTAGCTGTTCCACCACATGCGACTGTCCCACCAGTCGCGCCCATACCCCACCGGCTACCGTTTCGGGGCTCACCGTCCCTGCCACGGCCGACTCCACTCGTCGGTGCCAGCCGTGTCGTCAGTGCCGGGCGGCTCCGCAGGAAGTTCGGGTAAGGCGCTGCGGTCCGCCGGACCCCGCGAGCGGTGCCGCCCCTGCGGGGCACCGCAGTCACGGCGGTTCGACGGTGCCGGATCGCAACCGGCGGCTGGTTCGGCCGCATCGGTGGCGGCAGGACTGTCCGGCTGGCTGGCGTCCGGAGCGAACCTGGGGGTGCCGCCAGTCATCCCCGCAGTCGCATCGGCGCCCTGGCCCGGTCCGGGCTGGGCGGCGAGGCCAGGTAGCAATGGGCGGATGCGGTCCAGGATCTGGCCGGTGATGCGATCCGGATCGGCACCGGCGTCAAGGACGACGTAGCGGTGCGGGTTGCGCCGGGCCTGGGTCAAGAACGCCTCCCGGACCTGACGATGAAAAGAATCGGCCTCGGTCTCGATGCGGTCTTGCGGCCCGCCGGCATCGTGTCGCCGCTGCCTGCTGGTGGCCGGGTCGAGATCGAGCACCACCGTCATGTCGGCCACCAGCCCTCCCGTGGCGAACGTGGACAACGATTGCACCTCAGGACGTGACAGTCCCCGCCCACCGGCCTGGTAAGCCGTCGAGGAGTCCACGAACCGATCGGTGATCACGATGTGTCCGCGGGCGAGCGCGGGGCGGATGACCTCGTTGACGTGCTGCGCCCGGTCGGCGGCGAACAGCAGCGCTTCGGTCCGGTTGGCCACCGATGACCCATCCAACAGCATGGCCCGGATCTGTGTGCCCAGTCCGGTGGCGCCAGGTTCCCGCGTCACCCGCACGGTGCGGCCTTCGGCCCGCAACGCCTCCGCGACAGCCGCCACCTGGGTGGACTTACCGGCTCCGTCCACCCCTTCGAGCACCAGCAGGAATCCGTCGTGATCCCGTTTGGAGATCCACCAATTGTCCCTGGCACGTTGCCCGAACACGGCAGCGAATTCGGCACCGAGGGTCAACTCGCCGTGATCGTCCATGATCCGATAGGAGGCCACGCCGATGACCACGGCCAGGATCGCCGCGAACAGCAAGGTGAGCGCGGTGCCGTTGACCGAGACCGCCACGTGTTCGGTCAGCCGCCAATTGCGGGTACCGAGCAGTGCGGCCAAGCCGGGCGCAGCCGCCATCACCGCGACCAGCACCACCCTGGCCGCGGACTGGACGAACGCAAAGGTGCGGCCACGGAGGTCATCGGCCACTTCGACCCCGAGCATCGTGTAGCCGGTGACCCAGGCCATACCGGCCGCGATCCCGACCAGCAGGGCGAAGTACGTGGCAAGCACGATCTGCTGCACGACCGCCAGTAGTCCGAGGGCGGCTCCGGCCGTGACGATGGACAGCGCGAACAGCCGCCATCGGCTCAGCTGGGCCAGCACCCGCGGCCCCAGCCACATCCCTAACGCCAGGCCGGTGAAGACGCTGCCGAACAGGATGCCGTACCCGGCGGGGCCCGCGTCCAGGTCCCGGGTGAAGGTCGGGGCCAGGCCGATGACGAAACCACCGGCGCCGAAGGCGCCGAGCATGCCGAGGATCAATCCGCGCATCAGCGGCGTCTGCCCGACGAACCGCCAACCCTCGATCATGACCGAGAAGAAACCGGGTTGCCCGGTTCCAGCCGTGGGTGCCGACGCTCTTCGGGGAATGTTCAGCCGCGAGACCACGAACGCTGCGTAGAAGTAGGTGGCAGCGTCGAGATAGAGGGCCAGGTCGTTGGTGTTGCGCAGGAAGCTGGTGAACGGGTCGACCACGCCGTGCACCAAGGCCAACAGGGAGAAGGCCAACGCGGCAACCGGCGCCGAGCCGTACGTGGTGGCCAAGCTCAGCTGGGTGGCGACCTCCAACCGGTTCTTGGGGACCAGGTTCGGCACCGTCGCATCCTTGGCCGGCATCCAGAACAGGCCGACGATCTCGATCAGCACCGTGGCAACGAACAACCAGGGCAGGGTGCCCACAACCGGAATGCTGATGAACAGCGCACCCCGCAGGATGTCGCCGGCCACCATGGTAAGTTTGCGATCGAACCGGTCCGCGACGACACCGGCGACCGGACCGAACAGCATGGCGGGCAGCAGCCGAAGCACCAGCACAGCCGACACTGCCAGGTTCGCCCGGGCGTAGGACTCCAGCCCGCCGAGTTCGGCCGCCATCGCGGTCGTGGCCAATAGCCCAAGCCAGTCCCCGAAGCTGGAGATGCCCAGCGAGACCCACAGCTTCCGGAAGTCGGGCAAGCTGAGCACACCGCGCACTGCGTGGTCAGGGGTGTCCCGTCCCCCTTTCAGTCCGTGCGTGCGGCTCTCCCGCACACGGCTTGGCTTGCCGGGCCAGCTTATGCGGCGAACCCGCCGACTCTGCGCGCGGACGGGCCGAAAGGGCCTACTCGAACCGGGAAACGTCACCGCCGCCGACCCGGATCACCTCGGGGGCATCGCCGGACAAGTCGATGACACTCGTCGGCTCAGTGGATACCTCGCCGCACTCGACAACCAGATCCAGGGCGTGCCCGATCCGCTCGCTCACGTCGTCGGCGTTGTTGAGCGCCTCCTGCTCGCCTGGAAGGATCAGGGTCGTGGACAGCAACGGTTCACCCACCTGATCCAACAGTGCAAGCACGAACCGGTGGGCCGGGATCCGTACGCCGACCGTCTTTTTCTTCGGGTGTTGCATCCGGCGCGGAATCTCCTTGGTGGCCGGCAGGATGAACGTGTAGGCACCCGGAGTCATCGAGTTGACCAGTCGGAAGGCAGAGTTGCTGACGACGACGAACTGGCCGAGCTGAGCGAAATCAGCGCACACGGCGGTGAAGTGATGCCTGTCGTCCAGTCTCCTGATGCTCTTGATCCGCGCGATGCCTTCGGCGTTGCCCAAAGCGCAGCCCAACGCATAGCCGGAATCCGTCGGGTAGGCCACCAGACCGCCGTCGCCGATGACGTCGGCGACCTGTTGTACCAGCCGAGGTTGGGGGTCGAGGGGATGGATCTGCACGGTCTTGGCCATGTGACTCGCTCCTCTCACCGGTCAACCGAGACTACTGGGCAGCGGAAGTATCCGCAGTGGTTTCAGTGACAGTCTGCGGCGCCGACGCCCGCTTGGCCGCCGTCTTCCTAGCCGGCGTCTTCCTGGCCGGGGTTTTCCGTGCCGTCGCCTTCTTCGCTGTCGTCTTCTTGGCCGTGGACTTCTTCCCTGGCGCAGCGTCGCGTTGTACTCCCCGTCGGTCACGTACGGGCCGAACCGGCCGTCCTTGATCACCATCGGCTTTCCGGTGGCGGGGTCGTCTCCCAGCTCCCGCAACGGCGCCGACGCTGCGCGGCCCCGCCGGCGCTTGGGTTCGGCGTAGATGCGCAGTGCCTCCTGGAGCGTGACGTCGAAGATCTGGTCCTCGGAGGTCAGCGAACGCGAGTCGGACCCCTTCTTCAGGTACGGGCCGTACCGGCCGTTCTGAGCGGTGATCTCCTCGCCCGAGTCCGGGTCTACTCCGACCACCCGCGGCAATGCCATCAGCCGCACGGCATCCTCCAGCGTCACCGTCTCCAGCTGCATGCTACGGAACAATGACGCGGTAGCCGGCTTGGTCTTCTTGGGTGCGTCCGCCTCCGGCACCTCGGTGACGTAGGGGCCGAATCGCCCCGACTTGACCACGACCTGGCGGCCGGACTGCGGGTGGGTTCCGAGCACCCGGTCGCCGCCCGCCTGCGCGGCCAGCAACTCCTGTGCCTTGGCCACGGTGAGTTCGTCGGGGGCGATGTCCTCCGGCACCGAGGCTCGGTTGGGTTGAGCCGGGTCGTCGGTGGGCTGTTCCAGGTACGGCCCATACCGGCCCACGCGCAGTGTGATGTCCTCACCGATGGGAATGGAGTTGATCCGGCGGGCGTCGATCTCCCCCAGGTTCTCCACCAGCTGGCGCAGCCCCGCGTCACCGGTGTAGAACGAGCGCAGCCAGGCGACTCGTTCCTGCTCGCCTCTGGCGATCGCGTCCAGGTCCTCTTCCATATCGGCGGTGAACTCGTAGTTCACCAACTGCCCGAAGTGCTCCTCCAGCAGCCTGGTCACCGAGAAGGCAAGCCAGCTGGGTACCAGCGCGGCACCGCGTTTACGCACATAGTTGCGGGCCAGGATCACTCCGATGGTGGAGGCATACGTGGACGGGCGGCCGATGTCGCGTTCTTCGAGCGCGCGCACCAGGCTGGCCTCGGTGTAGCGCGGCGGCGGGTTGGTGGTGTGGTCGTGCACGGTGAGATCCAACGTCCGCAGCGCCTGATCGATGCTCACCTCCGGCAACCGGCCACCGCCCACCGCGTCGCCGTCGCCGTCCGGTAACCCCGACCCGCAGGGTGGCGGTCGACCCGCGCGCGTCCTCCATCTGCGAGGCGATCGTGCGTTTCCAGATCAGGTCGTACAGCCGGTACTCGTCGCCACGCAACTGCCCGGAGACCTGCGCAGGCGTCCGGAAGGAGTCGCCGGCGGGGCGGATGGCCTCGTGCGCCTCTTGCGCGTTCTTGGACTTGTTCGCGTACAGCCGAGGCTTCGCAGGCACGTTCTGGGCGCCGTACAGCTGCTCGATCTGCCGGCGGGATGCCTCGATCGCCTCCCGGGACAGTGCGGTGGAATCGGTCCGCATATAGGTGATGAAGCCGTTCTCGTACAGCGTCTGGGCGACCCGCATGGTGTCCCGTGGCGACCAGCGCAACTTGCGGGATGCCTCCTGCTGCAGCGTCGAGGTGGTGAACGGAGCGGCCGGGCTGCGCCGGTACGGCTTGGTGTCCAACGCGCGGACGACCGCCGGTTGACCGGTGAGCTCACCGTGCAGGTGTTCGGCGGCAGCCGCGTCCAGCACCGTCGCCGAGCTGGTGAGGCTGCCGCGGTCGTCGAAATCCCGCCCGGTGGCCACCCGGGTTCCGTCGAGGCTGACCAACCGTGCGGTGAACGGCTCGTCCGCATCGGCCTCGCCCTCATGCGGGGCGAAGGTACCCTCCAGGTCCCAGAACGTGGCGGCCCGGAACATCATCCGTTCGCGTTCGCGCTCCACCACCATCCGGGTGGCGACAGACTGGACCCGCCCGGCGGACAACCCGTTGCGAACCTTACGCCACAGCACCGGGGAGACCTCGTAGCCGTACAGCCGGTCCAGGATGCGCCGGGTCTCCTGGGCGTTCACCAACGCTTCGTCGATGTCCCTGGTACTGCTGGCGGCACGCTGGATAGCCTCCCGGGTGATCTCGTGGAACACCATGCGTTTGACCGGCACTCTGGGCTGCAGCGTCTCCAGCAGATGCCAGGCGATCGCCTCGCCCTCCCGGTCCTCATCGGTGGCCAGCCACAGTTCGTCGGCGTCCTTGAGAGCACGCTTGAGTTCGGAGACCTTCTTCTTCTTGTCCGCGTCGATCACGTAGTACGGCTCGAAGTCCGCGTCCACGTTGACCGCGAACTTCCCGAACGGGCCCTTCTTCATGTCCGCCGGTAACTCCGAGGGCTGCGGCAGGTCGCGGATATGCCCGAGGCTGGCCTCGATCTCGAAGCCGGTACCGAGGAAACCGGCAAGGCTGCGCGCCTTGGCCGGCGACTCCACGATCACCAACCGCCTCAGATCTTGCTCAACCTGCTCAGCCGACACGTGCCACCTTCCTGTCCGGTTCGTCGCCGCACCGACCACCTCGCGTGGTTCCTTGCCTGGATGCCCGGTCTGAACCACAACGGCAGGAAGGGTGCGTACCGACAGTTCTATCAGGGACCGTAGCCCGTTCAGGCACCGGACACGACCGGGGTCTGGCCGTTGACTGCCACCCGGGCGAACGACTCGGCCCGTTCGATAGCCTCCAGCGCGCTTTCCTCCGGGCGCCGGTGGGTCAGGCCGATGTGAACCTCCACATCGGCCAGTTCCGGGCTGGCCGCAGCCGCGGTGCGGATACGTTCCGCGGCCCGCAAGACGCGTGGCCGATCCCACTCGGGCATGACGACCACGAACTGCAAATCGTTCCATACGGCGACCTGCGCCTGGCCTCCGAAGATCGTGACCAGGTTCTCGCCGAGACACTTCTTCGCCCGCTGCACGGTTTCCGCCACGTCGGCTGGTGAGCGGGGGTTGCGGACGACGATGTGGGTCATGAGCATGCACGGGTCGTAGGCATCGGGAGCGGTCACCTCGACGGCCCGCCGATTGGGCAACCCGGTGTTCTCGTCGGTGTAGGCCAGCGAGAACAATCGCTTCGACTGGTCCTCGGCACCGTTGACCAACCGCTGGTAGGTGTTCAGCAAGCACAGCACCAGGATGGCCACCAGGAGCACCATGTCGGTCGTCACTTCGGCCGTGTGCGCCCTTCCCCACGGCATCCTGGCCAGGTTCATCCAGGTCAGGCTCAGGTGTACGGCGAAGAACACGAACAAGCTCATGCTCAGCAGCTCGTACGGCATGACCAAGCACACCAGCATGCAGCACAGGATGAACACCGGAGCACCGCCGACGATGCCCTCTTGTACCGGGTTACGGGCCAGTGCCAGGTTGACGATCGACCAGGAGATGTCGTACAGCACGATCACGGCGACCAACACCCGTTCGATGCCCGGCACCCACTCGATCCGGCTCAGGCCGATGAAGGCGATCAGGCAGACCAGCAGCGCAACACCGTTGGTGGCCAGATATGCGACAGTGACCTCACTGCCGTTCTTGACGGCCCACACCATCGGAAGCAGGCAAGCCACGGCGGTCAGCACCAAAACGATGCGGTAGACCCGCCGTTTCACCAGCACCATGAAGGCAGCTGTGGACTCGGCCGAGTCGCTCGGCGTGCTCACAACCTGGTGCGGCACGCCCACTCGAGTGCCCACGACAGAAGCCGCCTTTCCTGAACATTCACTGACCAGTATGGGGCATCTTGCCCGACTCGCCAACCCCGTATGCGCGTTTCCGATCAGATCACACCGTGGCCACCGCGGAAATGCCTCGCGGGGCCGCAGCTTCGCGGCCCCGACAGCGACAGTTTCCGACGACGTACCCCCCTACACCACTCACCATAACCCGCGGGCAGACCGGCTGGATAGTGGATGGCCGCTGAAGTGGCGTGCCCCGGTACAGCCGGATGGCGCGCCACGCCTGGCCGCGACCCGGCATGTTCTGCCGGGCCCGGCAGAACCAGCAGGAAGCGAGGCCTCAGCTGGCCACCGGAGGCGTCAACTGACCGCGGCCGGAGCCTCGGCGCCCTCCACCTCGCCCAATGTGTTCGCGCGGCGCTTGGACAGCATCACTGCCATCACGATTCCCAGCGCGGCGGCGCCTGCGATTGCGAACCGCAGCGCGCTGTTGGCGTCCGGGCCGGCCGACAACACGATCACCCCGGGCGCGATCAACACGGCCACCAGGTTCATGACCTTCAGCAGCGGGTTGATCGCCGGCCCAGCGGTGTCCTTGAACGGGTCGCCGACGGTGTCACCGATCACGGTGGCCTCGTGCGCCGAGGATCCCTTGCCGCCGTGGTGACCGTCCTCGACCAGCTTCTTGGCGTTGTCCCAGGACCCGCCCGCGTTGGCCAGGAATACGGCCATCAGGACACCGGCACCGATGGCCCCGGCCAGGTATCCGGCCAGCGCTCCGGCCCCGAGCCCGAACCCGACCGCGATGGGTGCCAGAGCGGCCAGCAGCCCGGGGGTGGCCAGTTCGCGCAGCGAATCACGGGTGCAGATGTCCACCACCCGGCCGTATTCCGGGCGTTCCTTGCCGGTCATGATCCCGGGATGTTCGGCGAACTGCCGGCGGACCTCGAACACGATGGCACCGGCTGCCCGCGTCACCGCGTCGATCGCCAAGCCGGAGAACAGGAACACCACGGACGCCCCGATGATCAGCCCGATCAGCGTGCGTGGCTCCACGATGGCGTAGGACACCGTGCCCGCGCCGACCCCCGCATCGGCGAGCGCCGTGTTGACGGCCTCGGTGTAAGACCCGAACAGGGCCGTCGCCGCGAGGACCGCGGTGGCGATGGCGATCCCCTTGGTGATGGCCTTGGTTGTGTTGCCGACCGCATCCAGGTCGGTGAGCACCTGGGCGCCTTCGTCGTCGACGTCGCCGCTCATCTCCGCGATGCCCTGGGCGTTGTCGCTGACCGGGCCGAAGGTGTCCATGGCGACGATGACTCCGACTGTGGTGAGCAGTCCGCATCCGGCCAGGGCGATGAAGAACAACGACAACACCATCACCCCGCCGCCCAGCAGCAGGGCACCGTAAACGGCAGCGGCAACGATGACAGCGGTCAGGACCGCGGATTCGAATCCGACACCGATACCGGACAACACCACGGTCGCCGGGCCGGTCAGCGCGGTGCGCGCGACGTTCATCGTCGGATGCTTGTCGGTGCCGGTGAAGTACCCGGTAAGCCACAGGATGACCCCCGCGAGCACGATGCCGAGGATCACCGCGCCGCTGGCGGCCAGTCGCGGATCCGAGTTCAGGGCCGCCACTTCGTCGTTGGCTCCGCCGAGTTCCGCGTAGCTACCCGGCAGGTAGACGAAAGCCGCGACCGAACTGACGACCGCGGAAACCAGGGCGGAGATGTAGAACCCACGATTGATCGCGGTCAGCCCGGACTCCTCGGCCCGCGGCTTGGTGATGTACACCCCCAGAACCGCGGTGAGCGCGCCGATGGCGGGCACGATCAACGGGAAGACCAGCCCGGCTTCGCCGAACGCGGCCTTACCCAGGATGAGGGCCGCCACCAGCGTCACCGCGTAGGACTCGAACAGGTCGGCGGCCATCCCGGCGCAGTCGCCGACATTGTCGCCCACGTTGTCGGCGATGGTTGCGGCATTGCGCGGATCGTCCTCGGGAATGCCGGCTTCCACCTTGCCGACCAGGTCGGCCCCGACGTCCGCCGCCTTGGTGAAGATGCCGCCGCCGACCCTCATGAACATCGCCAGCAAGGCGGCACCGAAACCGAAACCCTCCAGGACGGCCGGCGCATCGCCACGGTAGACCAGCACCACGACGGAGGCTCCCAGCAGTCCCAGGCCGACCGTCACCATGCCGACCACGCCGCCGGTCCGGAAAGCGACCCGCATGCCCTCGTCCCGGCCGGCCACCCCACGCCTGGCCGCAGCCGCGACCCGCACGTTGGCACGCACCGCCAGCCACATGCCCAGGTAGCCGATGGCTGCTGAGAACGCCGCACCGACAAGGAAGAACACGCTGCGCCCGACCCGAACACCGCCGTCGCCGGGTAGCAAGAACAGCAGCGCGAACACGACCACCGCGAACAGGGCCAGAGTCCGGAACTGACGGCTCAAGTAGGCAGCAGCACCCTCTTGTACGGCCGAGGCGATCTCCTGCATCGCCTCGGTTCCCTGGCTGGCGGACAACACCTGGGAACGGAACAGCACCGCCATGCCCAGGCACACCACAGCGATCCCGGCGATCGCCGCGACAACCCCGAGATTGCCGGAAGCCAGCTCAACGGCAACCGAATCGGCCGTTACAGCACGTAGGGATACCATCATTGATTCTCCTCGTGTTCTCCGCCCGCGGCCGCTGGCGTGCCGTCGAGGGTGGCAAGCGGCCTACGCCACGGCTGTCAACGCTGACTCAACCGTGTCATGAATGGGAAAGACTTTGGTAAGACCTGTGATCCGGAACACTTTGAGAATCTTCTCCTCGTGACAGACGAGCGCCAGAGTCCCGTCCTGGGCCCGGATGCGCTTGAGACAGCCCACCAGCACGCCCAACCCGGTCGAGTCCAGAAACTCCACCTCGGTCATGTCGATCACCAGATGATGCCTGCCATCGGCGACCAACTCGTTGAGGTGCTCCCGCAGGACCGGTGCGGTATAGACATCGATTTCGCCCTGCACGGCAACGACGGAGCGGTCGCCTTGCTCGCGGTTGGTGACGGTCAGATCCACGGCACTACCCTTCAATTCCCCGGATGTCGTTGTAGCGAATCCGTCCATTCAACCACCACCGACGTTCACGCCGCCTGCTGACATGGCGGCCCAGCCCGGCCACGCCGGTATCGCCCCGTCGACCGGACCTCAACCGTGTACCGACCACCGTCGCGGCACTGCCGACACACCGGACAAACCAGGCCCGCCGGACAGAGCTCGCTAGCCCGGATCGTGTGCGGGGTTGGTGGGTGGGCCGGCGCGGGCGGTAGCCGAGACCGACCACGGTCCTGCCTCGGCGGGCGCGCGGACCGTCACCAGCACGTCCGAACCGATGACCTCGCAGTGGGTGAGGACCACGTCGTGCCGGCCGGCAGCCTCGGTGGCCACGGCGCAACCGTCCGGCGGCTGCCCGGTCCGGGCTGCGTCCAGCATCGTCTGGGCAGCCGCGAGCGCGGCCAAGTCCGCCGCGATGCGGCAATGCTGGCGTTGACCGAGTAGCTGCGCGACCGTTCCGAGCAGCAGCGCCAAGCTGACCGCCACGCCGATGCAGGCGAGCGCCAGCACCGTGCCCGCCCCGTCGTCCCGGCCACCGGGCGCGCCGGGCCGGCTCACCCGGTGTCCTCGGTCAAGGCGACAGCCCGCCCGCGCACGGTAAGAGCCGGCCGCCCGGGTAGCGGTAACCGCACCGCCCGGGTCACGACCACCGTCGTCCACCGGTCTGCGCGGCGGACGCGCACCTGCACCGGTGCGCCGGCCGCCGAGGACGCGGCGGCCCGCGCCGTCGCCAACGGCTCACCGCGGGCCGCCGCCCGCGCACCGACACCGGCAGCCGAAGACACCGCCAGCTGCGGACCACGGTGACGGCAACCAGGGCAATGGCTGTCTCCACGGTCGCCGTGCCTTCCTCGGCACGCCGGGTGCCCAGCAGCGGCCAGGGCCTGGTACCGGGCCCGGCGTAGCGGCGTGCCGACGTTGCTGCGGTGGCCACCTCAGACCACGGACAGTGCCCGCATGATGATGCCCAACAACACCGCCCGTACCTGCCCGCTGCTGAGCAGAGCCATCAGGAGTGCGGCGAAACCCGCTGCCGCGAGGGTGGCGATGGCGTACTCAGCCGTGGCCATTCCGGCTTCACCCGCCGAAGGCCGCTTCAGGTGGACGAAGCGGGTACCGTTCGGACGCTCGGCTGACGGCGGGCGACCCGGCCGAGCCGGTGGCAATTGGTCCATGAGTGACTCTCCTGACACGGTAGGGGAACAGTTGTCCGGTGCATCGTCACCCCCCGGCACGAAGCCGGTAGCCGCGTCCACAGACACACAGTGAACGAAAGGTACTAGCCGGACTGTGGACTCCAGCGACCGAGGCGCCGCGCCGACCACAAAGGTGTGACCGTCACCGCGCACCAGCACCGCACAGGTGGCCTCGTGGCCGCCGCGAGGTGGATCCGCGCGGACGAAGACTTCGTCGCAGCCGGCTATCAGCGTGTGCACGTCCTGATCTGGACCGTGGCAGTCGCCGCGCTGATGGGCGGAATCGCCCTCGAACTGCTGATCACCGGGCCGAAGTGGACTCTGGCGCTGCGGGCCGCGTTCATCGTGCCGCTGGCCACGGCCGCCGCTCTTATCGCCCGGCGTCCTGCCTGGCGGCAACGGGTGTCGATCTCCGTGTATTCGCTGCTCGCCGTTTTCGCCATCGTGGCCACCCTGGCGATGCCGGGTGGCACCGCGTCCGGAATATCCGCGATGTGGGCGGTGCTCACCGCGGCGTCGATCGCCGAAACCTGGCGACGCAGCCTTCAGGTTGCCGTCGGTGCGACCGCCGTGCTGGTTCTGATCGTCTTTCTCAGCCCGCCTCAGGGGGTCTACACCGTCGGCGACCAGCTCGGCGGGGTCCTCGGCGCCGGCCTCGGACTGGTCGCGGTGGTGACGTTGGGCGCGAGGCAACGCGAGCATGTGGCCGCAACACTGGTGGCCGAACACGACAGGGGCAACGAGCTGACTTTGCAGCTGCAGGCGACCAGGCAGCACCTGGAGCAACGCGTGGCCGAACGTACCCGGCAGCTACAGCAGCAGGCCCTGGACCTGCGCGCGCAACAACGCATCCTGCAGGACTCACTGCGGGAACGGGAACGGCTCACCGCCCAACTGGCAGAGATGAGCAGCCGCGACGAATTGACCGGGCTGCCCAACCGCCGTCACTTCACCGCAATGATGGAACTGCTGCACCGGCAGGGACAACCGGTCGGCATTCTGGCCATCGACGTCGACCACTTCAAGGTCATCAACGACCGGTACGGTCACGCATGCGGTGACTCGGTACTGCGCGAACTGGCCGGCATCCTCCAGGCCCACGTCGGCACCGAGGACCTGCCGGCCAGGATCGGCGGGGAGGAGTTCGTCGTGCTGCTGCCCGGCACCCACATGGCTGCGGCCGCCCAGGTGGGTGAACAGGTCAGGCAGGCCGTCTACTCCCACCACTGGCAACGGCTGGTGGGCGAGCACCGGGTCACCATCAGTGTCGGGGTCGCTGACGCGGGCGCGGGCCGCGCGCCGGCCGAGGGGCTGCAAGCCGCGGACCAGGTGCTGTACCGGGCCAAGGAGGCCGGCCGGAACCGGGTGTGTTCGGCGGCCGTCTCGGCGGCCCCAGAGGGCACCCCGGCGGCGACACCGGCCCGGTCGAGCCCATCATGAGCCATCGCGAGCCCGCATGCGCGCCTGAGCCGGACCGCACCGAGACCGGACCGGTTAAGGCGCCCTCCCATGCCCCGGGAACCGCACTCGTGGTCTGTGTGGTGTCCCCCGTCATGCTCGTCGCTACGTTCATCATGGCCCGCCAGCACGGTTGGCTGGATCCACGCACGACGACGCTGGGATTCGTCGCGGCGGTCCTGGCGATGGTGTGCCTACCGTTGGCGGTGCGGCGATCCGGTGCGCTACCGCTGTCCCTGACGGTGCTGATGGTCTGCACCGGGGGCCTGATGCACCTGACGCAGCCGGACAACGCTTCGTCGATGGGGCCGATCACCGTTGGCTTGGTCTACGCTTCCGTCACCGCGGGCATGGGCGGCACGCTGGCGGTGGTGGCGGGCTCAGTGGTCGCGGTGGCCCTCCCAGCGGCGCTGGTCGACCCGGGGCTGCAGGCGAGTCTGCCCGACGCGCTGCGGTTGGGCCCGCGCCTGAGCACCCTCACGGTGCTCGCTTTCCTGACGGTCCTGTCCACCGCGACGCTCGATTCGGCGATAGTCGAGCTGCGAACCCGGATCGCCGACAACAGCCGGCTCAACGAGAGCCTGCAGGTCGCGATCCACGAGCTGTCGGACCAGGTCGAACAACGTACCGCGTCACTGGAACAGCAGCGCGCGGAATTGGCGCAGGTGAACGCAGCGTTGACCATGTCAGTTGCCGACGCGGAGACGTTGGCTACCCACCTGCACTGGCAAGCCACACACGACGACCTGACCGGACTACTCAACCGGCGAGGATTCACCTCCGCCTTGCGAGCCGCGCTGGCAGACTCCGGTGGCGTACTCGCGCTCGCCGACCTCGACCACTTCAAGAAGGTCAACGACACCTACGGACACGCCGTCGGCGATGCCGTGCTGCGCTGCGTCGCCCAAGAGCTGAGTACCGTCGCGCCATCGGATGCCGCAGTGGGCCGGATCGGTGGTGAGGAGTTCGCCATCCTCATCCCGGCGGATGCCGCCGCGCCACCGGAGCAACTGCGCACCTGGATCGAACAAGTACTGTGCCGCATCAGCGCCCTCGACTGGTCGGCCCTGACCGGACGCGACTGGCCGCTGACCACCAGCATCGGCGTTGTGCCGTTCGCCCGGCATCCCGGTGGGCTTGCGACGGCGGCCGGCATCACGACTGCCCTGCGCTGGGCCGACCGTGCGCTCTACCAGGCCAAGGATGCGGGCCGGGACACGGCGGCACTGGTCGCCGATCAACTCCAGTTCGCCAGCATCGACAACACCACCGGCACCACCGACACCGCGAAGAACGCCGGCAGCGCGCACAACCCGAGCGGCAGCACCATCCTGATTCCCAACCGGGCACAGGCCACCTCGACGTCGCTGACCTGACGGGCCCGCAGGTCCGCCGCCGTCTGGCGCAGCAGCGCCTGTGCTGGCATACCGGTCCGGTGCACCAACTGCATAACCCGGCTGAGCGGAAGCAGTGCCACCGGCGTGCCGGCCCACGCCTGGCGCATCTCGGCGCCGAGCTCCAACCGGCTGACCACCAGCAGGACATGCTCCGCCAGGTCGTCTTCCAGGACCGGAGAAACCCGCCGCAACGCCGTACTCACCGGCACGCCCGCGAGCAGCGTCGAGGCCAGCAGCTCCAGCATCAGGGGCACCTGGGCCGCGTCGCGACGGGCTCCCCTGGAACGCGCGCGGCGAGCCGGCCGTGCTGCCTGCGGACCGGTCACTGCCGGCCGGGCTGGGAACACCAGCAGGACCGCAGCCGCGAGCGCAACCAGCACGGTGACCTCAACTGTTGACACCACGCACCAGCCAGCGGGTCCAGACGGCTCCGCAGACCGCGAAACCGGCTGCGGCGGCGGCGCTGTACCGCCCGGCCTGCGTGGTGAACAGCACCTGGAGCGGGTCCGCTCCGGCCGCGAATCCCAGTCCGAGCCCGAGTACCGGCAGGAACGCCAGCACCCGAGCGGTCGCTACCGGCGCCGCCAGAGCAACCTTCTTGGCTGCGGCCGCACGCTGCTGCGCCCGCAGCGACTCTGCCAGCGAGCCCAGGGCTGGACCGGCCGCCGCGCCGGAGCCGGCCAGCACATCCCATCCGACACCGAGCACCCGAGCCGGGTCGCCAGGCTCGGTTGCCTGGCACAGGGCCGCCGTCGGGGACCGGCCGGCCGCCACCTGGGCCGCCGCGGCCCGCAACCGAGCGCCGAAGTCATCGTGACCAGCCTGTTCGGCGACCAGCGACCAAGCTTGCGCCGGACTCACCCCGGCACCCAGGACGCCGGCCAGCTGAGCGATGAGTTCCGCCGGCTCGGCCGGCTCGGCACCGGCACGGCCGCCTCGCCGCCACGAGCGACCGGCCGGTCGTCGACCCCCGCGCTGCTGACCGCCCATGAAGTGGCGGATCAGCAGAGGGCGCCGGCCCGACGCGATGACCAGCACGAACAAGGCGGCGCCAGCCACCGCTGGCAACCAGTGCGCTTCAGGCCCCATGCCCGCATCCCGGTTCGTCGCGGTTTCCGTCGCCAAGCGGGTCGCAGCCCTCGAGTCGTCGCTGCAGCAGTTCCCAGCCGGGGCCTGGCACCCACTCCCGGACGGCGTCCCGGCTCAGTGCCGGCAGCACGTCCAATCCATGGCGCCCACGAGTCACCAGGCCCAGCTGGGCCACCACCCGGCGGTGGCCCTCCCGGCGCAGGGCGACCACCACGTCCAGCGCACTCGCTGCCTGGGCGGCGACCGCGCTACGGCCCAGGCCGGCCAGTGAGCCGAGCGCCTCGAGCCGGGCGGGCACATCGGTGGCGTTGTTGGCGTGAATGGTGCCGCACCCGCCCTCATGCCCGGTGTTCATAGCCGCCAGCAGATCGCGGACCTCGGCACCACGGCATTCCCCCACCACCAGCCGGTCCGGCCGCATGCGCAGCGCCTGACGCACCAGATCGGTCAACGTCACCTCCCCGGCACCTTCATTGTTCGGATGCCGCGCCTCCAGGTGCACCACGTGCGGCAGTCCGGGGCGCAACTCGACGGCGTCCTCGACGATGAGTACCCGCTCGGACGGGTCGGCCAGCGACAGCAGCGTGGACAGGACCGTCGTCTTGCCGGTGCCGGTGCCGCCGCTGACCAGGAATCCGAGGCGCTGCCGGACGATATCGGCCAGCACCGGTGCCCACCTGGCCGGCACCGTACCCGAGGCGACCAGCTCGTCCATGGTGAAGGGGCGCGCTCTCGGCACCCGGATCGAGATCAGGGTGCCCACCGGGGAGATGGGTGCCAGCACGGCATGCAGCCTGGCCCCTCCCGGCAGCCGCGCGTCGACGAAGGGGGTGGCCTCGTCCAGCCGCCGCCCGGACGCGGCGGCCAGTCGCACCGCCAGCGCCCGCAGGGCCGATTCGTCGTTCAGCCCTACGTCGCGGGCGCCCAGCCCGTTGCCGGCATCCACCCATACCGGCCCGGGCCCGTTGACCAGGATGTCGGTGACCGACGGGTCCTCCAGCAGTGGCTGCAGGGGGCCGGCGCCGGCCAGGTCGGCCCACAGTCGGTCCACCCGAGCCGGGTCCGGCCGGGCCGCTGCCCGCCCGCTCGAGGTTGCCTGGGCGACCTGCATCCTGGACAACCGCTCGCGCACCTGGCCGGTGTGATCCCCGGTCACGAGACCCACCCGCCTACCGGCAGGTCCCGCAATATCCGCTCGGTTGCCGTACGAGCCCGGCGCCGCCGCAGTGCGTGCACCAGGTCGGCGTGGTCGGCGGCGGCATCCACCCCCGGCAGCCGCGGCCAGCTGGACACCGGGACGCCCAAGTATTCGCTGACGGCGCCGCTGGGCACACCCTTGGACCGGCCCAGTTCCGCGCAGACGACACCGACCTGGGCCCCGTCGGCCCGCAGCTGGGCGAGGCTGGCCGCACCCGCCAGGATCCCGCGCGCAGTGGGGCGTACCAACAGCACCACCTGGTCCGCGGTCCCGGCGGCGAACCTGGCCACCGGCCCGCGAGGGCAGTCCACGACCGTGTAGGCGGCGGCCTGGCGGGCCGCATCGATGACGGCGGCCACCCGGTCCTGGGGCACGGTGGGCACCGGCCCGGGGCGGCTGGTGAGCACCCGCATGCCACCGAACCGCGGCAGGGCTTCGTCCATCGCCTGCGGATGCAATGGGCCGTCGGTCCCCACGACCTCGGTCCAGCTGAGCTCAACCGGGACGTCGGCCCCCAGGAGCACGCCCAGTCCTCCGCCGGCGACGTCGAGGTCGGCGACCCAGGTGTCCCGCTTCCACAACGCCACGCTGAGCGCCAGGGTGCTGGCGCCGACACCGCCGCTGGCCGAGGCCACCGCGAGCACCGAGCCCTGCGACCGGGCCGCGGGCCGCAACCGCTCCATCAGGGCCGAAGACCCCTGCTCCAGCACGATGACCTGAACCGCTGACAGCTGCCGCGCCAGTTGCCAGGCCCCGGCTTCCTCGTGCAGCGCGACGACGACCACCTCAGCAGCAGCGGCGCGGCGCGGCCGGTCTGCCCAAGACAATCCAGTCCGGCGCGAACCCGGACCGCTTGCCCAGCCTCGGCTGCGACATCGGTGACCGCTGCGGCCAGTTGGGCGTCGGCGGTAACCAGCAGCGGCCGTGCATGCCCGGGCGTCACGGCGCGAGGTCGTGCGAGGGATACGGCGCGCGCGTAGGCGACAGCTCGCTCATGACAGACGGCTTACGCGTGGCCGGCGATTGGCTCTCATGCCGCAACCATCGACGCTGCGGACACCGGCTACCAGCGCGTCACAGCCAACTGTGGACAACGGGCACGCAATCCGGGCTGTGGACGGCGGCCGCACCCTGACCGCTGGACCCGCACAACTGGGACTTTGCCGTCACACCCGCTGCACGGAATCGCGCAGATCGACCAGCCCACGTGCCACCGCTTCCTCGGCCGCTTCATGGCGGCCGTCGACCTCGAGCCGGCTCAGGATCGCCGAAACGTGGTTGTCCACCGTGCGTCGCGCCAGGAACAGCTCGTCGGCGATCTCCTGGTTGGTGTGGCCCGAGGCGACCAGCTTGAGCACCTCCACCTGCCGGTCGGTGAGCACCGGAAGTGACCCGTCCGGCGCAGCCCGCGGACCGCGAGGTACACCCTGAAAGCCGCGGGAGCGCAACCGATGACGCACCAGATCGGCAGTTCGGGAAGCTCCGGTCCGGTGCAGCAGCCGCAGGCCTTCGAAGGCGATCGAGGCATCGGTGGATTCCACCAGCTCCAGCGCCCACTCGTACGGCTGGCCGGCCCTTTCCCACTGGTCGGCAGCGCTGCGGGGGTCCCCGCGAAACACCGCGGCCAGTGGGGCCGGGCATCCGTCGAACGGTTCCACCGACTCACCCACACGCATAGCCATGCGCAACGCGTCCGCCCGCAACCGATGATGCCGGTGCCGCTTTCCCAACGCGGCCAGGTGCCTGGCCAGTTGCCTGACCGGTTCGTCTTTGCCCGCCAGCCACAGGAATTCCAACCGGGCCGCACCGGCCTCAGCCACCAGGTCGATCTCCCCGGTCGCCTCCGCCGCGGTCCACGCCCGCTCCACCAGGTCACCGGCCCGCTCGTCGCCACGCCGGGACCAGATCCGTGCCAGGGTGGCCTCGGCGCCGGTCCGGACGGGACCGGGGTCGCCGGTACCGGCGAGGATCCGCAGCAGCAACGTCTCCGCTTCAGCTGAGCGGCCCGCGGCCAGCAGTACGCGAGACCGGTGCACTGCGCAGTGGGAGGCGACACTGTCGAGGGCGTGTTCGCGGGCGAAGCGTTCGGCCTGGTCCAGGGCATGCTGGGCCTGCCCGAGTTCGGCGTTGCGCAGGTGCATCACCGACAGGGCGTACAGGTTGGCGGCATGCCGTTCGACCGGGCCGTGGATCGCGCCCAGCTCGACGGCCCGCTCGATATCCGCCGCACCCGCGGCGGTCCCGGTCCCACCGGCGGCCAGCGCCCGCAAGCCCAGCGCGAAGACCAGTTGTTCGTGCCAGCCGTTGGCCTCGGCGACCTCGATCACTGCTGTGAGCATGGACATCGCCGCATCCACCTCGCCGTTGACCAACACCGGCACCGCCATCAGCGTGTCGCACCGGACCAGGTCCTCCGACGGCACGGGCCGGTGGCCGCCGTGGGCTGGCCCGTCCACGGTGAGCAGGGTCCTGGCCCGGCTCAGCGCGGTGGCCGACCGGGTGTGGTTGCCGGCGGCGGACATGGTCTGAGCCAGCATGAGCAGCGCCGAGGCCACCTCGTCCGGGCCGGCGTCGTCGGCCACCAGCAGGTCGACTGCCTCTTCGGCGTGGCGGGCGGCCTGCACGTGATGGTTGGTGGCCAGCCCAGCTCCGGCGGCACTCAGATGCAGGCGGGCGACATCGCGGGCGGGCAGGCCCAGCGTGCACTCCAAGGCGATGCGGGACAACTCCCAGATCTCCCGGTGACTATGCGGCGGCGACGCGCCGTACAACGTCTGCAGCGCAGCCTTGGTTGCCCGCCGGCCGTCCCCGGCCGTGTGCGCGACCCGCACCATCAGCATCGGTTCGGCACCCGTGGCCACCAGCGCATCGAGCACCCGGTTGGTGGCCGCGAGGCGCTCCCCGAAGGACATGGAGGACGACACCGCGACCCGGCCGAGTTCGTGCTGGAAGCGAATCCGGTCCGCGCAGGAACGCAACAGCCCCGATCCCTCGGCTTCCCGCAGTTCTTCCTGTACGTCACCGAACAAGGCCCTGGCCACGATGGTGTCCGCCCCGTCGGGCAACACGGCCAGCATCTGCAGGACGGACCGCGCTCCGGCCGACATCCGCTCGGCCCGGGCCAGCAGTGCTTCGTGTGCGCACCGGTCGAGATCCTGCGGTTCGCAGGACAACAACTGGTGGACCAGGAAGGGGTTGCCGCCGGAGACCGCGTGCACCTCGGCGGCGTCGAGTCCGCGGCCTCGTACCAGTTCGGTCACCGCGGACAGCGACAGCGGTGCCAGCCGCAGCTCGGCCGGAGCGCTGTTGGCCGGCCCGGTCAGGAGCCGTCGCGCCGGATGCGACTGGCTCATCTCCCGTTGCCGCATGGTGATGACCAGCACCGCCGGCAGGGTGCGGATCCGGCGGATCAGGTAGCGCAGGACGTCGACGGTCTCGTCGTCGGCCCAGTGCACGTCTTCGACCACCACGACGGCGGGGTGCGCGGGCCGGTCCAACACCTCCGTCAGGGCGGCGAACAGCTCCTCACGGGTGAAATCGGGGCCCAGCCGGGCCGACAGCAGTCCTTCGGCGTGGGCCATGTCCCGGAACGGTCCAAGGGCCCGTGGGGTCATCAGGTCGTCGCACGCGGCGATCAGGACCGTGCCTGCGCCGACCCGGTCCAGGAACCCATGAACCAGGCTGGTCTTGCCCAGACCTGCCGATCCACTGATGACAACGGTCGACCCGTCGCCCGCTTTGGCTGCCTCGAAGGCACGCAGCAACTGCAGCAACTGCGCACCCCGTTCCCGCAACGGCGTACCACCCGGATCGCGCTTGCCCCGGCTTGCCTTCGCCGGCGGCGACATGTCTCGCCGTACCACCTGTTATCCCCCCCAATGAAGCTCCGCCAGTGCACCCTCGCAGGACCGGACCAAAACCGCTGAAGCATGCGACAACTCGCGCGAAGCCAGCGGATGCTCGCCTTTACCGCGCCATCGTTGAATCGCCGCCAAGAGTCGCCCGACGATTTCTTCCGGGCTGCTGGTGGCAGGTAACCCGACCCTGGCGGCGGGGCTCGTCCCGTTCGCACCGAGCAGCCGCTCAGCCTCTACGCCGTCTTCACCACGGAAAGTGACAATACCTCGGCGGCAGTCGTTCAACAGCCGGATCTCGGCAAAATCATGCGCCCCGGATCTGATGCGTTCCAGCTCGGGGCCGAACTCGCCGGCGATTCCGGCCGGTAGCTGAGCCAGCAACGCCTCGGTGGCGGCCAGTGCCGACCTGGCCCGCAGCACGTCGCGGCGGTTGGCGAACCGCTCGAGCAATTCCTGGCGCAATGCCGTGACGCCGCTGCGGTCCTCCAGCACCTCCGCCAGCCCGGCCGCCGAGGTGGCCCGCTCTTGCCTGATCACCGGCAACGCTGTGCGCACCCCGAAAACTCCTAACCGGTCCAGGAGGTGCCGGCGGATCAGCGCTGGAACGGCGTCCGCCGTCGTATCCGCAACGAAGCGGTCCACCGACAACAGCAGCTCTTCCATCTGGCGGCGGTCGACAGCGGCCAGCCGCTGCAGGGCGGCGAACTCCTCCTGGGTCAGGGTGGCCGCGGTCTCGGCCAGCAACCCGTTGATCGGCAGCACCGTCTGGCACAGCCGCCGTAGTTTCGGATCCGACCGGTAGCGGGCGGCGATACGGTGCGCCGCGTGCATGGCGTCAGCACGACCCGCGCCCACCTCGTCGGCCCGGGACAACAGACCGATGGCGTTGACCGGGCTGGGTTGTGCCACTTCGTCGTCGTGGAAGGACTCCAGAAAGGACAGATCCGATGCGTGCATGTGACGCATGAGGTAGATCACCGCGTCCGCGGCCGTCGGTTCGTTGTCCTCAGGTGTCAGGAAGCGCTGGGTCCGCTGTGAGACCTCAGTGTTGATCGACGCGATCCCGGGCGTGTCGATGAGGGTGATGTCCGCCAGCCGCGGCGAAGGCCAATCGACAACCAACCGGTCGATCTTGCTGGGCTCGATACCGTCCAGATCGACCTCGATGGCCCCGCCGCTGTGGGAGAACCGAGCCTGCTTGTTGGAACCGTCGGATGCCTCGATGGTGACCCGGTAGGTGGGCCCGTTGCGATACCAGGTGACGATCTTGGTGCATTCGCCCGCGTCGGTGGGGGCGAGTTGTTCACCGACGAGCGCGTTCAGCAGAGTCGATTTGCCCGCCTTGACTCGCCCGGCGATGGCTACCCGCAACGGCTGGTCCAACCGGTCGTGGACGGCAGACAGCTGATCCGCCACGGGCAGCCCAGCACACCGATCAACGAGGACCCTGAGCACTTGACCGACTTCCTCGGTCAGCTCAGTCATGCGATTTCTCCGCGAGCGCGTCCACCTGGGCGCGTAAATGGTCCAGGCGGGCCAGTTCCGCCGTCACGTCGCGGAACCGCTTTTCCCGTTCCTGGTTGTTGGCGTTCACCGCCGCTTGGGCCGCGGCCATCGACTCGGCGACAGAGCGGTTGAGCTCGTCAGCACGATCCTGATAATGATCGCGCAGCCGCCGGTGCAGGACCCGCATGGAATCCTTGATCTCCTTGCCCACCTCGAATCCGGCATCGTCGACGAACTGGCGTGAGGTGATCTTGGCCTGCTGACGCTGGGCGGCGAGCCGGCGCCGGCCCTCGTCCTTGATGGCCTTACGGCCCATCAGGGCGCCGATGACGACCGTGGCCGGGTTGAGCATGGCCATGCCGGCCAGTTGGGCCACCATGCCGAACATCAGCAACCCGCCGTAGGAGCCACGCAAGGCGATCATGGCCGCGCCGCCGAAACCCATCGGGTCGGCCTCCACGTCGTTGCGGGTGCCGACGGCGGCCGCTTTGCTGAGTGCCTCCCCGCCGTCCAGGCGGATCTCCAGCGCGGCGCGGCCGTCGGCGAAGTGACGGGCGACCTCGGCCGACAGGTCATCGGTACGCCGGGACAACTCCACGTAAGTGCGGGTGAGGTCACGGCTGACCCGCCGCTTCAACCATTCGGTGAACTCGTCCCAGATCGCCGCCGGTTCCTGCTCGTCCAGGATCGCGTCGGCTTGTGCGGATGTCGCCCGCAACCTGCCACGGAGTCGATGATCGAAGTCCGCGATCAGGTCGGCGATCCCGTCATTGAGGGTGAGCTGCCACTTTGCCGCTTGGTTACGCAGTGCTGTCGTCTGTTCTTTGGCTCGTTCGTAGTCGGCGGCCAGTTCCCGCGCCGCCTGCGGGTCGGTCAGAACCTGGCGCTCGCCCTCGAACGGCGCTCGTAGCTGGTCGATCACCGAGCGAAGCTCGTTGGCGACAGAACTGGTCACCGTCGCCGCCAGCCGCGACCTGGTGCTGGCCACGAACTGCATGAGGTCCAGGTACCCGGACTCGATGTTGATCGCCTTGTCCTGGGATTCGATGGCTTTCCGGCGCAGCGTTGCCGAGGCCGGGAAAACGGCAACCGGGTGCGGCAAGGCACGCAGGTGGCCGATGTTCAGGTCACGGATCTGGTGCCAGTCCGGGTAGAAGTCCGTCTTGGTTTGGACGAATGCCGTGGTGGGGCACAACTCCTGGGCCTCGGCCAAGAACTCCAGCTCGGTCTGGGTCAGTTCCTGGGACGCGTCGGAGACGAACAAGATGAGGTCGGCGGCGGGCAGCGCCGCGATGGTGGCCGCGGCGTGCGCAGACCCCAGGCCGCCGACGCCCGGGGTGTCCACCAGTTCGAGCCCGTCGGACAGCACCCGGCGTGGCAGGCCGATCTCAACAGCCACCAGAGCGCGCTCGTTGGACGGGTTGCCTTGTTCACAGGCATAGCTCGCGACCTCGGCGATCTTGATGGGCTCGGTCGTGCGGTCACTGCCGCGGCCCCGGACGGCCCCGGCCACCGGGGAGGGCGCGTACCGCACCACGGTGGGTACCGCGGTGGCCACGTCGTCGTCCACCGGGCACACCGGCGCGTTCACCATGGCGTTCACCAGTGAGCTCTTTCCTTGTTTGAACTCGCCCACCACCATGACTCGTACCCTCGAGCGGTCCAGCGACCCGCGGGCCTCTTCCAGCCGGGTGACCAGATCCGGCCTTTCGTAGGCAGTTGCCGCCTCGATGGCGGTCGCGACGAGAGCCATCGCGTCGGACGTCATTCATGTCCCCCATTGCAATCCGGTGACTGGCGCACCCGTCCCCTGGCGCGTGACCTGAAGAGCCTAGAACGACCCCCCGTGATACATGTAATCGGGGTGGGTCGCCCGCGTCGCCGCGCGGGCAACCCACCCCGGCTCCTAGCCGCTCACGGCCAGGCGTCTTGGCGGTCAGCCCTCGATGAAATCGTTGTCCTGGACGTCGGGGCCGACGTTGCTGTCCTCGATCATCGTCTCGTCGCCGAGGCGGCTGTTCACGACATTGTCAGTCACGTTCACGTTGCTCTCTTGGCTCTCGTCGACGTTCGTGAGGTCGATGTCGTTCAAATCCCGGCCGGCGTAGTCGCC